>OHPM01000444.1_pt1 | contig 14680 bp, 8 predicted proteins | sample 1577721 | NCBI WGS metagenome assembly OHPM01 (sample SAMEA3879558, study PRJEB24766) | human gut metagenome | biome: human-associated habitat; feature: feces | place: USA | collected 1985/1987 | reverse complement strand
CGTACGTATTCGATTTCAAGATACAATAGTTAACAAACGTACGATAAGAACTGAACTTTTATAAACATTAGTATTAATATTAAATTTAGAATTATGAACAAAAAGTTTTCTACTCTTTTGTGTGCTAGCTTACTGTTCTCTTCAGCTTTCTCAGCTGTAAATGCGGGCAATATTAGAGGCTATGCACAAGGAAGTGATGCTGCTGCAATTTTAAAATTGGATAAGGCAGCGCTGAGTGGAGTGTATCAGTTGAGAGTTGGTACAAAGGGACAAGATGGAGTGCTTGCTATTAAAGATGGTAAGTATGTTATTCAAAAAACGGCTGCAATTACAGATCTGCAAAGTTCTTTATGGTGTATAACAATAACAGAAGAAGGACAAGGTAAGGAGCCTATTTACGATTTTGTAAATAAAGCAACGGGTGAATTCTTGGCTGTTTCTGAAGCTGATGTTCAAGATCTGGTACTTGGCAAGGAAACAAGTATTAGTGGTGGTTTGTCTGTTGGTGAAACTTTTGGTGGTTGGGCCTTTTCCAGTACTTATGCAACAGATTTGGAGCAGGAGCAACCCATGTTTACCTATCAAGAAGCTGATCATGTTTTAGTTTTGACTAATAATAGAGGTCAGTTACAGGTGAAAAAAGTGTTGGCCAAGGAGGCCGATAAGGTTTCTAATGCGGTTAAGTTTACTGTCTTTAACGCAGGAACTTATGTGTTAAGTGCAAACGAAATCAACGCTTATTTGAAAGATAATAAGAATGTTCTTACATTTACTCCGGATGCAAAGGCTGATGTAAATCCGTTTACTTCAAATGCATTTGTTGCTAAGCCGTTAAACAAAGGTTTGGCATCCGACCATAATTTTGTTTATGTAACATCAAAAGCAAATGAAGAATTGTATTTGAAAGTCGATACTGCTGCTAATAGTACTGGTATTGGTTTCTTGAAATTTGGTTGGACTGATAACATTAAAAATAAGGTTGAAGGTAGCTTGTTGGACGCTCAGCATCAATTCTTGTTCTCTTATAAGCCGTCTGTTGACTCTTTGTTTATTCAGGTGAAAGAGGCTCGTTATAAAAATGAGAAACAACCTGAAAAATATTGGAAGGATGTTACAGATGTTAGAAAGTATGGCACTTTATATGCAGATATAAATCAGAATGATAGCGAGATGGATGCTGTTAATGAAAAGTGTGTTCCTTCTAAATTGTTCGTTAAATTGCAGGACTTTACCACATCTTTGAGTGTTGCAACTATTGGCGAAAGACCTATTAATACAAAGATTGGGTTCGGTCTGAAAGGTTGCTTTGTAACTAGTGATAAGACTTCTGTTGACAACGGTTTGTATATCATCAAGAATGCAAAGGGTCAGGTATTGGCTGCTCCTATTCATAAAAATGCAGAAGGTAAAAATCAATATGCAATCGAATGGGTGACATTGGACGAACAGGAGCCGTTACATATGCCTGCATACCAGTGGGTTATTACAAAAACATTGAACGCAGAGGTATCTCAACCGGTTTCTCCGGTTAAAATTGTAAACCGTGAATTCCCGAATGCGAAAGATTGGGATAACGTTCAGTTCCGTTTGAATGAAGATGGTGAAATCTATACACTTACAACGGGTGCTGATATGTTGAACAACGTAACGTTTGTTCAGATCAAAGACTCTGCAATCATCAAAGATAAGAAGTTAGGTTACAAACATATCGACTCAAAAGATTTGTTGGTCAACAGATATAAATTCAATTATCTGAACCCGTTCTCAATGGAATATTGGATTGCTAACGGTACAGGTAAAGATTCTTTGATCTATGTTAAGCAGGATGCTGGCGATTATGCTTTGGTTGAAGGTTCTACATACGAATATGGTATCGATGTTGATGCCGCTCTTTTGAAAAAGATTCCGGGACTGGCTCAGTTGGAAAGAACGAATTATGTCATTGCTAAAGACGAACAGGATCGTTTGGTTGAGGCTTATGGAAGCAAGTATTCAATGGGTGTAGCAAACTATAATACTAAGATGGTTGTTGATACATTCTTCTTTAAAGAAAACAACCACTATGATGGTAAGGACTTCTATGCTATCGTCGAATCTTATTATAATAGAACTGCTCATGCTACTGAAATTCAAAATACAGGTGTTACGAAGAAAGTCGGTATCGCTGATGACGGTATGAGTGCTGGTCTGAAAGTTCAGTTGCTGAATGAAACAAGAACTTCTGCTTTCACTGTTGAACCTTCTACAACTCCGTTGTATCGTCGTTTCAACAACGTTGCACTGAGTGAAAGCGCAACGGACGGTCGTGACAGCTTGAGATTCTTCGAAACTATCCGTAAGGAATACTTGATGGATGAAAACAATAGCAACTTGACTGATGCTAATGTTGACTATTTGGGTATGTGGACAGCTGACAAAGCAACAGGTTTGTCATTCCAGATCGATACTGCTTGGGTTAATCGTGGTGCTGGTTATATCAAACCGCAATACTTGATTTCGGTTGCACATAACGACTTTGCCGGAACTCCGGGTAAACCTTGTACGGAAGATGGTCCTCACGTAGACAAAGACGGTAATATTACAGACGCAGAACATTGTGTTCACGCTACTCCGGCTATCCCTGGCTTCGAAAGAGCTAAATATTTGGTAAGTTTCCAGGATTCTGTAGATGTTTACGGTCAGGACAAACCTTATGCAGATATCAAGGGTGGTTATACTCGCGTAGGTTTCGTTGAAGGTATCCGTGTTGCCGATACGTTGTGGATCCTGCCGGCAGAATTCGTAGCTTTGGCTAACGATAAGATTAGCTTCGATGCTTTGGAAGCTTATAATGATTCTGTGAAAAATCTTGCTTCTAAATCATATTGGATTAAGAATAGACTTGACGGTGACGACCATAAGAATTACACTTGGTCATTCCGTTATGTACATCCGGAAAATGCAGGTAATGTAACGGAAGAAGGCGTAGAAAATCAGTTCTTGTTCGAATCGAACAACTATGACAATAAGATTATTGCACCTGAAAATGCTGCATGGTTGAAGATTCAGAATGGTTGTGTGGTTTTGACAGACAAATCATCTACATTCTCACATGCTGCAACAGGTGGCGACGGAGCTTTGATCTTCAATGTTGAAAATAAGGTTGACGATCAGCTGGCAACAGACAACGAAGAAATTGCAACATCTGAAGTTACAGTAATCGCTTTGCAGGGTGCTGTACGTGTAGCTAACGCTGAAGGTAAGAAAGTTGTTATCACTAACATCTTGGGCCAGACAGTTGCTAACACAGTTATCACTTCAAGCGATGCAACAATTGCTGCTCCTCAGGGCGTAGTTGTAGTAGCTGTTGAAGGTGAAGAAGCTGTTAAAGCGATCGTTAAGTAATAATGATCTCCCGTAGAGACACTATGAAACAGTGTCTCTACTATATTGAAATAAAGATTTTATAATCAAATAATGACCATGTGTCCGGTCTTTCCGACCAGTCAATTACCCCGCGAGGGCGAACAAGTGGTACATTAATACTAAAGTAAAAAATAACAATGCTGCCTGTACTTCCGTGAGGAAAGAGAGCAGACACAAAACAAGCCCCGACAGAGTAATTCCGTCGGGGCTTCGTTGTTATTATGATAAAAGGATTCTGCCCCAATGGCTAAAGTGCCGCAAACCGTTCATCTCCTTTGGCTGTCACCGCTGTACATTCCATTTCGACCAGCCAGCCGGTTCGGCAAACCGGAGCACGTACGATGATATAAGGAAGGCTGGGATGATGTTCGTCTATATAGCGTTTGACCCGCGCATAATCCGCCGTATCGCGGATATAGATTACAGCTTGCATGATGTCATTCAAAGTGGCGTCCGCTTCTTTCAGCAGGGCTTCGATATTCTCAATCATGCGGGAAGTTTGTTTTATGACATCGCCAGCATGCACGATTTCTCCGTATCGATCGATGCTTGCCGTGCCGGAGATAAAGACATGGCGGCGGTCGCCGTATGTGACAGCTGTGCCCCGTTCGAACGTAACGCCGTATTCATATGTGCGGTTCAAGTGTTCTGGTGCATATAGATAGCGGATTTGTCCGGGGCAGATACCGGAAACAGCATATGTGTCCATTGTCACGAATACCATCGGGTCGAAATAGCGGCCCTCGATTCCCGTACTGGCGATGAAATGAGTTTCTTCTGTCAGGTTTTGTGTCGCGAACACTTCTTTGCGGGCTTTTACCACACCCGGATAATTCACGTCTACATTCTGTACGAAGATCCACGTGCGCAGGCAGTTGGCCGCCAGTGTACAATTGGCTTCCGTCAGTTGCAGGATATAATCGCGGAAGATCAGGCGGGTCTGGTATTCCGAATTGGCCGCCCTGTTGCACTGGTTGGCACCTAAAAGCTGGCCATATGCACCGTGACGCGCCTCAAACAACCCATTTGACAACACCTGTGTCTGTACACCAGTCTGCAGCCAAGCCCACAATGCAATCTTCGTGCCGTTCATCGGAGCCTGCTGTACGATTGATAGTTCATCTGTCTGGTTGGTTACGTCACTCAGAAAATAACGCCGGAAAATAGCGACCGGATTACCCGGCAGCTCTTCCACTGAACGGGCGTAAACATCTTGTATGTGCTGTAACTGAGTGTGAAAATCCTCCAGGCAGTTCGTCTGTTGGAAGAAGATATGGTATTCCGTTATGCCTTTGGTGGATTGAAAGGAGGTGATTTGCACCTCCGTCGTGTCGTATGTTTTCCTTATCAGGTTCATATTTATATTGTGTTTTTGTAGTATAGATCGTAAAAATAAGGCTATTTAATTGAAATCAGAAAATTGAGAGTTGAAAATTACTTAATAAAGTAAGGAACGGTACTGTTTGTTAGCCGTTCAAGTCCTTCAACTCTATCAATTTGTTTACGATGGCATAGACAGTCAAGCCGCTGGCACTGTGTACTTGCAATTTTCGGGCGATGTTCCGGCGGTGGGTAATAACGGTGTGGGTGGATAGGTATAACCTGTCTGCAATCTCTCGGTTTGTCATGCCTTTTACCACACAGACGACAATCTCTTTTTCCCTGCTACTCAGTGTCTGCTGGTCCTCGTTTTCCCCTTCTTCGGACGGAACTTCTTCGGTGTTGAGGCGTTCCAATTTATTTTTCAACTCATCGGCATTATCGTATATTGATATCTGATCGTCATAGGAGCGAAGCAGAAACGGGTCGCTTATATTATATTGAAGGGCAAAACATTTCATATCCGGGCAGCCGCATTCGTCTTTCAGATGTTGTAGGTTGAAGTTTCCCGGAATGGAAGGATTTACGATCAGGATGTCCGGCTTATAAATGCGTAAGCCCTCTGTCAGACAGTCTGCTGCTGTTATTTCAGATATCTGGATACGGAATCCAGGTAAGCGTTTCAGCAGTGTTTCCAGTCCGCACCGGATGATGGAGGACGATTCGGCTATCGTTATTTTAATGTTAGTGGACATGGCAAGTGGTTTTATTGTTTTTCTAAAGACAGAATAGCTGGTACGAAGATGTAGTCTTCTACCCGGTTATGAGAGGCAAGGTCTTGTTCTGTTGCGAAAATATCGAACAGGACGTTGTTGAGCAAGTTACTGTCCGGTCCCGGATAATACTTCAGGATCAGGTTCTTCAGTTCCGTGATTTTCATCTCGATCTGGTCATGCCGTTTGCGGAAGATGGTGATGTTATATTTCGGGTCTTTCTTTCCTTCCAGCAAATTGCGGACATACGGGAAGACGGTTTTCTCTTCGTACGACATATGTTTGTGTACCTCTTCGGCATATTCGTCGAAAAAGCGGCGGATCACGAAGGCCACATCTTTCGGGCAGCTCACGATCGCCTCTGTCAGTTTGTGGCGGATATGGGGAAGACGGAAGTTCAGGAAATAGTCGTGTGCATTATGCAGATAAGTGATAAGCGAAGAGATGGAGATATCTTTATGGACCTCCGCTGCCGGGATTGTCTCCGTTTCCGTCAGAAAGTTGACGACAGTCAGGAATGTATATGTGTCGATCTTATTCTGCCGGCATACTTCCCCGATGTTTTTCTCTCCGAACCCCAGGTCGATACCGAAGCGGCTCATCACAAGGACCATCGGATAATTCTCGCATATCAGGTCACTCATCTTGCTTGTTTCCCTGTATTTTCCGTTCTTCATGTTTTCCATATCTTTTATCATTTGTATAGTAGATTATTATAAGCATGCATATTGAGGTGCATCCGCCGGTATGACAGCTATGCATTCCGTTTCGATCAGCCAGCCCGGACGACATACGGGAGCATGTACGATCAGGTGGAGAAACGACGGATACCGGCTTTCGATATATTGCTTGACCACGACATAGTCGGCCGGGTCGCGCAAGTAGACGATTGCCTGCATGATGTCTTGCAATCCGCCTCCCGCCTCCTGTAGCAAGGTGTCGATGTTTTCCAGCATGCGTTCCGTCTGCTTCAGGATATCCCCCGGATACATGATCTCGCCTTGATTGTCGATACTCGCGGTTCCGGAAATGAAGATTTGTTTCCGGTCGCCATAGGTTACAGCTGTCCCCCGCTCGAAAGTCACTCCGTATTCGTATGTCGGATTCAGGTGGGTGGGAGCATAGAGGAACTGGATTTGTCCGGTCTGCAAGCCTTTTACGGCATAAGTATCCATCTGGACAAAAACGTTCGGATCGGCATGGCGTCCTTCTATTCCCGTACTGGAAATATAATGGGTCTTTTCCGTCAGGTCTTGCGTGATGAAAACCTCTTTGCGGGCCTTGACGACGCCGGCATAGTTGACATCCACGTTTTGAACGAAGAACCAGGTACGGATGCAATCGTTTGCCAACTTGCATCCCTGCTCGGTCAGTTGCAAGACGTAATCGTTCAGCAAAAGCCGTGTCTGGTACTCGGAGTTGGAAGCCCTATTACAAGAGCCCCCGGTCCAGTATTGTGTATAACGGTTGTGTTTGGCTTTCGACATTCCGTTTTTGGTCGTTTCGACAGTGATACCGGTCTGAAACCAAGTCCACATGGCTATTTTGCTCCCGTTTAGTGGAGCTTGCTCCACGATGGAAAGAGGGCAATAGGAATTTTCGCATTCCCAAACCATCACCAAGTCGGCCTGGTTGGCAGCGTCGCTCAGGAAATAGCGCCGGAAGACGGCAGTCGCATCGTCAGGTAACACCTCTTGGATAACTGCCACATAGGCCCGTTGGATGTTCTGAAGTTGTCCGGAAAACGGCAATGTCCGGTCTGTAATAGTGAGTAGAACGTGATATTCGGTAACCCCACCTTTCCCGGCAAAGGAAGAAATTTGAACTTCGATAGCTTTGTCTGTATATGTCTTTTTGATATAATCCATGTAATATGTGCTTTCTTATTCTTTAGCTCCGTTATTGATCCAATCGTCGAGCAACGTCAGAGTGCTGGATGTCGTGATGACGTTGGTATGATCGTACTTGACAATGTTCTCGTGCAAGATGACGTGCAGGAAACTTTCCTCCGCGCTTCCCGGCTTGACCAGTTTCAGCCCTTCCTCGCTTTTATCAGCTACGACATCGACTAAGGTCTTGTAACTTTTGCCTTCCGTGAGGTACAGTCCGGCAGCAGGTTCCGTACTTCCTCCATGGCAAGCCGTACAGGAACGATTGAAAATTTCGGTTTGGATACTGTTGAACATGCCGGCATCCAACTTTCCGGCATCCAGCCGTATGGTATCCGCCTGTTCCGTGTAGTCGGCGGTATAGAAACTGGCAATCCTTTTGCGTAGTTTGTTGATGACACAAACTTCGATCTGTGTGACTTCACTGGGAATACCGGCCAAGACCATGTTTATCGTCCCGTCGGCTGTCTGGCTAATCCCTTTTGCCGTTTGTGCGAAAGCATTGTCAGGGGTGAATCCGGCCAGTACGACGCTGTAACCGCCTGGCCAGGAATCTATCCCGTTGATTTGGGCGGTTAACTTCACTGTTCCTCCTTCCCTTTCCGTCTGATTGTTTTCATCATATATCTTGCCATCGTCGCAGGAGATGGCAAGACAGGAAAAGAGCAATAGCCCGGAGATGAATGAATAAACTTCTCTTTTCATGACGTTACGATTAGAAAGTGTACTGAAGTAAGACGGTTCCGGAATGTATGGCTAATCCTAAGTCGTCGTTGTCGCGGTCAAGCTGCGTGTCATGTCCGGTACGTCCGATGAACTGATACATGGCTTGCAGTTTCAAGTTGCAGCTGGTGAAGAAATAGTTAAATCCGACGGCCGGCATATTCAGAAAACCGTTTGTGTCCAATCCGTTGCGGTTGAAGAAGTCATAACGGGCTGTCGCTTGTAGTTTGTTGGTAACGAAATAACCGCCTTGCACGTACCCCCCTAAATAGTTATAGCTCTCGTCAATTTTCTGCCGTTTGGTAAACCCTACATTCATATAATAGATTTCAGCGCCGAGATACAGGCGATTCTTCAACATGGCGAATTCTGCTCCTGCCCGGAAATCGTTCGTACTTTCGCTTTCGCTCTCCACATTCAATGAAGTGGAAAGACCGAACAACATCTTGTCTTCCTTCAAACGGTTCGGGCTGCCCTGGTTGGACGGCATAACTCCTTTCGGCATGTAAGTGATGCGGCCGGCATACAACAATGACGGGATATGCCAGTCGTCGCTGAACGTTTTGGATGCCACGTTGACGGAGCTTCCCGTTCCGTTGAAAATCCCAACTTCGTAGCCGAACTTCTCCTTTACCAATCCGTGCACTTCCACTCCGAGGTCGAATCCCATGCCGATGTTCGGTGTCACGGCATTAAGAGAATAAGGCAGGATCACGGATGAGGTGAGCGATGTCGGCAGTGTCGGCATTAACGTCTCGCCCAGCGTAGTCAGGTAAGCGTGCGAGAACGGAGTCTTGAACTTGCCGACACGTATGGCAAAACTCTTTTTTATCTCTACGTCGAACCAAGCCTGTTGAAGGATGTTTCCTCCGTTTCCGGCAGCATTGATGGAGAGGTTGAATGTCACCCGGTCGAATGCCTTGCCCGTGAAACCGAGGATGGCATAGGGAATCGAGAAACCGCTGTTGTGTATATTATCTTGATTGTAGGCTGGGTCCAGTCCTTCATCGTCGTAGTAGTTGATGTTAGCACTGGTCTGTACCAACATATAAGGTTTGAAAACGAAATCCCCCTTCTTGGTAGCGATTGTAAAACCTTCTTTGCCGTTTAGTGATACGACACCGTTTTCCGTATCTTCCTCATATTGGGCCATGACGGCCAACGGCAATAGTAATAATGCTGCAATTGTGATTATCAGTTGTTTCATTTTAGTTTGTCTTATGGATAAATTATAAGGAGTTGAGGAATGCGATCACTGCCTCACGCTCTTCCTTGCTCATTTGTTTGAATAAATTTTTGGAGGCTTCCCCTTCGCCTCCATGCCACATGATGGCTTCGGTCAGGTTGCGGGCGCGTCCGTCATGAAGGAAATAGGTATGACCGTTGACTTTCTCCTGCAGCCCGATACCCCAAAGCGGCGTAGTACGCCATTCGTTTCCTCGTGCCAGGCCGCTGACATAATTGTCGTTCAACCCGACTCCCATGATCTCCGACCCCATGTCATGCAGTAGGAAATCAGAATAAGGATGTATGGTCTGTCCGCCGAGCCATGGCAAACGTGTGCCGTTGAGCAGTGTGGAACCGCCCGCTTGCGTGTGCAGCGTAGTGACGTGGCAGAGATGGCATTTCGCTTCGTAAAACTTTTGTTCTCCTAAGATGACCTGAGGGTCGTTTATGTTGCGCCGTGCCGGTACGCCGAGGCTTTGCATGTAAAGGTCCACATCTTCCATATCGGCGGTCGATATGTCGAGCTGGTCGTACGAGAGTCCCATCATGCTGCCTTGGTTGATCTGAGCCTGCCCTTCGCAAATCTCTTCCGGATAGCGGCTGTTTGTCACGCCCATATCGCTTGAAAAGCCCAGTTCGACGGTCAGGTCAAGATGCTGTGCCTTGTTTCCTGAAAGGCCGACACCGGTGACACCCTTCTCGGTGATATAGTTGCAACGTCCGCTGATACCATATTCCGGATAATTGCTTTTGGCAGCGAGCGCTTCGATTTCCCTGCGGTCGATTGCCATCATCTGTCCCATACCGACGTGGCGTAACGGGATGCGTACGGTGCAGAACAAATCTTCCGGGGCGATACTGTCTTTATACCATTCGGTTATCGTGTAATTGGGTTTGCATAGTTCGTAAGTCTCTCCGTCGGGGAAGGAAAAAGTCTGCTTGTCGTATGTGACGGACAACTTACCTTCCGGTTTGACGCCGTAGATGGCTTGGTCGTGCAATACACGTCCGTAGTCGCGGAAGAAAGCACCGTTGCGGCGGGAGATATAGACCAGCATGGAAGAGAAACCGTAGTTGCCCGATCCGCCATTTTCCCACAATGTCGGTTTGGTCCTTCCTGCGTTGCGATGGCAACTGCCGCAGGAATAGCCGGCATAAACAGGTCCGAGACCGCCTCCGTCGCCATTGTTGCTGGTGCGTACATCGTCGTAGAGACCGTCGCCGTTGTTGAAACGGATCGAGTTGGCTCCTGTTATCCAGTCGGCGTTCGTATCGTAGGCGACCGATGAGTTTAGGAAAATCGTTGAAGTCCCTGCTGACAGCGCATATCCGTTCGGGACATCTATTTTATCCATATCCATTTTATCGTCCTCTTCACAAGCTGCGCATGCAAAGAGCAGGAATAGCGAGGATGTTAACAGGTAAGATTGCTTCATATCATTTTATTGGTTTTCTGAATTTATTTCCGAATAACGCGAGTCGCATTGTGTAATAACTCTGAAACCCTGAAACAGCGGGCATTTGTCTGCTGTTTCAAGGTTTGTCATGATCTATTATCTAGTTTTATGTCTCAGAGGCATGTTTATTTTGCTCCATCGACAGTGCGGGGCTGCCCGTCTTTGAACAGGAGATATTCCAATGTATGGTAACCACGTACGCTCTGTGCGGCTCCGATGGCTTCATCTTCTTCGTCAAAGTTTCCGCTCCATTCCAGGTCATCCCAGTTCTGTGAGTTCAATACCTGTACAATGCCGTTCTGGTCCAAAGGCCAGCTGTCCATGTTGGGGTCCAAACCTAAGTTGGCAACCGGGCCGATAAGGAAAGCTTCGCTCTTTTCCCACGGTTCGCGTGCCGTGATCCATAAGTTGCAGGCCTTTTCGAAGTTGTCGTTGCTTGGGTTCTGTCTGAACTGGTTTACCGCATCCAGCAAAAGCTTGTTCTTTTCCTGCAAGTCTTTATAAGTAGGAAGAACGACCGCATCGACAAACTGTTCGGCTATTGCATCAAGGTCATCGTCGTATTCAGGATCGCCGAATGTTTGGTTTACATACGGTTTTACTTCATTTAACAACAGGTTGGCCAGTTCCATGCAAGTGTTCATTGCGGCAACGGACTCTTCGCTGTCGATGTTGTTGCGGAACGGTTGTGGAATAGCCTGAATCGCCTTTGCAGAAGCGAAAATCAGCGTTTTGATTTCTTCGTCGAGATCCGGGTTGGTTGAAGCGATCATTTTTGAAAGCGAGTGTTCTGCGATGTCTCCTTCATCGTCGAAATCTTTGTAAGAGTTGAAAGCGCTCAGGTTTCCGTCTACTTTGGACACGTCGTTGTCGTCGATACGGCCGTAATATGTGTTACGGATGGAGAAGATATTGTTCGTATAGTCGTCGCGCGAATGCCAGCTATACCATGATTCGACGGCATAAAGACCGCCTTCTTTGTCACCACTGGTATATTTGGTATACGGGTCTTTGATCTTGGCGTCGCCCACCTCGTTGGCGATGTTCCACATACCGCTTTCGATCATTTCCTCGATACACGAGAGCGGACTTTGGTAAGCCCCGGCAGTCTGGTCTTTGAAGATCGTGGCATATGGGCCGTGTGAACCCTGCTCATCGACGTAGTCGGTTACCCAAGAATTGTAGAGCATGGTTGCATCGTCGTTCAGCAACATTGCAACGTTATACATATAGTTACCCCATGCACTGGCGTTTTCAGAACTGTAATCCAGGTTGACCGGATCTTTTCCGCCACCATCCGGATTGGGGTCGTTGTTGTCGCTACATGCTCCCATCGAGAATGTCATGGCGAGCGATAAGGCTGCCAGATAGAAATAATTTTTCTTTTTCATTTTATTGATTAAGCTATTAAATTGTTTATGTTGTTTTTATTTGCTGAGGAACCAGCTGATGTAGGCGATGGCCAAGCTGAATTCGTTTTCGCTGTTATATTTGCCGCCTCCGATTTTGCGTGTTGTATAGTCTGCTTTCACGACAAGATTAGGTAAAGCATACCAATTGGCTCCGGCTGTCCACATGCTTACTTTGTTGCGTAAGTCCATCGTGTGCTTGCCTTCGCCTTTCTCCTGCGGGTTGTAGTATTCGTAGCGGACGAACGGATAGATGACGGGCACGTTCCTGTTGTCTTTACAAACCGCACGCAGGTTGAACCCCACTTCGCCACCATAGCTGACCGCACGTTTGGCGATCGGGGTTGTCTGTGTATAAGGAGAACCGCCGCTTTGGTGGTTGTTGACACTGCTGAGGTCGTCGGCTTTGCTCAGGTTGCCGTATATCATGTTTGCGCGTGCGGTGACATATTTGTTTTTGTATTGCAGGTCGGCCGTATAGATACGCAAAGGTATGTTTCCATATTTGACGTATGTTTCCGGTTTGTCGGAATTGGCTCCCGTATTGTGGCAATAGTAGAAGGAACCGCCTATTTTCAATCCCGATACTCCTAAATAGTTCAGGCGGGCCACATAGCCCGGTGAGGTGAAGTTATCTGTTTCGAATAGTCCCTGCTTGCCGCCGGCAACCCATGTATTGCGGTCGAACCCGTTGGCGTTCAATCCGGCAACGACCAAAGCCTGGTAGTTGAAACGTGTGTAGCCTCGGCCGAACGTACCGAACACTTCGATACCGTTTTCGTGCCAGGTAGAAGGAAGGATGGTCGTTTCGCCTTCCGGACGAGAAGTTCCGAAGAAGTTGATCGGCTCGTGATGCTCGTTGGTCAAACCGACCGGGACGATCAAATGACCGGCACGGACATTGAAGGCCGGATGGATAAGACGTGTGATGTGGAATTGTTCCAAAGCAACTTCACCGCCTTTTTCAACTTCCATTTCGTATTCTCCGTTTTCTGTGTTTTCTATCTCATAGGCACTTCCCGTACCTCCAGCCTCAAATTCTATTTCTGCTCCTAATACCCATTGGGAATTGAATTTGTAATCGAAAGCCAAGACAAAACGGGGTATGGAGATCGAATTGCGATGATCTTTCTTGCTTCCGTTGTCCGTACCCCGGAAACGGTTGATGCCGTAGTCCATAAAGTTTGCGAGGATCTCCCCATATCCGCCGAAGCGGAACTTGTTATATCCGTCGGCATAAATGTCTGCGGATTGTTCCACTGCGGATTTTTCTGTCGTTGTTTCTTCTTGTTCCTGTGCAAATGCCGTTACACAAGAGGTGAGTAGAGTGATTGCTAATAAATTAGTTAACCTTTTCATTGCGTTTTTTAATTTTTGGCAAAATTAGAGGGGCTGTCAACGGTGTGCAATCGCAATTAGTAGGTAAAAAGGTTCCGATGTTACCCATTTGTAGGTATTGCGCCTGAATATCACCTTGATTAGGTAGTAAAAGACGTTTTTTTACTCACATATAGGTATTGTAGGAGGTGGGAAGTACCCGTATCTTTGCAATGTCATTAAGAAAGTAACACTATTAGTATAATCGCTATATCAAAACCTTTTGTCAATTATGTAAGCATATAAGATGATTAACTATATCGAAAAGTTTTTATTGGTTATTTTCGGTATAAAAAAGAAGCCTCTCTGTGAAGAGAGGCTTCTTTTTTATGTTTCCGTTTCCCATTCGCTTCTGTCCGGAATCTGTTCGGCGTCGAGTCTTGGACTTGTTCCCGCAAGGGTCTGTTTGCTGCTCCGGCTGTGCCAAAACAATTACATCGGCTTGGCACAACTGTTTCCTGAGTAGGAAACGCCTGTTACATAAGCTTGGCACAACCGTTTCATGCCGAGGAAACGGTCGTTACATAGGTATGGCACAACCAATACGTAGGCAAGTTGCGTCATGTGAACTTACCAGTCGTATGCCTCGAAGTAGGCATCGAACTTTCCGGGATCGTTGATACCGCACTGTTTCAGTATGTTCAACATGCTTTTTTGTTCGTCCGGCGAGAGCGGGCGTTCGCCTTTTCGCACGCGGTAGTAAGTCCTGCGTCCGAACCGTCTCATCAGCTTGCAAATGGCTTCCTGCATCAGTTTGTAGGGCATCCGGTCCAGCATCCCGATGAAACCGAGCGCATAGGTCAGTTTATCGGCAGGGCGGAAATAAGCACATCGGTCGGTTTGCTTCTCTTGGTATTTAGGGCTGATGACGTGCCACAGTTTGACTTCGTCGCCGATCTGTTGTTCTGCGATTCTCCTCAAGCAAGTAGTGGCTTTGGGGCAATCTTGTTTCATGCAGAGCAGATAGGAGGTGGGGATGTCGGAAGAGTCGATTTTTTCTTTCATATATTGTATTAACGTATTATAGTTGTTTGATCCGTCTGTGACGGACGTTGATGTAAAGATACATAATAATGTAAGGTTTTGCAAGTCTTGAAGCT
>OHPM01000443.1_pt1 | contig 14695 bp, 21 predicted proteins | sample 1577721 | NCBI WGS metagenome assembly OHPM01 (sample SAMEA3879558, study PRJEB24766) | human gut metagenome | biome: human-associated habitat; feature: feces | place: USA | collected 1985/1987 | reverse complement strand
AGCTAAAACACAAGACAAGTGGGAAGTTTTTTATACATTATGTCAATCAATGGAAAAAGTCAGTTATGATATAAAAGATTTTGTATATCAGGAAGAACCTTTTGCTATATCTATAAAGGATTCAATATTTAAAAAACATTATATTTATATTGATGATTAAAGATTATCAACAATTATCGATTTAGAATTAAACATGCCTTTGCATATTGAAAGAACTCGATATGCACCTACAATCATGGGACCATTTGCATATCTTAAAAATATGCAATGTAATCATGCAATTATTAATTTAGAAAGTCAAACACATGATTATCTAAAATATCAAAATCAAATTTATGATATTCAAGGTTTCATTTATCAAGAAAAGGATTGGAGCAACCCTTTTCCAAAAAGATATATGGTTACAATCAAACTGCTGTTTACAAAAAGAAGCAATTCTATTTCTGTCATGTGCAACAATTCCATTGAAGCTTTTCCAATTTACAGGAATTATTATGGTTTTGGTTATTGATGATAAGCAATATCAGTTTGTTTTTTATTATGGTGCAGTTCTTAACACAGTAGAAAGAATAGGAGATGTTTATTATTTGGTTATTGAACAACGACAGTATAGAATTGAAATCAAAATGAGAACAGGATAAACATTTATATTGGATGCACCGGAAAATGGTATAATGCTTCGTAATGTTGAAGAAAGTTTATTGGGCGAAGTGGACATAAAATTATATGAGTATAAACAATGTAAGGAATCTCTTTCATTTAATCATTGTGGAATAGAAAGTAATTTTTTTTGATTAGTTATTCATTTCCTATAAATGAATAAAAGATAATGTTATAATAAAAGCATATTATGAGAGGGAGAATGTGCCATGAACATAAGAAATTACATCAATCAAAAAGATTATAAGCATCTATCGTCATGGATAAATAATGAAAGAATTCATGCTTTATGGTGTGCAAATCGGATACCATATCCAATAACAGAGGAGAACCTAAATCATTTATTACTTACTTTTCAAAAAGCATCAGGACAATGTGCTTATACTGTAACTGATGAAAGTGATATTCCAATTGGCTTCTTTATATATATTGTTGATGTTGCTGAGAAGACAGGATTTCTTAAATTTATTATGTTAAATAATGAGATACGTGGAAGAGGTTATGGAACTCAAATGTTAGCATTGGCATTGAACTATGCTTTTGAAAAAACTGGGGTACTTTCAGTGTCATTAAATGTTTTTGATATAAATTATGGAGCTAAAAAATGTTATCAAAAATTAGGTTTTATTGAAAACTCTATTCTAAAAGATGCCTTTTCTTTTCAAGATGAAAAATGGGCTAGATGTCATATGACAGTTACAAAAACAGCATATCTAAAAAGAGGTGATGTGTAGATGTTCAATTTTGAGCATCTACTCTATTTATGAAAAGACTTATTATTTTTGGCATATGATATAAGCAAGTTTACAGGCTTGTACGAGTTTATTGAATTGCTATTAAAAGTTTATGTTTACATAAAAAGATTATTTCTATGATATAAAACTCACAAAATAGGTTTTGATATCTATTAGATAATATTTAAAGATATCAAAAAAGTTATAATCTACTTGACCTTACTGTGTGGAGGATAGTTTATACTGTGAGCAGAGGAGGTAAATATGTATAGAATTAGCCAGTTTTCTAAAATTTCTGGATTAACAGTAAAAGCATTACGTTATTATGATCAAGAAAACATTCTCCAACCCACATTTAGAAATGAAGATAATCAATATCGTTATTATAATGAGGAAGATCTTAAAAAGTCACAATTGATAAAGTCCTTAAGATCGTTAGATTTCTCAATAATGGAAATCTAAGATGTTGTTGAACATATTCAGAATCATGATGATCTTATGTGTGTACGCAATGAAAAAATAAAACTTATAGAAACAAATATTTCAAAAGAAAAAGAATTGATTGAAAGAATAAATACGAATTTATCAGTGAATCAGAAGAAAACATCTCTAAATCATTATCAAATTGATACTGTTACACTAAATGAAATACAGGTTGCATCTATTCGTTTTACAGGTCAATATACAGAATTAGATAAATATATTCCATTACTTTATAAAGCAGATAGAAAACACCTGTTTTCTACACTTACGTACAACTATGTACACTCACGAAAGCCCCATTTATGGGGTTTTTTGTTGCTTTCATGAGTGTGTGTGATGGTGGTAGACACACATAGTTTAACAAATAGGTAACAAATTTCATATTTTTACGCAGAATTTTGGCGTAACTTTTAGTATATAATATATGATGTTTTTATAGGAGATTGTTTGGTGTTCAATTTGAACATATCGTTAATCGGATAGAAAGAAGTATTATAGTCATTGGTATGATGAAATAATGTATATATTGAAAAAATCTAGTTTTCTTTTTGTAATTACAAACGACAAATAAGAAATAATTTTTTAAAGAATTTCAATTCTTTACTAACATTGTTTATTTTCTTTCTATGAATAATATCATCATATTTAGCTTTAAACTACGTTTAATTATAATATATAGTATGAAAGTAAGGTGATAAAATGAATGAGAGTGAAATCATGGTGAGATATTCAAATGATAATGAAGGAATTATTATGCTAAAAGATATAATTGATTTAGGTGTTTCTAAACAATACTGTTTAGAATTCTTAAAAAAGAATAACTATAAAAGGATTACTAGAGGATTGTATATATATACTGATTTATGGATAGATTATTTTTATGTTTTATCATATAAATATTCTAAAGCTGTTTTTTTCCATGAATCACCAAGTTATTTGTTGGATATGTCAGATAGAGAACCATTATATTATTTAGTGACACTACCATATGGATATAAAGTTAATCATTTAACAAAATAGGGAATTAAAGAATACACTTCTATTAAGGATAGATATCAAATTGGTATCATAGAAGTAACTAACCCTAATGGACATATTGTTCGTTGTTATGATCTAGAAAGAACAATTTGTGATATTTTCAGGATAAGTATTAATTCCAAGATAAACAAGTAGCATTTAAGGAATATTTTAAAAAATATAAGAATATTTCTAAACTTATGCAATATGCAGAAATCTTTAAAGTTTATAGAAAAATTAAACTGTATCTAGCGGGATTATTATGATAGAGACAGCAGTAATAGCAATAAAGCGAATATGCTCTCAAGATTTGCTTATTTTGAATATAAATATTGACTCTTCCTTTAGGGAACCCTATATAATATAATTATACTTTAGAAGGAGAGCATATATTATGGACAAATTAATAAAGATTAGAGATATTTCCAATAGGTATGATATTACAGCGAGAACATTACGCTACTATGAAGATATAGGGTTATTGACAAGTATCCGTAGTGATGAAGTGTCCTATAGAATGTATGATGAGGATGCAATTAGGCGAATTGAGCAAATCTTGATACTACGTAAATTAAATATAAGCATCAAGGACATTAAGCGTATCTTTGATACAACTGGATCAGAGGTGGTTTTAGATGTATTAAAAAAGAAAATAGAAAGTATAGATGATGAAATATCATTATTGTATCAGCTTAAAGAAATAGTGTTTGATTTCATACAAGAAATTGAAACATTAAACTTTACGGTCGAGTCGGACATTAAACAATTATATGACAAAGCAAAAGAGATAGAGATGCAGATTACCAATGTTGATTATATAGGGAAGCCATCCAATGTTTCCCGTCTTATTGAAGTCACAAATAAATTAGATAAAAAAGTACCCGATATCATGGTTGTTAGAGTTCCTTCATTTAAAGCAATAACTACGGGAATCCATTCATGGGAAGATATTTTTAAAAATGGTGGATACATGTTTCAATTATGGCAGCACTATCACCTTTTTCGAACGATTATATTTGATTGTTTGGATTTCACAATGGTAGTAGATGATACTTTAGGTGAAATGATTTGTGCAATTAAGGATGATATCAAACAAGAGGATGTTAGTCCGATGGAAATCATTGATTTTAAAGGTGGTTTATATGCTATGGCTGTTAGTATAGATGAAGATGATGAGAGCATTCAAAAAGTTCAAGAGAAAATATTTCAATGGATTGAAAATACTAATTTTGAAATAGATAAGAATAGAAAGTTTATGTTTAATATGCCGTATTTAGATGAAAACAATGCGTATCAACAGGATATAGAAAAAGGACTTGGATATCGACAAATGCAAAGATATGTTCCTATAAAGTTAAAAGATGAAAAATAGAGAGAAAAGTTATTTGACAGGTGTTTATTTTAAAGTATATTTGGTATCAATAGTATAATAGAAAACTTAGGTTTCAATGCTTACATACAACTATGTACATACACGAAAGACCCATTTATGGGTTTTTTGTTTGTTTGCATATACGCACATGAGTGTGTATGTGTGGAGTTTGTAGTAAGGTAACAAACTTGTACAGAGATTAATGTAGCTTTTGGCGTAAAATATAAACTGTTTTTTATATGAAGCTGAATGGTTTATCATAATGAGAAATAGATAATTTTTGGTGTACAATTTGAACATGTTGTTAATTGGATAGAAAGAAGTATTATAGTCATTGATATGATGAAAATGTTTTTTAAGAAATCAACAATTCTGTTATAATAGGTTTAGATAATATCTAATTAGAATCAGTTGAGTTGGAATGCAACATTGTATAGCGAGGAGATGACAGAATGGAGTTTAATGAGAAATTACAGGAACTTCGAAAGAATAAAAATTTGACACAAGAACAACTTGCTGAAATGTTGTTTGTATCAAGAACAGCTATTTCAAAATGGGAATCAGGTAGAGGATATCCAAGCATTGATTCTTTAAAAGAAATATCAAATTTTTTGCAATATCCCTTGATGATTTACTTTCAAGGGAAGAAATCTTTACTGTTGCACAAGAGGATAGTAAACAAAGAATCCATCATTTTAGAGATTTGGTATTTGGTTTACTAGATTGTTCAGTAGCGACATATTTTTTCCTACCAATATTCGCACAAAATACTGGAGATGTAATAGAATCCGTTTCCTTGTTATCTTATACCAAAGCTGAAAGTTACATAATTGTTCCTTATATGATTATTGTCATTGGATTGATATTATGTGGAGTTATAACATTGGCGCTTCAAAATTGTACAACACTTTTTTGGATTAGAATAAAAAGCAAACTATCTTTAAGTTTGAGTGTCTTAGCAACATTATTTTTTATGCTTAGTCGTCAACCATATGCAGGGACTTTCATTTTGGTTTTTATGATTATAAAGACTTTGATGCTTATAAAATGGACATGACACGAATCGTATCAGATATGTGACGCACCAATTCTTTCATATTTTTATGCCATCGACTATATTGTGTTTAGGCAAAAGCCAAACACGAAAGGATGGATAAAAAATGAAAAAACAGAGAAAAAATTTTGTGATAACAGGAGGTTTATTCCTCTTGTTTATTTTATGGACAATGGCAATTTGTTATGTGGATGTACAGATGATAGGACCAAGAGATTCCGCAGTAGGTTTTGCAACGTTTAATGAATTCTTTCATAATCTTACTGGAACACATATGCTGATATATGTCATTACTGACTGGTTGGGATTATTACCAGTGTCTGTCGTACTAGGATTTGCAATACTCGGACTTGTACAGTTAATAAAAAGAAAAAACTTGTTCAAGGTAGATTATGATATTTTGATTCTTGGAGGTTTCTACATCATAGTATTTACCACATATATTTTATTTGAGGTGTTTGCAATCAATTATAGACCAGTATTGATTAATGGTTATCTAGAAGCGTCTTATCCTTCATCAACAACACTATTAGTGATGTGTGTTATGCCAACAGCCATTATACAAATGAATAAGCGTATTCATAATGAAAAGGTAAGAAAAGTTGTTAAGTATGCTATTTTGGTATTTACCTCACTTATGGTGATTGGAAGATTAATATCAGGTGTGCATTGGTTTACGGATATTATTGGTGGTGTGTTGCTGAGTACAAGTTTAGTAATGTTCTATAATTCTATAAATAAATCCCTTGAATAGTTAGAAGGCGAAATCCTTGTTTACCACTTACAAACAGTTATTGAAAAACATTATCCAAATAGTTTTTATGAAACAAATTTGCATCATAAACTGATAGAGAGTGAGATAACAGAGTTAGTTGTTTGTGGGATGATGACACATATATATATTGATACAACTGTTAGAGCTGCTAAAGATTATGGCTATCAAATTACACTGATATCGGATGGTTGTGCAACTAAAGATTTAGAATGGAATGGTGTTACATTACCAGCGACGCTTATTCAAAATGTATATATGGCTTCATTAAACAAGAAGTTTGCAAATGTTATTTTGAGTTCAGAAATAGTCTAAAAATATAAATTTGTGAAAGTGAGCATATTATGTGGTTTGATGATTTCACAGCCTGATATTGGAGAATGTTGTGATGACATAAAAATAAACAGTTTAAATTATTGGGGGAGAAACATATATTTGGTTTTGGATTGATAAATAAGAATTTGAAGAATATTAAGATTATGAAAATTACTTTTATTATAGGATGTTTATTTAATGTTTTTGGTCTGGTTATAATCATAAAAGGAAGGATCCCATTTATATAGATATATAGTGGAGTGAAAAATATTATTTTACATTGTAGAATAGAAGGTGGTGCATCTATAGTATTGGGGGTTAATGATTTTATTAAGTCATATCATTTCTATTAATCCAGTAATAGTGATGACTATAATCTGTATTCATACTATTGTCATTGAAGTTTTATTAAAAATAATTTAATAAATTGAATTTTGCAGGAGGCGGTTATGGACTATAAAATAAGAACAATAAGAGAGAGTGAATATAGCTTGCTTAAAGATTTTTTGTACGAAGCAATCTTTGTACCAGAGGGTGTGCCTGCACCATCGAGATCAATTATTAATCGGCCAGAATTACAGATATATATAACTGACTTTGGAAAGAGAGAAGATGATATAGGTTTGGTTGCAGAAATTGATAAGAAAGTTATCGGTCTAGTATGGGGACGCATTATGAATGATTATGGACATATAGACAATGATACCCCATCTCTTGCGATAGCCCTATATAAAGATTATCGGGGATTGGGAATAGGTACTGATTTAATGAAAGAAATGCTCCGTATTTTGAGATTCAGAGGGTATAAACAAGCATCGCTTGCTGTACAAAAAGAAAACTATGCTATTAAACTGTATCAAAAAATAGGATTTGTAATTGTAAATGAAAATGAGGAAGAATATATTATGCTTTGTCATTTTTAATAATACGAATTCCATCTTATTGATAGGAAATGAGAAGTTAAGGAGGAATTGCAAAATAATGATAAATGCATTAGTAAAGGAGTATCTTTCTTTGTCAGATAAAATGAGAAATGGTTATAAAGATAGTTTGGAGATTGCAAGTCAGACATGGAGTTAAACCTTGAATAAGATCATTTCTATTGTTCCTAAAGTTTTTCAAACTATATATGGAGAAGTAGCAGGAACATATAGAAATACAGAAAATCAAAAATATATGGATTTTATACCTGGTTATAGGTTGATACATATTATATAATTAGAAAGTGAGTATTACACTCTCTTACAAATGTTAGTTTCAGACGATATAAGAGAATTCCAAATGAGAACAATTATTCCTCTATTAGCTGACTATTCATCTTGCTATATCTGTTATATGATAACAAATAGCAATAAGTAAACTATTTTCCATTATTCGCCAGACGATGGCTTTCAAAAAATGCATGCTTCTGTAGAACTGTGTTTTAAAACTATAATTACATTTTATCTTAAGAATGTTTTTTATTTAAATAGTGAAGCTTTTCTTGATTATGATTTTGAAAGAGAAAGTATTATTGGTGCTGAAAATAATCCTTGTATAGATTATTGGGCACAATGAAAAACAGTAGCGGTTTTATAAAAAAATTAGAATTCATGGAGGAGAAAGTTGTATGGGTAAATTGATGTACATGGTAATGCTTGAGAAGAGCAAAAGTTATAATAGGTTAACAAAAAAAGTTGTCACAGAACATGTTGATAACATAAGAAGGTTAGATGATGAGGGGAAGTTGGAAATTTGTGGTGTTTTTAAAGGTTATCCAGGGATGGCTGGTATGTATATTTTAAAAGCAGAAAGTCGTGAAGAAGCAGAAAAACTTTGTCTCATGGAACCTTTGATTATCGGAGGATATGCAACATACAAATTAGTTGATTTCCAAGTTGCAAATCGAGAAAATAACTATTTGCTGTAAATTCAGATAAAAAGTCATTTTTAATAGAAAAATATGATTATAGTTAAGTTTTTATTTTATTCTGATAGGTATTTCATCCACATCTTTAGGGTGTTGATGAAATACCATTTTTTATTTCAAGACATGAGACATGATCAATTATTCATTTTTATAAAGTTGCATAATATATTGATATATGCAACTTTATATGATATGATTTGTTTATAAAAATGGAGTTGATTTCTATTAAATATTCGACAAGAGAATAGGTTACATATAAAGATATATTAACAAAGAAATTATCACAAATTACTAAGAGAAGTGATAATGTATTATATGTGATATCATGTATACTTAAATACTAAGCATAATGGGTTAAAAAGATATTGTTCTATTGTCTTCCCTTACAAGTTACATAAAACTATTAAAACCTCATAATATGGGTGACTTTTTTAGTAGTGTTTGTCAATAATAGATATGAGATGATTATACCAACTCTTTTAAACTGCAATTTAGTGAGATAATTCATTAAATTTATAAATATGACTTTGAAACGGTATAACATGTTATGTATGGTTTAAAAGACAAATATGATATTTTTAGGAGGTAACAGGTGAAAAGGAATAATCATATCTATGTGGCAATTGATTTAAAATCTTTTTATGCATCTGTTGAGTGTAGGGAAAGAGGTCTTGATCCATTGACAACTCATTTAGTTGTTGCTGATTCAAGTAGAACAGAAAAAACAATATGTTTAGCAGTTTCACCCTCCTTAAAAAAGTATGGTATAGGTGGGAGAGCAAGATTGTTTGAGGTTGTACAAAAAGTAAAAGAAGTTAATAAACAAAGAATGAAAAAAGCAACAAAACATCAATTTTCGGGTACATCTTTTGATGAACAAGAATTACAGAGAAATCCCAATTTAGAACTTGTTTATATAATTGCAACACCTCGAATGTCATTTTATATTGATTACAGTGCAAGAATTTATCAAGTCTATTTAAAATACTTATCTCCACAGGATATTCATGTTTATTCAATTGATGAGATATTTGCAGATATAACGAGCTATTTGAAAAATAGTAAAATGACAGCAAGAGAGTTTACAAAAAGAATGATAATAGATATCTTTCAAACAACTGGAATGACAGCAACAGCTGGGATTGGAACAAATTTGTACTTATGTAAAATTGCTATGGATATAGTTGCTAAACATGTTAGACCAGATGAGGATGGTGTAAGAATTGCTCAGTTAAATGAATTGAGATATCGACAATATTTATGGAATCATAAGCCATTAATAGATTTTTGGAGAGTAGGCAGAGGATATACGAAAAGACTAGAGAAATTAGGATTATATACGATGGGAGACATTGCAAGATGTTCTATACATAATGAAGATATATTATATGATGAATTTGGCATTAATGCAGAATTGCTGATTGACCATGCATGGGGATATGAATCATGTTCTATGAAAGATATTAAGTCATATAAACCTGATCATCAAAGTATTGGTAGTGGGCAAGTTTTGAGTGAGCCTTACAATTTTGAGAAAGCAAGGCTAGTTGTCAAAGAGATGGTTGACCAACTTGCTCTTAATCTTGTTGATAAGCAACTTGTTACAGATCAGATAACATTGACAGTAGGTTATGATAAAGGCAATCTTTCACATAATCAATCCAAATATAAAGGTGAAGTCACAACAGATTACTATGGTCGTAAAATACCTAAACATGCCCACAAAACAATTCATCTTGGAATGTCAACATCATCTTCATTATTAATGATTGATAAAGTATTAGATGTTTATGACAAAATTGTAGATAAAAGACTTTATATTAGAAGAATTCATATTTCTGCGAATCATGTTCTCGATGAAAGTTTAGTTGCAAATCAAGAAGTCATTGAACAGATGGATTTGTTTGTAGACTATGATGCTTTAGAAAAACAACGAAAAAGACAAAAAGAAGAATTGGAAAAAGATAAAAGACTGCAACAAGCGACATTAGAAATAAAGAAAAAATATGGAAAGAATTCTGTTTTAAAGGCTATGGACCTTGAAGAAGGTGCCACAGCAATTACACGTAATGGAACTATTGGAGGGCATAAGGCCTAAATATTGGAGGTGTCGTATGAAAGAAGATATTCATAAATATGATGATATTATCAATATGCCACGTCATATTTCAAAGAAGCACCCACAAATGTCCACACGTGATAGAGCAGCGCAATTTGCACCATTTGCAGCATTAACAGGCCATAAGGAACGTATTGTAGAAACAGAACGTTTAACGACTGAAAAGAAAGAGTTAGATACCTGTCAACAAGAAATAATTAATAATGCATTACAGAGAATTCGTCAAAATATAAAGAATTGTCCAAATGTAACAATAACATATTTTATTCCAGATTCTAAAAAAGAAGGTGGTAAATATATCACTGTTATAGAACATGTTAAAAAGATAGATGATTATGAAAATATTATTTTATTATCAAATGGAAGCAAGATAATAATTAATGATATATATGACATTGAATTATCTTCAATTTAATTAGTGAATATAAATCTAGAGATGGTATTGATTTTTTATAATTCAATAAGAAAATGATATTCATTGATGTGTTTTTATCTTATAATATTCAATATTTAAACCTATGTCTTATTTTTACAATGAAATAATGAATTATTAAATATATAATAATATATATGAAGTTCAACAAACAGGAGGTGGTTCTTTTGTTAACTCCTTATTTAACATTTCATGGAAAGTGTGAAGAAGCATTTGAATTTTATGCCAGAGTTTTTGGTGGTGGAAAAACTGTTTTTGTAAGACGAGAAAATAATCCTAATAATCCTATTATGCATGCAACTATTACTTTTACTAAATATGATGGGTGTATTATGGGAGCAGATATAGAAGGAGCAGTAGTGATTTCAGGTATGGCAATTTGTTTTGTGTTACCATCTAGAAAAGTGATTGAAGAAGTATCTGAAAAACTCGCAGAAGGTGGTACACTTGTTCAGGAATTTCTACCACATCCAGTTCCGCATGATAACGATGGTGGAGCGGAAGTACTTGATAAGTTTGGATATACTTGGTATTTGAGCACATAAAACAAAATATCTATATTTTATGAATATAACATAGATGATTTCGAATTTTACTTATATGCATTTTGAAATAAAATAATTTGTTTTTTGATGGTCATTAAGAAATTTAAGCCCTTGTCAATATTTAAAATAAAATGAGTGAAAGTGTAAAGACTTATCTATAGTATTGATTATATAAAATTCTAGAATTCGTTATACTTTGTATCAAGAAAGTCTTGGACCAATGAAAGAAGCAGGCGTATTTTGGCACAATCATGTATGGGATGGTGATAAGATTACTAATCTCTTAGATCTTATCCTATTTTTTGAGAAAACTGAATATTGGAAAGAGATGAAAGTGAAAATATCTATTCTCTGTATAAATTGATTTATGAAATAGATAAATATAATGAAAATCATTCTATTGAGTCAAGCAGATATAGTCATTGAAAATGTTGTTATACAATAAAAGAATATACGGAAGTGAATGATGAGAATAAAGGAAATAGTAACTCAAGATGAAAAAGTCCAATCATTGAATTTTATCCAGATGATTGGTTTTTTCAATTTATAATTTAAATTCATGATTACCACTCACATCAAATCGATGATACTGTATTTTTTGAAAGAAACTGTTTTTTTGCTGTAATTAGGTCTTTATGAAGTTTAATAGCCATAAATACAGTGATAACAGCACAGAGTATATCAGCAATTGGTTGAGCATACAAAATACCATATAATCCCCAATATTTTGGTAAGATAAGTATGAGAGGTATAAAGCAAATACCTTGTCTACATGCACCTAAAATACATCCTTCTTTTGCTTTCCCCATAACAAGAAATAGGAATGAATACACTGTATAGAAGCCAAAGAATATAAAAGTAATTCCTTGAGCTCTTAATGCAACTGAACCAATCTTAACCATTTCTATATCACCTTTAGTGAATAATGACATCATTTGTGTAGGAAATATTATACTAATTAAAGCAAAAATTCCACAAAATATCGTAGACCATAATATAGATATTTTAATAGCCTTAAACAAACGATCAAACTTCTTTGCACCATAACTGAATCCTGCTATTGGTTGGAATCCTTTTAAGAACCCAAAGACAACTAGACTTCCCATTGACATTATTTTCGTTAATGGACCCATGGCTGCAAGTGCAGAATTACCATAATTTTTTGCTGCATCATTCATCATTCCTATAGAAAGACTTGTGAGTAACTGAAAAATAAGCGTAGGAATTCCTATTTTTAAAATTTCTGACATAATCTGTTTAGAAAATTGACATTCTTTAATACTGTAATTAAAGATACTTTTCTTAAGTAGAATATAACGTAAATAAACGAAAGTAGAGACAATTTGTGAAATAGCAGTAGCGATGGCAGCACCAGCAATTCCATAATCAAATGTATAAATAAAAATTGGATCTAATATAACATTTAATAGAGCACCTGCTAATAATGCACTCATTGCTGTTTTTGCAGATCCTTCACTTGAGACAATGTTATTCATTGTGACATTAAATATATTAAAAATAGAGAATGTAATGTAAATACGAGCATAGGTCATTGCATAAGGCATAACATTATCAATGGCACCAATCTGTTTAAGAATGGGTTTTAAAAAGATGACTGAGAAAATAATCATAATTGCTCCAACAAAGAGACTGCTATAGAGAGCTGTGCTTGTAACCTTATTGGCAGTGTCTTTATCTCCACATCCAAGAAGTCTTGATAGATAAGCAGCGGCCCCATTGCCAAATAATAGTCCTAAACCAACAATAATCTGCCCTAGTGGAAATACGACCGTAACTGCACCCATTTGATGTGTTCCAAGTCCACCAACAAAGTAGGTATCAACTATATTATAGAGTGCATTGATGAGCATACCAATCATAGTTGGTAATCCAAGAGTTAATAGTGCTTTTTGAATTGGAATACTGCCTAGTAATTCCAATTTTTTGTTATTTTGATTCATGTGTCATTCTCCTTTCGCTTGACATAAGAAATAACTTATAGTACTATAAATTATAGTATACAGAAGATGAAAGTTATACTACTATAAATTATACTATTTGTCAATAAAAAAGGAGGAACTTATGGCAACTATAGATTTAATTGTATTAGGAATACTAAAGAAAGAATCACTAAGTGCTTATGATATTCAAAAATTAGTAGAGTATCGTAATATTTCTAAATGGGTAAAAATTAGTACACCATCAATCTATAAAAAGGTTATTCAACTTGAAGAAAAAGGTTATATCAGTAGCCATTGTGTCAAAGTTGGAAAAATGCCAGAGAAAGCAATCTACTCACTTACTAAAAATGGAGAAAAGAAATTTGAAACTCTTATGTATGAGATTGCATCACATCCTATTCACTTTTTTTTAGATTTCAATGCGGTTATTGTTAATTTATCTAGTCTTCCATTAGAAGGTCAAAAATCTTGCTTAATACGTATTGAAGACAATATTAAAACTCTTAAAATGTATTTAGAAGAAAATCTTGATGAAAAAGTAGCATTATCTGATATTCCTGAAACAGGTTTAGCCGTTTTGCAACAACAATATATATTAGTGCAAGCAATTGAAACATGGTTAACTGAAATGAAAGCCAAATATATATTGTCATAATCATTAAAATTGTCTAAATGAATAAGTTTGCTCTGAAAAATATGACTGTAAGGAGGTATGTAATGATTGAAATGAGACTCGCAAAAATGAATGAAGCGAAAATGTGTTTTACTTTTATTAATGATGCTAGAAAATATCAGAATCAACAAGGTTTTATACAATGGACTGAAAATTATCCAAATATAGATACAGTCATTGAAGATATTCAAGAAGAAAGAGGTTATATACTAAGTTTCAATAATTTACCATTTGGATATCTTTGCATTGATTTTGCTGGTGAACCTGCTTATAACAATATCAATGGAAGCTGGTTTAGCTCTCATGATTACGCTGTTATCCATAGGATGGCTTTTGGAAAAGAGGGGAGAGGAAAAGGAGCATCAAAAGCAACTCTTCAGCTTGTAAAAAAATTATGTATATCTAAAAATGTATTTGCTATTCGCGTGGATACAGATCCCCATAATAAAGCAATGCAACATATTTTAGAACGAGAAGGTTATAAATATTGTGGTACAGTTATTTTCCAAGATAGTCCGAAACTTGCTTATGAACTTATTTTCTAATAGTTTTTACAATATCAAGTTTTATCATCTTTAATGAAGATTAAATAAGTAATAGTAAGAAGCAATCTCTTGATTTGAAATTATAGAGGAGATTATTTCTTAC
>OHPM01000424.1_pt1 | contig 15251 bp, 9 predicted proteins | sample 1577721 | NCBI WGS metagenome assembly OHPM01 (sample SAMEA3879558, study PRJEB24766) | human gut metagenome | biome: human-associated habitat; feature: feces | place: USA | collected 1985/1987 | reverse complement strand
CATGGACGGTCGATTTCTCTATTAAAGCACAATTCTAAGTATACCATTATGATACAAAAAATATATACTACGTTTATTTCTTTTGCATTTGCAGCCTTGACACTTTCTTCGTGCTCAGATTGGCTCGATCTTTATCCTTCCGACGAGATAAAGGAGGAATATTTGTTCTCTTCCGGTGATGGTTTCCGTACAGCGACGAATGGTATTTACCGGAAAATGGCTACTTTCGATTTGTATGGCAGTAATCTTACTTGGGGGATTTTAGATGCCTGGGCTCAGTCGTATTATATAGATCAATTTCCGAGCATAGGTGGTGGAACAGCAATGAGAAAGATAGCAAGTCTTGAGTTTAAAAATACCGAATTAGTTCCTGTTACTGATGCTATGTGGAATGCTGCTTGGAATGTGGTTGCCAATTGTAATGAATTAGCTCAGCAAGCAGCCAAAGCCGATCCCAGCATCTTTTACGGGCTTGACGGTGAACGTCAGATGATTTTGGGAGAAGCTATTGGATTGCGTGCATTTATACAATTTGATTTACTTCGTATTTATGCTCCGTCTCCTTCTTCTGTTGGTTTCAAAGAGGATAAACGTACTTTTATTCCTTATGTCAATACTTATCCTAGCTATCTTAATGATCATCAAACGGTTAGCTATTGTTTGGAGCAGATTATTACTGATTTGAAGGAAGCACAACGAATTCTGAAAGATGTAGATGAAGATTCTGATATGCGTGCAAACTATAGATTTCATATTGCAGCAGTTTCAGAAAAACTGTTTGCTGGGAGTAGAGGCTATCGTCTGAATTATTATGCGGTAACGGCAGAACTGGCTCGTGTTTATTTGTATGCGGGAAAAAATGCGGAAGCTTATGCGGAAGCCAAGAAAATCATTGATGAAGAAAGTAAAACTGGTTATTTTAAAGCATCAACCAATTCAACCGGTTTCAGGAATGGAAATATGAAGATGTATAATGATATTATTTTTGGGCTTTATTCCCCCAAGGAATTAGTGGAATGGGATCAGGAAATAAATCATGCTACCGATGGTGACAGTCAAGAATCTTATTTGTGCCTTGATAGTGATGTTGCGAAAGATTTGTATGGGGATGAAATAGACAGTGACTGGCGGTTTAATTATCAATTGGAAGAGAAATATTATGGATATTATTATCGTACGTTGAAATATTACAAGCAGACAGAAAATAAGGATGAAGGAAAAATAAGTAACAGGACGCTCCCTATGATACGTATGTCTGAGGTATATTATATTGCTGCTGAGGCGATTTTTGATACTAATCCCAAAGAAGCGCAAGGTTATTTGGAATTAGTGAAGAAGGGGAGAGGAATATCAAAGAAGTTCGATAATGTGACAAACAAATCGGAGTTTATAAATTTGTTGGTAAACGATGCCCGTCGTGAGTTTTTGGGTGAAGGGCAGATATTTTATATGTATAAACGCTTGAATCGGTTGATGCCCGCCAGCTCTTTTTATGATAGCGATGTTTTGCCGACTGATGAAAATATGGTGTTGCCGAAACCTGATTCGGAATCAAATATTTAAAAGTAAAGGAATATTTTCAGAACAACTATTTAATAGAAACGAAAATGAAGATAAAATATACTATATGGGGAGTGTTGGCTGGCACCGCAGGTTTGATACTCACTTCATGTGAGGAGAAGGGATTGTTGGTCAGCAGTAACGATACAGCCTATTTGAGATTTGCTAACGATATGACAAAAGATACCACTACCGTATCTTTTAAAATGTATAATGAAGGTGAGGATGCTGAGATACCGATAGAGGTTTCTGTTTACGGGCAGATGCAGAATGAAGATTTACATTTTAATGTAAGTGCAGATGCTGAACGTACTACCTTGCCGGCTAATTTGTATGTATTGCCTGCAGATTGTAAGATAAGAAAGGGATTGCTTACGGATACTATTTATGTGACACTGAAGAATGATCCGATATTGAAGACAGAAACGAAGGTATTGGCATTGCAGGTCGTAGAAGCAAATGCTGTGAAACAGGGTGATTATTTGTATTCGCGTGCTCTCATTTCTGTCACCGATCGTTTGTTTAAGCCCGACTGGTGGTTGGTGAACGATGCTGGGACGGAAGAAAACCCGGGAAATTCGGTCGATTGGTTTTATTTGGGTGAATACTCGGAAAAGAAGTATCAGATGTTTTTGGACGAGTTGAAAAAAGATGATATGGTGTTCGACGGAAAGAATAAGCAAGTATTGCGTAAATATTCGTTGAGACTGAAGAATACCCTGAAGCAGATGAACGAAGGGAAAAATAAGGAAGATTGGGTGAAAGATGAGCATGGAAATGTGATTACTGTGGAAGTGGCAGGATAATTATAAAATTGCAAAGTATGAGAAAATTAGGAATATATGTAGTGATGGCTATTTTTGCCGGAGTCGTGTCAGGTTGTTTGGATGACGACAACAATTATAACTACAAGCAGATAAATTGGCTACAAGGTGGTGATTTCAATTTTGAGAATATCAATTCTGAATATAACTTGATAGAGGGAGATGAATTGGTATTGGCGCCTACATTCAAATTTACGATTGATAGTATAACGCCTGATGTCAGCTATGAATGGTATATAAACAAGCAGTTACAGGCAAATGAAACTAGTGCCACTTATACATTTAAGGCCGACAAGAGTGGTCAGTATCAAGTGACATTTGCAGTGAGAGACAATAAGTCGGGGGTTCAGTTCGGAAAGTCCACAATTATTAATGTGATGTCTATGTATCAACGTGGATGGACAATTTTGTCAGATGAAAACGGACGTTCCGTACTTCATTTTATCGTACCTACAACGCAACATTATCAGGTAACGTATAATGGAGAAACCTTTACTCGCGATTCGTTGGTTTATCATATAGTGAAGCGTAACGTTGTCCCCAATTTGGGTTCAAATCCTAAAGGATTGATGAATAATATTGGTTATATAGATTATAATCATATGTATGGAATCAGCACATATGACGAACTGGTGGTGAAGCAAGATCGCTGGGTGGAACTTAATGGTAATACATTGGAACGCGAAGTGTACACAGATGAGGAATTTCGTGGGGATATTCCTGCTGATTTCTCTCCGGTAGAAGCAGCTATGACTTATTCGTGTAAAGCATTATTGGATAAGAACGGATTGATTTATTGGGAACAGAAAGCGGATGCGGCGGATTTTCATGCGGGCACCTATTTGTCCATAGGATTAAATAACCAAACCCGATTCAGTCGTTTGTTCCAAGCTTATAAATTCAATAGCTATAATACGAATATGATCCTTGCATTGACGAAAGAGGATAATTCATTGGTAGGCATCCTGGATATGGGTAATGTAGGTGAGAGTTCAGCTATTACTGAGATGTCTAGTTCTTCAAGTGGTAATGTGTATAATATCACTGATCCGAGTGATGAAGATCATTTTTCAAATATAGAGAAGACGGTGGTAGATGCATTACCTGCTCCGTACGATGATAGAAATGATTTTACGGTAGCTGATCCATTTTGGACGGTTTTGTTGAAAGATGAGGCTACTTCAGCGTATGAATTACGTTACTTCGGGCTGGAGGCTTATAGTAGATCTGTTAGCTGTATGGAGGGCTGGTATTATGAGGCTTCTTTGGGCGTTATCAATGATTATCGTGGTATGGCTAACTTTGGAAACAGACGTTATGTGGTGATTGCCAACGGAAATCAGCTTTATTATTATCAATACGGTTGGGATGCTTATGGAGATGTGGAATATAGAGGTGAATTAATGCCGTTGGGGGAACCGTTACCTGCGGCTGTTAAGACATTGTCGGGTATGGATGTAACTACTAACTTGTATAAACAAAAGTACCCTTACGATGGGCAGTTAGGAGTTGCTCTGGAGGACGGAAGTTTCTTTATATATAGTGTTGTTGAAGAAAAATCGGAGAATGGGACGTGTACGTCGGTCTCTCTTAAACAACAATTTCCGAATGAAACCACTTCGGAAGAAAACAAGAAGTTTGATAAAATTGTAGATGTCCTTTATAAACTGGGAAGTGGTGATGATTATATGTCATTTGCATTCTAGAAGAGCTTTAAAAGCGTTTTTTTGATAATAAATAACCATTATGGTATTAAAACAACTTTTTATTGCCGGCAGCTTGTCTTTTACTCTTGCATTGCAAGGATGGGGACAAGTTCCTGCCGAGCATGATACGGTACAAGCCAATTATGAGTTGGCGGAGAAGTTCCATAAATTTACATTAGGGGGAAAACTGTCTAATAATAGTATGTCCCTTTATCCGCATGAAATCAATGATACGGATAATTTTTGGTTTGATTTTACGACTTCGGCAGGTAAACACTACTATTATGTCAACCCCAAGGAGGGAAAGAAGGAGTTACTCTTCGATAACGAGGAAATGGCTATGCTGCTTTCCGGTTTAACTCATGAGGTTGTGAATCCGGTAAGGTTGGATTTGTCAGAATTAAAGTTCGCAAAAGATCAAAAGTCATTTGTATTCAGTTACAGGTCGAAAAAGTATGATTACAATCGAATTACCCGCAAATTGAAAGAGGTGGAGGAGAAAAAGGCAGATGACAGAGATGCCGAGCCGATATATTCATGGATGAATTTTTCTCCGGATAAGAAGTACATACTGTATGCGAAAGACCATAACTTGTATGTGAAGGGCAACAAGGCATTGGGAGTAGATACTACGGAAGTGCAATTGACTACGGACGGAGTCCCTGATTTTTCGTATGCTCGTGAGGAGGATGCGGGGGAGAATGGTGAAGTTCCTTCTAATGCTCGTTGGTGTCCTGATAGCCGGCATGCATATATTGTGCTTGATGATAATCGGAAATTGCGTGACTTTTGGGTGATTAATTCGATTTCGGACAAGCCGGAGTTGAAGAAATATAAGTATGAATTTCCGGGAGATAAATATGTAACCCAGAATGAACTTGTAATCATTGATATTGTAGAACGGACTGCGAGAAAAGCGAAGATACAAAAGTGGAATGACCAGTATGTGATGCCTTTTAGTGTAACGTCGGATAGCAAGTATGTCTTTTTTGAACGTACCAAACGTACATGGGATGAGGTAGACGTGTGTTCGGTCAATACCTCTACCTTGGAGGTCAAAGAACTGATTCATGAAGTGGATAAGCCTTATCGTGATCCGCATGCGCGTAGCGTGGAAGTTCTGAATGATGGAAAAGATATTCTATTTCGTTCCGAACGTACAGGGTGGGGACACTATTATCATTACGACGGTCAAGGGAACCTGAAAAATGCGATATCTTCAGGACCGTGGGTAAGCGGACATATTGCCGCTATTGATACGCTGCAACGTACGGTTTATTTTTATGGATATGGAGATGACCCGAAGATCAATCCGTTTTACTATCGTTTGTATAAGTCCAATATGGATCGTGAGGGAGCAACTCTACTCACTAAAGAAGACGGGCAGCACCGGGTAATCTTTTTGAAGTCTAGGCGCTACTTTATTGATACATTCTCAAGAGTCGATATGGAACCGAAGATATTATTGAAGGACAATACCGGCAAGGTGATTATGGAGTTGGCAAAGCCTGATTTAAGTCAGGTATATGCCGCCGGTTGGAAGAAGCCGGAAAATTTTGTGGTGAAAGCTGCCGATAATGTTACGGATTTGTATGGAGTGATGTGGAAGCCGTCTAATTTTGATCCGGAAAAGAAATATCCGATTATTTCGGTTGTTTATCCGGGACCATACTTCGGGTTCGTTCCTACTAACTTTACGTTGGATGATAGCTATTGTACCCGTATGGCGCAGCTTGGCTTTATTGTAATCACTGTAGGCCATAGGGGAGATACTCCGATGCGTGGAAAGGCATATCACCGTTACGGTTACGGCAATATGCGTGATTATCCGTTGGAAGATGATAAGTATGCTATTGAGCAGTTGGCTCAGCGCCACTCGTTTATTGACGGTAAGAAAGTTGGTATCTACGGACATTCCGGTGGCGGATTTATGGCTGCGGCTGCTATCTGCACTTATCCGGACTTTTATAAGGCTGCCGTTTCTTGTTCCGGAAACCATGATAATAGTATCTATAACCGTGGTTGGGGAGAATGTTACAATGGTGTAAGAGAAGTAGAGAAGGTGGTGAAAGACAGTCTGGGTAACGAGACCAAAGAATATGAATACAAGTTTAGAGTAAAGTCGAATGCAGAGATAGCCAAGAATCTGAAAGGACACTTGATGCTTGTAACCGGAGATATGGATAAGAACGTGAATCCTGCACATACATACCGTATGGTTCAGGCTTTGATTGAGGCCGGTAAGGATTTCGATATGCTTGTCATTCCCGGAGCCGGTCATGGATATGGCTCTGCCGATGAGTATTTTGAGAAGAAAATGTACCGTTTCTTTGCCAAACATTTGCTAGGTGATACCCGTGCAGACTATTGGGGAGATATTAACCGTAGTAAATAAGACAATAGATAAGATTTTATGAAAAACTCTCTCTTTAGATATTTGTGCCTGGCGGTTGCATTAGTATCATGCAACCTTGCCGGTGCGCAACAAAAAGCGAATTATCAGTTAGCGGAAAAGTTCCGTTTGTTGGAGCAAAATCCTATAGATAAGTATTCTACAGAAGTCAGACCGACGTTTATCAACGATACGGATTGCTTTTATTACTCTTTTACAACACGTGAAGGAAAGAAATATTATTATGTTAATCCGAAGAAGAAGGAGAAACGATTGTTGTTTGATACGGATGAGTTATTGAGCAAAATTGCAGTATATACCAAGAAAGCCTATTCTTCGGCAGATCCGCATTTGTCTTTCACATTTATGAAGGACAACGAAACCATTCGTATTGATTTTGACCGCGGACTTTATACATACAATATCCATACAAAAGAATTGAAGCAACTCGATGAGAAGCCGACGTATAAAACCGGCGACCCGTATTGGATGAAATATTCTCCGGATAGCTTGTATTTTCTTTATGCCAGTAAGGATAACTTGTATTTCGTTGGAAACCCGAAAAAGGGACAGGATACAATCCCGGTTCAATTGACGACGGACGGTATGCCGGATTATACATTCAACCGTGAAGACGAAGGCAAGATGGAAGGCCGTTTCGGAGCCGAATCGGCTCACTGGATTCCGGGAAGCCACCGTTTCTACGCTGTCCGTGAAGACAACCGGAAAGTCCGTGACTTGTGGGTTATTAATTCTTTATCCAAGCCTTCTCCTGAACTGATCACTTATAAAGCTGAATTGGCCGGTGATAAAAATGTGACTCAATATGAATTACTGTTGGGAGATATAGACAAGCGGGAAGTTAAGAAGGTGGATATCAATCGTTGGCCGGATCAGTATATTGATGTATTGTATGCGTCAAAAGACGGAAAACGCTTGTACTTCCAACGCTATAACCGTACATGGAACCAGTCGGATATTTGCGAAGTGGATGTAGAGACCGGAAAAGTGCGTGTGGTGATTCATGAAGAAAACAAGCCGTATCTCGATTATCAGATGCGTAATGTTTCTTTCCTGAATGACGGAAAAGAAATCCTGTTCCGTTCCGAACGTAACGGTTGGGGACATTATTATCTGTATGATACAGCAACAGGAAACCTGAAGAATCAACTGACAGACGGTACTTGGGTAGCCGGCCCGGTTGCGCAGATTGATACTGTCGGACGCAAGATGTATTTCTATGGTTATGGACGGGAGAAGGGAATTGACCCTTATTACTATATTCTTTATGAAGCTCATTTGGATCGTCCGAATGTACTCCGTCTGTTGACGCCGGAGAATGCGTCACACGAAGTCAGTATCTCTCCCTCCTGTCGCTATCTGGTAGATTCATATTCTACCGTGTCGCAGGAGCCGGTAAACGTGGTTCGCAACCGGAATGGGAAGGTAATCATGACATTGGAGAAACCGGACTTGCAACCTGTCTATGAAATGGGCTGGAAAGCTCCGGAACGTTTTAAAGTAAAAGCTGCCGACGGAGTAACCGACCTTTATGGTGTGATGTGGAAGCCCGCCGATTTTGATTCGACGAAAGTTTACCCTATTATTTCAAATGTTTATCCGGGGCCGTTCTTCGAGTACGTGCCGACTCGTTTCACAATAAATGATGTTTATAACACCCGTTTGGCTCAACTGGGATTCATTGTAATTACCGTAGGCCACAGAGGGGGTACTCCAATGCGTGGAAAGGCTTATCATACCTATGGATACAATAATATGCGCGATTATCCGCTGGCGGATGATAAATATGCTATCGAACAACTGGCTGCCCGTTATCCCTTTATAGATGCTACCAAGGTAGGTATTTACGGTCATTCAGGCGGCGGATTTATGTCGGCTGCCGCTATTTGCACTTATCCGGACTTTTATTCGGCTGCTGTCTCATCGGCCGGTAACCATGACAATCGTATTTACAATAAAGGTTTCGTGGAGATTCATTATGGTGTAGATGAGAAGGTGACAACGACTAAAGACAGTTTGGGAGTAGAGAGCAAAACGTATGATTATAGTGTACGTGTGCGTCCGAATCAGGAGTTGGCGAAGAATTACAAACATGGATTGCTGCTGTTTACCGGTGCCATAGACCAGACTGTGAATCCGGCCAATACTTTACGTCTGGTAGATGCATTGATTAAAGCGGACAAGGACTTTGATATGTTTGTGTTACCTAAATGTACTCATGGATTCTTCGGTGAGTCCGAGAGCTTTTTTGAGCATAAAATGTGGCGTCATTTTGCACGTCTGTTGTTACATGATAACTCGGCAGACTGTGATATTGATTTGAATAAAGATATGATAAAAGATGAAAGGAGAAGATAAAATGAAGCAGACAATAATGGGAATCGGATTAATAGTGGGAGTGTTAGCCGGTTTTGTCCCGAGTGTCGATGCTCAAACACAGAAGAAGCCGGTTGACATTGAAGCCTGCATGTCGTGGAAGCGTGTTGAATCGCCGGATATCTCCCCGACAGGACGTTGGGTTACCTACCGGATTGCACCTATGGAGTACAATCCTGAAAACACCGACGCAAAAACTGTACATCTGTTTGATACACGTACCCGCAAGGAGATTCTGCTGGATGATGTGGAAAACATTGAGTTTTATAATTCGGATCAAGCTCTTTCTTATCAGAAGGCTGACTCTACAGGAAATATGAAGACGATCCTGATGGAACTTCCTTCAGGTATCAAGAAAGAATGGAAATATAAGGAATCTTTCCGGCCGGTAAATGGAACTCCTTATTCAGTCTCAGTGACAAACGTTCCGAAAGATACGGTTAATCATGTCCCGTCTTTTAATCGTTTGGTGGTTCGCCATCTGAAAACCGGTACTGCTTTTCAGATTGATAGTATTGGCTATTATACCTTATACAATGAAGGACGTTCTATCATTTTTGTACGCAGGCAGGCAAAAGGAAACGCATTGTGTTATGGCCCATTGACGGGACCCTATCAGACTATCTATCAGAGTGCTGTAAAGAAAGAACCTGTTTCTTTCAGTTTGGATACAAAACTGATGACAGGAGAATTCAGTATTAAGGATTCGCTATGGTATAATTTCTCTTTAAAGAAGAATACCTGCGATTTGGTCTTCGACCGTAAAGAGGTGATTCTACCGACAGGAATGGAACTTGCGCGGGCCACTCTGTCGCACAGTCAGAAGTTCCTGACAATGGAACTCAGACCTTATCAGGAGAAAGTAAATAAAAATAAAAAAGAAGAGGAAGTAAAGCCGGATAAGAGTTTCGAACTGGAGCTGTGGACTTGGGATGAATATGAAGTTCCTACGTTGCAGACTCGTGGTCGTTATTTCCGTCCTCAATATTCAAAATATATCTATGATATTGCTTCCGGAAAATTGATGGAAGTAGCTCCCGGTCATGCTGATTTGTTGGAACCGGACCGTGCAGAAGAAATACATTATGTGCTTTATACGGACGAAACTCCCTATCGTATGCAGAAAGAATGGCTTAATGAAGTGCCGTTTGATATCTATTCTGTGAATGTGCATACAGGAAAAAAGCAATTGGTAGGACGTAGCTATCGGACAAGACCGAAGTGGTCAATGAACGGTAAATGGGCTGTGATGTATGATCCTGTTGCACAGGTATGGAATAAGTTTGACGGAACAACGGGTAAGGTTACCGATATTTCAACAGCTATTGGTTATCCGGTATTCGAGGAAACTTATGATAAACCGAATCCTGCGCCTGCCTATGGCATTGCAGGTTGGACTGCTGATGGTAATAATGTACTGATTTACGATGCTTATGACTGGTGGAAGATAGATTTAACCGGAGAACGTCAGCCGGAATGTTTCACCAAGGGATATGGCCGCAAAAATAAGAGATCTATCCGTAAAATGACCAGCAATATTGATAAGGAAGTTTTCAAACCGGACGAGACGGTTGTAGTCAGCGTGTGGGATGAGAATACGATGGATGAAGGCATTTATTCGCTTGACATGAAAGGTCGTTTGAAGAAGCTTGCGGAAGGTCCTTATATCTATGCGATTCATCGTTTCTCGGATAATCAGAAGTATTGCATCTGGAATCGTCAGAATATGTCAGAATTCCGTGATCTGTGGTGGAGCAAAGCCGATTTCTCCGATCCGATCCGTATAACGAATGCTAATCCTCAGCAAAGTGAATACAAATGGGGAACTGCAAAGTTGGTGGAATGGACAAACTATGAGAATAAACCCAATAAGGGAATACTTTATCTGCCGGAAGATTATGATCCTCAAAAAGAATATCCCGTACTGGTACAATTCTATGAAACGCATTCAGGTGGATTGAATACTTATCATGCTCCGATGTTGAGCAGCGCAATGGGTGATGTGATGTATTTCGTCAGCAACGGATATATCGTATTCATGCCGGATGTGCATTTCACTATAGGAACACCGGGACAGAGTTGTTATGATGCCGTAGTAAGCGGAACCAAATATTTGATAGAGCAGGGGATAGCACATCCGGGAAAGATAGGTCTGCAAGGACATAGCTGGTCGGGATTCCAAACCAGTTATCTGGTGACTAAAACTGATCTATTTACTTGTGCCAATATTGGTGCTCCTATCACTGATATGGTGACCGGTTATTTGGGCATTCGTGGTGGAAGCGGTTTACCGCGTTATTTCATGTACGAAGAATGGCAAAGCCGTATGGGAAAGAATTTGTGGGAAGCCAAGGACAAATATCTGGCAAACTCCGCTATCATAGAGGCCGATAAGATACATACGCCGTTACTGATCTGGCATAATGACAAAGATGAGGCTGTGGCTTATGAACAGGGGCGTGCCTTGTATTTGGCTATGCGCCGTTTACAGCGTCCGGCATGGCATCTCAACTACAAAGGTGAAGGACATTTCCTTAGTAATCAGGCTGCCCAGAAGGACTGGACTATCCGGATGATGCAATTCTTCGACTATTACCTGAAAGGAACAAAAGAACCGCGTTGGATGAAAGAGGGTATTCATCTGAGGGAACGTGGCATTGACCAAAAATATGATTTACTAGAAAAATAAATGAAATGAAGAAACTATTAATGACAGTTATGGCTCTGTCTTGCTTTGCATTCAGCAGCTATGGACAGAAGAAGGTGGAGAAACAAATTATAGGTAAATGGTGCAATCCTTATACCTATCAGTCTACCGGTGAACTGAAAGGATTTGAGTTTAAAAAAGGTGGGAAATGCTCTGCCGTCAATATTCCCTCTTTGGATTTGAAGACTTGGAAGATTGATAAAGATGGCTATTTAATCGTTGAAGGGTTTAGCAAAGGAGAAGATGGAAAGGTGGAAGTGTATAAGACACGTGAACGTATAGGTTACATAACACCTGATTCATTGGAATTGGTTGCGCAGGACGGACCTCCACGGTTGGCTTTCCTGTATCTGAATACCAAGTCTATCAAGAAGTTAGTCACTTCGGAATTGGCTCCCGACAAGAAGTAATAAATCTCTCTCTTAAATAATTTAATGTTAATTAGCGAAGGCTAATGAAAATGCCCTGTCGTAGTGATTACGATAGGGCGTTTTTTCATTTATAGAGGATGATTGAGAAAGTCTGGTATTTAGTGTAGCATTGCCAACGCCTTATTTTCCGCCGCTTCCATAATTTCCCGTTCTCCGGGGCCTTTATCGTTTATACCGCAAAGATGAAGTATCCCGTGAATAATGACACGGTGGAGTTCATTGTCATAAGAAGCGCCGAATTGTTCTGCATTGGTGCGTACCGTATCCAAGCTGATGAACAAGTCTCCGGACAGGCGGTCGCCCTCACAATAGTCGAAAGTAATGATGTCCGTGTAGTAGTCGTGTTGCAGATATTGGCGGTTTACTTCCAGAATTTTTTCATCGGAACAGAAAATATAAGCGATTTCACCGAGTCTTTTTCCATAGGAAGCAGCTACGGCTTTGATCCATTCCGTAGTCTCGCGTTTCTTGATTTCAGGCATTTTGATGCCTTCTGTTTGATAAGTTACAGCCATAATTGAATGTTATGATTTAAAAGAAAAATAAATAACTGATTAAGATAGCGGCTATGATACCCGAGAAGTCGGCTATCAGGCCACAGGTGACGGCGTTGCGGGTCTTGGTGATACCTACGCTGCCGAAGTAAACGGCAAGGATGTAGAATGTGGTATCCGACGCCCCGCGTACCACGCAACTCATGCGTCCTACAAACGAATCCGGCCCCAGTTCCTTCATTGTATCAATCATCAACCCGTTGGCACCGCTGCCGCTAAGCGATTTCATCAATGCAGTGGGCAGTGCTCCCACAAAGCTTGTGTCGACTCCGCATAGTCCTACTACGTATCCGATACCTCCCACCAGAAAATCCATGGCTCCCGAAGTACGGAATACCGCAATGCCTACCAGAAAAGCAACCAGATAAGGAATAATGCGCACAGCTGTCGTAAACCCTTCCTTGGCTCCTTCCACGAAAGAATCATATACGTTAATCTTCTTTCTGACACCCGTTAAAATAAACAGGATAATGACACTGAACAGAAGAATATTCGCTATCAGGGTAGAGTAAGTGCCCATATCTTCCCGAGAAACACTCAGGAACAGGTAAATCAAACCGGAGAAGAAAAGACAGATGATACCCATTAAAATCAGAATGGGCTTATTGATCAGGTTTATCTTCTGGGCGATACTGACTGCTATGACCCCGACCAGAGTGGAAATGAAGGTACTTAACAGAATAGGAATAAATACATCCGTAGGCTGGGCAGCTCCCATTTGTGCCCGGTAAACCATGATACTGATCGGGATGATGATGAGGCCGGAAGTATTAATCACCAGAAACATAATCATCGGATTGGAAGCGGTATCTTTTTTCGGATTCAACTCTTGCAATTCTTTCATCGCTTTTAGTCCCAACGGGGTGGCGGCATTGTCCAGTCCGAGCATATTGGCGGACATATTCATAAAGATAGAGCCTAACACCGGATGTCCTTTAGGTATATCCGGAAACAATCGGCAGAGTACCGGACTCAGGAAACGTGCCAGAGCATTAATCAGTCCGCTGTTCTCTCCGACTTTCATGATACCCAGCCAGAGGGCCAATACTCCCGTAAGTCCCAACGAGATTTCGAAAGCTGTCTTTGACGAATCGAATGTAGAGTTCATGATAGCCGTAAATATCTCCGTATCTCCCAGGAAAATTACTTTTATAAGGGCGATAATAAAGGCGACGACAAAGAATCCTATCCAGATGTAATTTAAAACCATAGTTGATAGCGTGTATATAGATGATGCAAAAGTAGTTATTACGTTTCAAATAAACTAATAACAGGATAAAAGGTTGTCTCCCGACACGTCATAGATGAAGACTTCGTTGCACAGACAGTGCTTCCCCGCTGGCACAACTGTGCCATCGCAGTGGCACGATAGTGCCAACAGGGTGGCATGGCTGTGCCAATACGTTGGCACAAGGTTGGTCCTATATTCTCTTAAATCTTTATAAATAGCCTTCCGATAGCTGCCATTCAGAGCGTGCCCGGAGTTTTTATTCGTTTTTCTTGTACTGAAAATGAATGTAAATCTCTATCTTTGTCTCCTACTTTCAAGAAATAAATGGAACAGGAAGATTTTAACATACGCGAACATCAGCTTACTTCAAGGGAACGGGATTTTGAGAATGCACTCCGGCCGTTGAGTTTTGAGGACTTTAGCGGACAGGATAAGGTGGTGGAAAACCTTCGCATCTTTGTGAAGGCGGCACGCTTGCGTGGCGAAGCACTCGACCATGTCCTGCTGCACGGACCTCCCGGATTGGGAAAAACAACGCTTTCAAATATCATTGCCAACGAGTTGGGAGTCGGCTTTAAGGTAACCTCCGGTCCGGTGCTCGATAAACCGGGAGATTTGGCAGGTGTGCTGACCAGTCTCGAACCGAATGATGTACTCTTTATTGATGAAATTCATCGCTTGTCGCCCGTGGTGGAAGAATATCTTTATTCTGCCATGGAAGACTATCGCATTGATATCATGATTGATAAAGGGCCTTCGGCACGTAGCATCCAGATAGATCTGAATCCTTTCACGCTGGTTGGCGCAACAACACGCAGCGGTCTGCTGACGGCACCGCTCCGTGCACGTTTCGGAATCAATCTGCATCTGGAATACTATGATGATGATATCTTGAGTAACATTATCCGTCGTTCCGCTTCCATATTGGATGTGCCTTGCTCGTTGCGTGCGGCAGGAGAGATTGCTTCCCGCAGCCGTGGGACGCCGCGTATTGCCAATGCCTTGCTCCGCCGGGTGCGCGACTTTGCACAGGTGAAGGGTTCCGGTTCTATTGACACGGAAATAGCCCAGTTTGCACTGGAGGCATTGAATATTGACAAGTACGGTCTGGATGAGATAGACAACAAGATACTTTGTACGATTATAGACAAGTTTAAGGGCGGTCCTGTGGGAATCACTACCATTGCTACGGCTTTGGGGGAAGATGCGGGGACGATTGAGGAAGTTTACGAACCCTTCCTGATAAAAGAAGGATTCATGAAGCGTACTCCTCGCGGACGTGAGGTGACCGAACTTGCCTACAAACATTTGGGAAGAAGCCTTTATAACAGTCAGAAAACATTGTTTAACGACTGATAGTGGGCGGTACCATTTCACCGGAATTGATTAAAGTAAAAAGTCGGTAGTATCTCCATTCTCCTCCTTCGGGAAGGAGGAGTACCCGTAGGG
>OHPM01000384.1_pt1 | contig 16469 bp, 13 predicted proteins | sample 1577721 | NCBI WGS metagenome assembly OHPM01 (sample SAMEA3879558, study PRJEB24766) | human gut metagenome | biome: human-associated habitat; feature: feces | place: USA | collected 1985/1987 | reverse complement strand
CCCCTACCTCTCGGGAAGCGTCACGGAGTTCTGGCGGCGGTGGCACATCAGCCTTGGCAGCTGGTTTCGGGACTATGTGTATATCCCCATGGGCGGCAGCCGGGTCAGCCGTTGGCGGTGGGTGATTAACATTCTCACCGTGTGGATGCTTACGGGGCTGTGGCACGGCGCGGCGTGGAATTTTGTGCTGTGGGGGCTGCTGTTTGCCGGGCTGCTGCTGGCGGAAAAGTGGATTCCCGCCCTGCAAAGGCTGCCGGGCGTCCTGCGCCATGGGTATGTGCTGCTGGCGGTGGTTCTCAGCTTTGTGCTGTTCAACGCGGATCGGAGCAAGGCAAATAGCATTTGCTCCGGTTTATCGAGTATTATATCCATTGTTATATCAATCAAGTAAGGCTGAACATTTTTTTAGTGCATCTGCCCAAATCACCACATCTCTTTCGGCCTGCTCTTGAGAAATATGATAAGATTCCACCAACACCAAGGCTGCCTCTTGTAAAGTGAAATCCTTTCCCGAAAGTCGTTTCCAAAGTAAGCAAGCGGAAAAATTAAAGGAAATAATACGGGTCAAATCAGTATCGGGAACACCTTGGTTCACAATTATTGTTTCTCCGGCTATGGAGCGGAGTTTAAAATGGGGATTAAGTTTCATAATCTTCTAATCTTAAAAAAAGAAAGCCGCCCGACCTTTCGAGACAGGACGACCTTCTTTTATTACAAATCACTTTCTGCCATGACTAATAACATGATAGCAAATAATTCTCTTATTTTATATAACTATCCCAACCGGTTCCTTTAAAAGAAGGAGTACCAGTCACGTTAATGATAGAGGAAGCATCTGTTATCGATGAATCAACAACCAAATTGCCGTTAAAAGTACCACCCTCAATATTCAATTCCATAGGTTCGGTGTTTCCGGTACTTTTTGATAATTCCACGTTACCATTAATAATACTAGTACCTTTAACAGTTACTTTAACTCCGTCAGTGTAGGTTGAATAGCCGCAAACATCAAATGCATATGCACCAGTTCCGGCATTAATCGTAGTATTGTTAATCAAAATATTACCACAATTGTTACTCAATACATATAAGGCATTTAGCCCCCTCACTGTCATAGCATCCAACGTCAAATTACAGTAGTTCTGAATCATAATTTTATCATTATCACTTGCCAGTGTTCCGTTTTTCATAGTAACGGTAGAACCTTTCAACAATTGACAACTGTTCGTTTCTGTGCCAGCCGAGCCAACGGTCGGTTTAGCAAGTGTAAGCACATGGTTGTTCAAGTCCAATTCTACAGATTGTCCACTTTGCGTTTTAAAGCCATTACAAGTAGCGTCTCCATTCAAACGTATCTTCACGTTAGCATTACCGCTTAAGTATAAAAGTGCGGACGGATCGGAAAAAGTACCACCGGTAACAGCCAGCGATGCACCTGCACCAACCACATAGATCTTGCCATTCAGTGTTCCACCACTGATAGTCATCTGTCCCAAGTCATTGGCTGCACCATTATGACCTTCATTATCCACCACATACTGAGCGGAACCAGTCGTATTGAATGTACCTCCTTTGATTTCAGTCACATGATGATTCTGTACGGTTGCCTGAGACATATTGGTGAACGTACCGTCGTTGATGACAAGCCGGGCTCCATCATCATTTTTAATAGTATTAAGACCTCCGGCAAATGTACCACCGTTTATGATAAGTGAAGGATTCTGATGATTGGTACCACTTACATATCCATTTCGCGGATTCGTATTGGTATAATCATAATACCCATTGGCTATCATCGAAGAATAATGCCCGTTTTGCGATATCTCCACATTTGGATTAATCGTCATCTCGCCATGATTCAGAATATTATAATAACTGTTACCACCAGAGCTTTCTGAGTTCTGACCGTTTTCCTTACTTCTAATATAGGTTCCGCCATTAAGAATTACTGTACCGTTATTATAGATACAAGCTTTCCCGTGACTTACATTATCCACTGTACCATTTCCGTTAATGGTCAGTTTACTATCCTTGTTTACAGTAAATGTATCACCAGATTTGTTGGTGATTTTATGACCGTTCAAATTGATGATAACTTCATTCGTTGCGGAAATAGTAAAATCTCCCGTCAAGTCTGTGGCAAGAGTATAAGTTCCACCATTTTTTGCGACATTTTGCAAGTCGGCTACGGCAGCATCAACTACTTCAAATGCATCATTACCGGACAGATTGGGTAATTCAGCACCCTCTTCTTTATAAATAATGACAGTTGAAGTGTTACCGCTTTCACGACTGATGGCTGTTACTTTGGCACCACTCTTCACTCTTACATTACCGGCTTTTACCTTCAATGTATTAACAGTAATTCCTTTACCTAGAACCAATGTGTTTGCAGCAGTAGTTGCCGTTACTTCATCATAAGTAGCAGTTTCGCCATTGGCAGCCAAAGTTACGGTAGAAGAAGGCAGATCTATCTCAAATTTAGGCGCAGTATCTAATTGCGGTACAGATACCAACACGTTTTCAGGTGCAGCTGTACCACCAGTACCAGTGCTCTCTTCTTTAATGGCAACAGCATTTGTTGTAGAAATATTTTCAAAGGATATGCTGACATTTTCTGCCGGTGTACTTTTTTTCGGTATTGAAACTGTAGGACTGGTTTCAGTTGAAGCCACATCAGCCACAGAAACAGAATTGGTTTCTTTTAAAGCATCGGCTACCTCTGATACACTTTCAACTGTTGTCGGTACACTTCCGGATACTTCGTCCAACGTTATAGTTGTGGTATAACGTTCGTTACGTTTAGCATCTAAAGCTTTTGTCTTTAAGACCTGGCTTGTAGCGCCATTACCAATGGAAAGTTCCAAGGTAGGATACTCGGCTACAGGCAACGGGAAATAGAATGTTTTACTGGTCACGACGTCACTGCTGGCAGCAAAGTTTATAGTTATGGAAGAGGAATTTGACGTTTCTGTGGTTGTCAATGTAGGTATACCTTTGGAGAATGTTATTTGTGCATTTCCAGCAATGGCTGGAACAGTAGTTTTTCCTTGAGCGGTCATAGAAGTCAATTTCGCCCAAGTATAGTCCTTCGGGATATTATTGACAGTTACGCTCATCAGGGCACCTGCATTTTTAAATGCCAGGACATTCTGTGCGCTCTCATTTATTTGGCAAGCCATAAGAGCACTGCTGTTTTCTCCTTCCTTATAATTATAGGTATCCTTCAACGTTAATGATATTTTACTTCCATCATAAGAAGCATCGCTGCCATAAGGATAAAAAGCAGCTTTCTTTACAGGATTCTCACCTTCCAGTAACCCTGAGAACCCTGCGTTCTTGGTTCCGGCTCCACTGGATAATGAATAGTTAATGTTAGTGTAAGTAGAAGAGCTTCCATTCGTTACAAAAATGCCAATCTCGTCACCTATACTCCAAACGACAGAATTGCCATTCATAGCAGTACGCGATTCAGCATCTCCCATAGTGGCACATACTTCATCAACGCCACTTTTCGCCACGCCCAAATCTTCATTGGAACAACCGGTTATTCCTAATCCAAGAACAGCTAAAGATGTGAACAATATCTTTTTCATACGTGTATGTTTTTAAATTATTTATTTCAATTACCAAGGCTGCGGGTCATAGTCTTCTGTTCCACCACTTACTGCAAATCCTTTTTCCACTTCTACTTCGATAACCTCCACTTTAGGAGCCTCATACATTTCCATATTGTTTGTTTCCATAATTTCCATACAATAAATTTAGATTATAATTTTTCAATGATTCTGTTCAGACATTATACGCCCCAATTATACCATAGAATATTTTTTATAGAAAGATGCCATAATTGCCGTCTGTGGGCAGAAGACTCCTGGCGGTCCGGTGACATATACTGTGTCTCCGCAACCTCGACTTGACAGATAACGGGAAATAAGGATTCGCATTCCCGCTTGCAGTGTTGTTTTCATACGTCTGTAAATGTTAGATCAGTCTATCTTGTCAAAAGACTTTGCCTAACTCCCCCTCCTCTGTTCGGCGGTTAACAATAAAAAAGCGTGAGGGCTGTATCTTGTTTATCCTATCGTCGGGCCTTCGCATTGCCTTGGTCTAGATAAACAACAGCCACCCACGCCATTAGGTATATAGATGCCACAGTAATGGCAGGTATATAACACAGACGTGAGCGTTGTTGTTATCATCTTCAGACCTTTATCAAAGTTGCGAAGTTTGACGATAGAAGATAATTTCAATAACGCTTCTTAAAATATGTAACTTTCTACTACACCATAGTATAATAGTCGGTACAAATATAATAATTTCTTAAATAGGAAAAACGTTTCTTAGCGATTATTTTTAATAATTGCTACAACAAGCATTAAAAACACTTCTGTATTTCACAATAAATCGACTCAACATAACACCAATATTAATAGAAAGTTATAAGCAATTATGCCCTCATGCTCTCATTATGCATATAATCCATTGATAATGAGTATTGAATGAATGATGGTAGCATATTTCAAAAATTATCTTTGCCCTCATTCTACAGAACAAATAAAAAGAGTATATCTATATGATAACCAGCAATATAAACACATACAAAGTCTTTATTCAAAAGTTTGTCAACCATCGCATTTTGAGCTTTTTCATCACAGTATACTCTATTTTACAAACATCCGATTACATTTTCATGCTGACAAGTTCTACTCATCGTACTTTCCTATTTGCTCTTTCTATTATTCGCAATTGCTTACTCACTAATGTGACTAACTCTAATCACAAATGTGACTAAAGTTAATCACAAGTGTGATTAAGTCTAACCACGAACGTGATTAAGCAATTTCCCATAGTAAAGAACTGCAATATGAATGACCGATTATCATATAATGATCTCTATATAAACTATCAAGAACTCCCTAAAATGCAGTAGTTACCGTTGTTTCTCCTAGCAAAATATGATAAGATTCGTGTATATAAAAGGGATCTTGTAGGCATTATGCCATTTTTCTTCACCTAAAACGGCAAAATAGACTCTTTTCTCATCTGAGTGATTTTGAAACGAATTCAGCTATATCACATTGAATATAAGAATATTAGATAATAATCAGTATAATTAAACAGTGAGAGCATGAGGGCAAATTGTTTCTTCAAAAATATGCTACCATCATTCATTCAGTATTCATTATCAATATGTTAACTTCTTAGTGAGAGCATGAGGGCATATTTGCTTATAACTTTCTATTGGTTATCTCCTTTCTTTATTCCTTGATATTACGAATATGTCTGACAGGAACACCGCCCACAACCGTATTTGCCGGGACCTCTCTTGTCACGATCAAACCTGCTGCAATGACAGCATTGTTTCCGATGGTTATTTATCGGATAAATGAAGAATAAGTGCTTTGTTTCTTATTCTATTTATCAAATGTTACTTGTACCATTAGAATGAAGAAGGCTGATTAGTATGAATGTGAATATGCTGCATATAAATTTTCAACCAAAACAATTATGGATTGCCGATGAAAAACTTAAATGTCTAATACATGGTTTAGATTAAGGAGAGGATTTTTCCTCTCCTTTTTTCCTTCCGATACGCCCCATTATGAGAACGTATTACCAGATGGATGGTGTTTGACAGATATAGGAGAACTTCTGATTAATCGTGACGGTGAAAGGAAACCTGTCTCGTCAGTGATACGTAGCAAGCAAACGAGTAAAATTTATGATTATTACGGTGCAGCAGGGGTAATAGATAAAGTGGATAGTTATCTTTTTGATGAAAGATTGCTTCTTATAGGAGAAGATGGTGCTAATTTATTATCAAGAAGTAAAAATAATGCATTCTTCGCAGAAGGAAGATATTGGGTCAATAATCATGCTCATGTGTTGGATGCTACAGATAAAAACTTACTTGACTTTATCGCAATTGTTATCAACTCAATGAAACTGGACGATTATATTACGGGGTCAGCCCAACCCAAGTTGTCACAAGATAATTTGAATAAGATTCCAATTGTTTTACCTCCATTAGCTGAACAACAACGTATAATTGCAGAAATAAAAAAGTGGTTTACTTTAATTGACCAAATCGAACAAGGGAAAACTGATTTACAAACTACCATCAAACAGACCAAAAGCAAGATTCTTGACCTTGCTATTCATGGGAAACTCGCTCCACAAGACCCAAATGATGAGCCAGCCATTGAACTGTTGAAGCGCATTAATCCCGACTTCACTCCTTGTGATAACGGGCATAGTAGGAAGTTTCCACAAAGTTGGTGCTCTGTAACTGTCAATGATGTATGTTCAATAATAGGAGGAGTTTCATATAATAAAGCTGATATTCAAGATACAGGCATAAGAGTATTAAGAGGCGGCAATATACAGAACGGGAAAGTCATTGATTGTTTTGATGATGTATTCATACCCCTTTCATATCAAAATAATGATAATCAAGTACAGCATGGAGATATTATTGTTGTCGCTTCTACTGGAAGCCAAACTTTGATTGGAAAAACAGGCTTTGCCGATAGGGATATCCCTAAAACACAAATCGGAGCTTTTCTGCGAATTGTAAGACTAAAACAGAAAGCCTTGTCGTCATATATACGTCTTATATTCCAAACCGATGACTACAAAGGTTACATTAGGAATGTGGCAAAAGGTTCCAATATTAATAACGTAAAGAATGCTCATCTGCAAAATTATCAAATTTATTTACCTCCATTAGAAGAACAACAACGCATAGTTCAAAAGATAGAAGAGCTATTCTCAGTTCTTGATAATATCCAAAAAGCCTTAGAAGTGTAAGTGAATACACTTCTAAAGGCTGATGTGACTTTACCAGCACCACTTTATCCACAATCTTCTGCTGCTCGCTGGCAGTTCTGCGAAGGTAAATGCGAGTGGTTTCTATGCTTTCATGCCCCATTAGGTCGGCAAGCAATGCAAGGTCATTGAATCGGTCAAGGAAATTCTTGGCAAACCGATGACGAAATGAATGAGGATAAACCACCTCCTTATTCATTCCGTATTTTTCCGCAAAGTGTTTCAGTTGCTGGGATATGCCGCGTGTCGTAATTCGGTCTCCAAATCTGTTCAGAAATATATAGCCGGAAGCAACCCCTTTATCTTTCAGCCATTTTGTGGCTTCCATGCGTAAGTTTTTCGGAATATACAGACGTCGTATTTTCCCACCTTTGCTATAAAGGTCAAGATGTCCGATTTGTACATGCTCTGCTTTGATGTGAAGCAGTTCGCTGACACGAGCACCGGTAGCCGCCATGAACCATACGATAAAATACCACTCATCATAACCGTCAGTTTTCAGGCGCTTTTTAAGAAACTTGTAGTCTGCATCGCTGATTACATTCTCCAAAAAGTTTTTCTGCTGTACTTTGACGAACTTTACCTTCAGTTTCTCTTGTTTCGTAAATTCAAGATACTTGTTGATACCCTGCAATCGAAGATTTACTGTCTGTGGTTTGAAGTTCTCAACCAAATACCCCTTGTAGGCTAACAGGTTCTTTTTGTTCACATCCCCATAGTGATTGAGGAAATACTGCACCGTCCACACATACGAAGTGACGGTGTTTTTGGCAAGATTAGTCTTTGCCAAATGATTTTTGAATTTTGTTACCATATTACATTGAATTAGAATGAATATGGTAATAATATAATGGAACGTATCGGGCATTATCCGCAGTTGCCGGATAGTTGGAGTACTACGACACTTAAAGATTTATGCGAAAGCATCAATGGATTGTGGAAAGGGAAGAAAGAACCATTTATCCATGTGGGTGTTATACGCAATGCAAATTTCACCAAAGATTTTAAGTTGGACTATTCAAATATTGAGTATATTGATGTTGAACAACGAACTTTTGCTAAACGACACTTAATGAATGGTGATTTAATTGTAGAGAAATCAGGCGGTAGTGATAATAATCCTGTAGGAAGAACAATACTCTATGAAGGTGAAAGTGGTGTTTTTTCATTCAGCAATTTTACAATGGTATTAAGAATAAAGCATAGCAACACCATATTAAACAAGTTTCTGTACTATTATATTCTGGCTATATATCAGAAAGGAGCTATGAGATTAATGCAAACACAGACTACAGGGCTACACAATCTGATTCTTGATAAATTTTTATCAATGCCTATCCACATACCCTCATACTCCGAACAGGAGCGAATAGTTGACAGAATAGAAACGATTTTCATCTCTTTAGACATGATAATGGAGAGCTTATAAACTCCCCATTATTATATCTAATTGTGCGAATATTTTACTGATTGTATAAACAATTCGCTTTTGCTCATTTATTGGAGGAATAGCTATAATTATATCTTCAATGATATTTTTACTTACTCTTTGCTGACCTACAACTCCATTAAAAGAGCCTACACATTGGCTTATGAAATAATCTGATTTAAAGAAATAAAGTCCATATTGAATATCCATAAATTGAGACCTAAATACATGGAGTTCTGTAGTGCCTGCGCCAATACCATTTGGCAAACCTTTTAGAACTACAGACTTTCGATTTTCTAAACATGGAGATATTTTCGCAACAGCAATGTCTCCATCTGCAAAATGTGTAAAACCTGTTTTTATTTTACCCCATCGTTTCTTCTCGTATTTGAAAGTATTATTGTAGCCATCAGTGATATTTGCCATCGGAACAAAGCCCACTTCAACGTCATCATCCACCTTATTTCTAGGATTGATAATGAACACTTCTTTTATCGTTGAGTAGCACCATCCATCCGGCAACTGCGGATAATGCCCGTTATCACAAGGTGTGAAATCGGGGTTTATGCGTTTCAATAGTTCGATGGCGGGCTCATCATTGGGGTTTTGTGGCACTAACTTTCCATGAATAGCGAGGTCGAGGACCCTGCTTTTGGCTTGTTTGATAACTGTTTGCAAATCAGATTTTTCCTGTTCTAATTGATCAATCAGAGAAAACCAATTTTCTATACTTTGAGAAATTCTCTGTTGTTCTTTTAATGGAGGAACAGGAATCATAACCTCATTAATTGCACTGACGGACAATCCTGGTTGTGCCGTAGAAGTGGCATATTGATTTAGATTCAAGTACAACAATGTATTTATAACCCAATGGACATTTGTTTTACAATATGTATCAACGACTACTGCATGTTCGGTAGCATAAAATTTCCCATTGGCTTCATTTACATTACCACATAATGCTCCCTGTCTTCCAATTAAAGGAAAATGCCCTTCTTTATTATAGTTGCTAACATATCCTCTGAGTCCATTTCCACCATAGCAAGGATAACAATGGTCTGTATCTTGTTTTGCAGAAATATCCTTTGCTGTAATATTTTTACCGGCTTGTAAGGTGAAAATTTCTCCTAATCTTGTCCACACCCAACTATCCGGCACTTCAAACGGCACGTTCTCATAATGGGGTATATGTATAGTTAAAAATTAACGTGCTGTAAACTTTATATCCAGCTACAGCACATTATTGGGACATCTATCTTTTTCTATAACTTTTGTTCTCATGATGTTTCTTTACCGTTCCAATTGCGAACATCAAGCATCGCCTCCGATACGCCTCTTCTTCCTCGTCAGGTCTGCGGCCATCCCAGCGAAGGTCGGAAGAGGAATTGCCACCGCCACCACAGGAAGACACACTGATGGGAGTTCCACCAATAAGAGCATCTGCAATGGTAAATATCTTTGTGCGGAGTGATGGATTTGCGAGTTGGTCAAGGATTGTTTCTAATGTGGATTTCAAGATATCGTTGTTTTCAGTGAGAGATTTGACATCATTTCGCAACTGGAAGAGTTCTCCGAAGTCCGCCAGGATATTTTGTTGAGCTGCTGCGACCTGCTTTGCGGCTTCATTCCTGTATAGCGATTCTATTTTGCGGACAATATCGGTGAAAGACTTCTCTATATGCTGATTTTGGCGTTCTACCCATTTGTCAGTACCGAACACAGGTACTTTCTCTGTAATTCTTGGTGGAGTGAAATCCACGTTGTGATTTCGGAACGGCTGAACAACAGAGCGAGCCTTTGCTGCATCTTTTGTAAGTTGTTCCAATTCCAGTTCTTTTGCGTGGAGCTTGCCGGCCTTGTCGTCAAGTTTGGTCTGATATTCGGCAAGGAGTTTCTGTATATCGGTTTTCTGTGCTTCATATTTATCGAGAGTTATCTTACCGGAAGCCAGTTCCTGTTCCGCCTTTTCAAGTTGTTGGTTATAACTGAAAATCTTTGATTCTAAATGTCGCATCATGGATTGAAGTCCCTTGACTGCTTTCTCCGCTTGCTTTGTCTCTTTGGTGAGTTTACGGATATAGTCACGTTTGTGAAGATGCTGCACATTACGACCGTCAATGCTATCGCCACGATCAAGTCCGTACTTGCATCCGACCTCTTCATATAGTGAGGTGTGCATATCTTTCAAGATCTGTCCGTATTCAAACCTGTTCTTCCCGAACTTGGCTGACCACATTACGCACTCACGACCGCTTTTGGGTCGGATCCCGACTGGCACAACTAAAGCATGAATATGCGGACTGCTCTCGTCAAGATGCACATGGAACCCAATAATGTTTTTCTGCCCGTACCGTTTGGCACACCAATCATAGACATTTTTCGCCCAATGTTCAATTTCTTCGCACCGATGCAAATGGCTGTTGTCGGCATCCTTTTCCAAATTGACGGACTGATTGCCGAAAGCCATTTCAATAGTCCTGTCGTGATTGCCACCGAAAATAAATCTGGCGCAACAATTCGGCTGAATCTTGCTGTCCGGCTTGAATGGTTTCCAGCCCAATTCTGACAGACGCTCCTGCAAACGGATTTCGAGCGACTTTTCACTATAGCCCAACGGATGAATCTTTCCATCAGAACCAATCTCGAAATTCAACTTCATTCTCGTCTTGTCATAATTGTTCGTGGAGTCTTGATTTTTCCTGTCAATCTTGTTATCGTTCCAACGCCGTTCGTTCTCGTTTGCCTCTGCCGAGCTGAATGACTTGGCAGCTTCAACGTGCATCGCTTGTTTTATATCAGTATTCATAATGTATTTCTTAAAAGTGTTTTTAATAATTGGAGCTTGCACCTGTGCCAATTCACGCAGTGTGGCAATGACCGGATTTTATTGCCGTCAGGCAAAAAGTCCTTATTGTGTTATGGACTTTCTGTAAACTCCCGGAACAAGTTCCTCCGTTATTCAATAAGTTCCAATCCGAGTTCGTCAATAAGCAACTGTAAAGCAGGGTTACGCTGAATCATTTGCTGGAGTATCTGCCGTTTGGATGGCGAAAGAAGAAAGAAGTCTGCTATGTCCAATCCCTGATTGCACTGTTCCTTAGTCGCTATCCGTTCCAAGATGTCGGACACGGAGACTTTCTTGCATATTCCTAATAGCAGGGAGGACTTCGCTTTCCATTGTTCGGTCGCACCTAAATCCGGTAATAGAGTAACATTCCTGTCTCGAAGAACCTGCATTGCCTCGCGATTAAAACAGCCGTTCTTGCCACCGGTTGCAAGCCAGATATAATCGGGAATAAAATGGCTCATTATAACAGCAGTCTTTTCACTCTCAACAAGCATAACTGGAGACGAATATGAACCTCTCAGCAAATGCTCTCCAAACAAGCATTGCTTCAAATGGAAATCCTGCAAATGCAATTCCGAATGCGCCCAACTGACAAAGGCTTGAGGTTCTTTTATTCGATGACCGGTTTCGGGATTATAACACATAATCTTTCCAGTTCTGACCAAACCATTCATATCAATCTGCCAGAACACAGCCGAACCACCCCATTTTGCAAATGTACCGATGCGATATAACTGGAACAAACGTATGGTTTCTTCTTCGCCAAACACATTGCATAGATACCGATACAAAGGGTTGATTTCATAGTGAGACAGGCTTCTATCCACATAAGATAACGGTATGTATGAAGGAACTGTGAGAACTGGTTTCTCCTCAACGTATTTACATAGAGCAGCTTGGAATGATTCACCCACGCTTTGATCTCGTGCCAATACATCAGGATTATCCTTGAAATAAACGGCTGAGTCGAGAGCAGTGCCATGCTTGCATGAGCAATGCCGAGACGAGAGTGATTGTAAACGAACGGAGTGATGTTTAAAATATTCTTTGGGGGTATAATGATAGCCACAGCTATTCTCGTGGTCACACTTACCAACATTGCCAGGAAAGACAATCTCTCCTTCTGCATCGACATATTTGACAAAGCATCTGGGCTTTCCACAACTTGGACAACTAATCTTGCTGCCGTATTTGTATTTCTGCAAATGAAACCTGTATTCACTCATGGCTATCCGAATTGATTTGAGTTGCACTCTGCACTTTTGCACTTTGGGAAGATTGCCCGTCATTCTTGTCCGATGAAAGTGCAATAGTGCAAGGTGCATTGGCATTCCCAACCGCAGTCTTCCGATATACACCATGATGAATCTTCTCTATAAGGGGATTCTGAAGTCGGCACAACTGTTCCAATGCATAATAGACAGTCCGTCGGGACATTTCAACCTTTTTGCCTGCAATAATGGCATCACCAGTTGAAAAGGTATCTCCGAGCAACGAGAGCCATGCTTCTCTGGTTTCACCGATACTATCTGAAACAATGATTTCCTGAATCCTCCTGTAAGTCTCCTCATAGTAATCAAGCATTCTGATTGCAGCTTTCACGGAAGACAGTTCCACATATTGCATATCCGCTTCACCAACAGCCCATTTCATGATTTGAAACAGCAGAGCCAAACGCGCAGCATGACCATTGAGTTTCATTTTCCGGCTTTCCACTTCCGCATCGTTCTCAATGGCATTTACAGATTCAATAATCCCATTGTACCAACCATAGAAATACTCCTCAGCGTCCGCTGTCATTGTGAGTATGGCAGGATTGACTGAATTTTTCTTTTCATTAACATCACAAGGAATACCGAGTATTTTATTAAGAATTGTCCTCCATTGATTCAGAATATCAGGTCTTGCCGAAGCCAACGCATTCCGTTTCCATATAGAAATAGTCCTGTCTTTCGGATAGACGAACAGGAATCTATCGAGCAATCCATTGGCAAGGAACTCTGTGCGAAAAACTTCCTGCAATAGATTTGTCTGTATCGAGCCTATAAGATTGATACAAGGTTTCTTAATTAAAATAGGACGGAGTTCAGATTTTCGAATTACTTTCAAGGGCTGTCCGCTATATGCAGTCAGCAAGTCCTCAATAAGATTGTTTTTATTGCTGTATCTCCTTACGGAATTGAAGAGAGCCAAAATTTCATCAACAACCAATGCTATCCCGCGAAGATTATACTGATGAGTATTCATCATTGCCTCCGGAGTAAAATCCGAAATTACTGTAGTTACCAAATGAGGTTTCTTCGGCAAACTGCCATCCGCTTCCTTTTCCCGTTTGTTCCCGGAAACAGCCATTGCCCGTTCATACTCTTTCCATTCCTCATTGTACTTCTCAAACATTCTGTCATCCTGTTCGTTGATTGGCTTGTATATGAATCCCAAAGGCGGAGTCTTTCCCAATCCTGGACGACCGATTAGCATCATATAAATGGAAGGACTTGTTTTCCATTCGCCCTTGATGCGGATTTGGCAGGAATTGCCGACAGCAGTAGCTACGGCTGAAAGGATAATGGATGCTGTGTATTCGATGTTGAAATTCTCATAACGAGACAAATTCAGTATGATTTCCTGAATCTTGTCGGGAAAAGCGTCCAACGGAAGTCCAGTTTCCGGAATATGCTCAACTTCTGAGCGAAGCATATTGGTCAGATGCAGATTATCAAACATAGCCACCTCCTTCCGGCCTCGGTAAGTCGATACCTATTGCAAAAGCATCAAAATGGAAGTGACGTAAGAAACGGTCAACATCTTCCTGAGTGTACCAATATTTGTCACCTTCACGGGAATAGCCGAGATATCCGTTGTCCCGCAATTTTTTCAAATACTTCTCCTTGATTCCCAATTTCGCCATCAAGGACTTGTTGTCATACAGACAATGCGCTGCCACCTTATTTGCGGATGGCAGTTTTTCCTGTCGTTCCACTATGCGGAGAATTCTTTCCAGCAATTCTCTTTCGCATATAGTCTCTACCTTTAATTTCTTTGCCATAGTAAATCTTATTATGGCTTTCCAATCCTGATGCACACTCGGACTTCAAGCCGGGTTATGTTGCCGTGACACGACTGTGCACATCGTCCCACAACTGCGGCGAAGGTAGAGAGTCCTTAGAAGTTAGCATAGATTATATAACAGGTTATTCCTAATGTTAGGCTAATATTAGGATGTGCGCTTAACTGTCTGATTATAAATAAAAAGAGCAGCCATTTGGCTACTCAAAAAAGATGTCGATTTTCTGAAAATTTTTCGGAACTGTCAGGTCTTTTCTGTTTTGACGGGACTGGCCTATGTCGGAAGTGTCAAATAGAGTACACAATTCAGTGTCGGGAAAGAGTTCCATACCGAATTTCCAATAGGTCTTTGTTTCCATTTTAAGACGCTCCGGATAATCTCCGCAATAAATCCGACCACACATATACGCCAACAGAACTTTTGATTCATTCCACTTATAATGGGAGCCTTCTTCCTTTATATAGCCTGCCTCTATCGCTTTGGCAAAGACTTTCTCCGCAAGTTCCGTTTTCAGTTGCCCGGTCAATACGATTCCGGTTCCATTATCATCGGCTGAATGAGCTTTTGAAGCATAAGTTACAACAGGAATACTCTGATTTTCTTTTTCCCTTTGTTTGGAATGGAGTTTTTCCGCACCTAAAATCAACAATGCCGATCCGATTATTATCAGGACTATACTTGTAATCACAGGCAGATTTGGAACATCCCCATCAATGACATCTACATATCCGAATCCGACACTGAATAGTACTCCCAGAAACATACAGATTGCAACTGTCCAAAGAATAATTCTCTGGTACCGTTTGAATATAGTCGCCAACACTAATATCAATATAAAGAATCCTATAAACAGGAAAGTTATCTGTAACATTGTCATTTTCACTCATCCATTACATTGTGAATAATCATATTATCTCTAACGAAATAAAATCTTCCTTCAATCTTGCCACTTCTGCCGATAGCGTTTCCGGAAGGAATTTAGCATAGACCTTTTCGGTGACATCCGTACTTCCGTGTCCAAGCAAGCGGCTGACCACAGACATTGACAAACCTTTGTTCAAAGCGAATACCGCAAAAGAGTGTCTTGCCACATGCATTGACAAGTTGAATGGCAGACCGATTTGTTCGCCGACAACGGCCAACGACTGGTTGATACATTTGGTCGCATTGTTGCGCGCTTTATATAGAGCTTCCGCATCATCCAAATCCAAAGATTCTTTCACAAGATTGAAAACATATTTACACCCTTCACGCTTTTCCTGCCATTGCTGCAAGATGCGCAATGCAGGTTCTGTAAGTGGAATCACATGCCGTTTGTTTGTCTTGATCATAATCTTTCGCAACTCCTTCCTAGCAAAGTCAATATGTTTCCATTGCAGGGTCATTACATCCACTACACGGAGGCCGCAGGCGTGGAAAGCAAAGAAAAACATTTCCAGAAACTCCTTACGCCGTTCTTCAGTACAACTACGATAATAATCCAATAATGCTGTCAGTTGTTCTTTAGTCAGGTACTTGTCATCAAACTCGGTTTCCTCATCAGTGAGTGATATTTTCGATGCTATCCGCATGTCCTGAATCCTTGCATTGACAGCACTATCAATCATTTTCAGTTCTGAAGCATAAGCACATGCTTTAAGGATAGGAGTCAAGGCATGATTGATAGTTGCATCGCTATTCAGCTTTATCTCCCGACGCCACTTGATATATTCATCAATCAGTTCAACAGAAATTTCTCCGAGATAGATACTGTCTTGTTTGTAAGTTCCTTTCTTTTAATGATTTTATATGATCATGATGAAAAAACAATAGACATGTTCCACTATTATGAGGTAAATGGTATAGAAGTAAGTGAGCCTTATATGACCTTTAAAGTTGACTTTTCAAAAGAACTGTTAGAGCCGATTTCATATAAAAATGACGCAATTGATATTGAAATTTCTTCTGATAATAAAAATAAAGACGCTTTATCAACCAAAGATGATTTAGAAAATTATGCAAATCAATGGCTTGATAAACTTTTAGAAAAAAATTATATAGTTGAATCCGAGCAGGTATTTAAGGATAGCATTAACAAAAGAGAGATTTATCATATAGATTATGATAGCTCTTTTATTGTTTATACTGACATGCCTTATTCTTTAGTAAAGGAGTTCGCAGATAATTATAATTATATTGTCTCAGATAAGATTCAAAAAGAAGATATTTTAATTAATCCTGTTCAATCTGAAAAGATAAATTATCAAATCATGGATAAAGATTTAGGTAAAAGAACTCCAAAAGAAAGATACAAC
>OHPM01000380.1_pt1 | contig 16558 bp, 17 predicted proteins | sample 1577721 | NCBI WGS metagenome assembly OHPM01 (sample SAMEA3879558, study PRJEB24766) | human gut metagenome | biome: human-associated habitat; feature: feces | place: USA | collected 1985/1987 | reverse complement strand
AACCCCCACGAACTTGCGTCTTACTTGACCGCCCTCTTGCAGAGCTACACCCCGCAGAGCGCACAGGCAGAGCTTGAACGTATCTTTTCCATGCAGTACACCTTGACGCTGACCGAGGAAGTGGAAATACGCTACCGCACCGAAACAAGTACCGACCCGGAAACCGGGGAAACCACCACCGAGGAAGTCCCTTATGAGTATTACATCTTGAATGTGAAACTGACAAATAAGCTGATTTCCGAGCTTGCGGAGGAACTTCTTACGCCACAGCAGCTTGAAATGTACCGGGTGTATTTGGAAACAAGCGGCAACAAACCGCTGATTTTTGGCGGCGGTTCTCCCGACGGAAGCCCGTCTGAGGATTTAAGCGGCGTGGAGTTTGTAAACGGTACGCGCCCCGGAAATCAAGAGCTTATGGAACTTGCAAAACAGCAAGTCGGAAACGTGGGCGGCTACCCTTACTGGTCTTGGTACGGCTTTAACAGCCGCGTGGAATGGTGCGCCTGCTTTGTGTCATGGTGCTACAATCAAGCCGGAAAAAGCGAACCCCGATTTGCGGGCTGCGAATGGCAGGGTGTCCCTTGGTTTCAGTCAAGGGGACAATGGGGCGCACGCGGCTATGAGAATATCGCACCGGGCGACGCTATCTTTTTTGATTGGGATTTAGACGGCGTTGCCGACCATGTGGGGCTTGTGCTTGGCAGGGACGGCAGCCGCGTCTATACCGTTGAGGGCAATTCCGGCGACGCCTGCAAGATAAAGAGCTATGACCTCAACTATCAATGTATCAAAGGCTACGGGCTGATGAACTGGTAAAGCAGCCCAAAAAAAGAAAGGAGAAATGACCTATGGCAAACAATAAAATCGACCGTATCAATAAGGAAATCGCAAAGACCCGCGAGAAAATCACAGAGTATCAGAACAAGTTAAAAGGACTGGAAGCGCAGAAAACCGAAGCGGAAAACCTTGAAATCGTGCAGCTTGTACGCGCTATGCGTATGACCCCGCAGGAACTGAACGCTATGCTGTCCGGCGGCGGTATTCCCGGCATGAGTGCCGCCCCTGCTTCTGATGAAGCGGCAGACTACGAAGAACAGGAGGACAATGCAGATGAAGAATAAACTGAAAAAGACCATGACTGCCCTTTGTGCCGCCCTTATCCTTATGGGCGGTTTTTCTGTCCCTGCCTATGCACAGGGCGCAGCCACAGAGCCGCCCGCCGGGGACGCGACCAACGACAGTAATGTAGTTGTGGAGGAAAAAGAGGAAACCCCACCTCTTACCCCAAAGGGCAACGCAACACTGGTGGACGATTTCGGCGGCAATAAGCAGCTTATCACTGTTACCACCAAAGGCGGCAACTACTTCTATATCCTCATTGACCGGGCAGCCGAGGAGGAACAGACCGTACATTTCCTTAATCAAGTGGACGAAGCCGACCTTATGGCACTGACCGAAACCGGGGAAGCCACGAAAAAGCCGGAAGTCTGCAACTGTACGGAGAAATGCGAAGCCGGAAAGGTAAACACGTCCTGCCCGGTATGTGTTACCAGTATGACAGGCTGCACAGGCAAAGAACCTACCCCAACACCAACGGAGCAGCCGGAAGAACTGAAAGAAAAAGGCGGCAATCCCGGTGTGGTGCTTGCCTTAGTCCTCTTTGCCCTGCTTGGTGGCGGCGCAGCGTTCTACTACTTTAAGTTTATAAAACCGAAGCAGAACGTGAAAGGAAACACCGACCTTGAAGATTTTGACTTTGAGGACTACGACGAGGACGAGCCGGAAGCAGATACCGGGGAAACTCCCGAAGATGAAGAAACGGAGGAAGAAACCCTATGACCCTGTTTACCGACAATCCCTTTGAAAAGATGATGATACAGAAACCGGACTATGGCAAACGTGAAAAATCCCCGCCGGAGCTTTCTTCCCCACGTTGCGCGGGCTGCCCTTACAAGGGGCAGTCCCCTTGTGTGGGGTACTGTATGAGAAAACTGGAAAATAAACGACAGACCGAACGATAAAAAGATGTACTTGCGATATGGAATATGATATAATTGTTCCAACCATAGGAAATGACAGAGACAAACAAACTTGAAGTTGAGGAAAAGAAAGAATGGAAGATAAAAAGATATTGCTTGATAATATTGATAAAATTCATACAACCGAAATGGGAGTTGATAGAATTAAAAGAAACCTAAAAATAGATACAGCAGATGTTGTTGAGTATTGCAAAAATAAGGTATTAGATAAAAATTGCAATATATACAAACAGGGTAAAAATTGGTATTGCGAGGTTGAAAATATCAAAATTACTATCAATTCATATAGCTATACAATCATTACAGCACATATTGTTAAGTGATTTTCAGTTTGTCAAATTATTTTTATATTTCATATCGCACAATTTTATACAATCACTTAGGAGCAATCGAAAAATCGGTTGCTCTTTTCTTTTACCCGAAAGGAGGATTTTTATTTGATTTTAGTTATCGCAGAAAAGCCCAGTGTGGCACAGACAATCGCTGCCGTACTTGGGGCAAAGGAAAAGAAAGACGGATTTCTCACAGGAAGCGGCTATATCATTTCTTGGTGCGTGGGACATTTGGTAGGGCTTTCCGAAGCCGCCGCCTACGGGGAGCAGTATAAAAAGTGGAGCTATGACAGCTTACCGATTTTGCCGCAGGAATGGAAGTACACCGTTGCTTCTGACAAGGAAAAGCAATTCAAAACCCTAAAAGAGCTTATGCACCGGGCAGACGTTTCCGAAGTCGTCAATGCCTGCGACGCAGGGCGCGAGGGAGAACTCATTTTCCGTTTTGTCTATGAAATGGCGGGCTGCAAGAAACCTATGCGCCGCCTTTGGATTTCTTCTATGGAGGACAGCGCAATCAAAGAGGGCTTTTCCCGTCTGAAGAACGGCGAGGAATACGACGCGCTCTTTGCTTCCGCATTATGCAGGGCAAAGGCTGACTGGTTAATTGGTATCAATGCCACCCGCCTTTTCTCTGTCCTTTACAATCATACCTTGAACGTGGGGCGCGTACAGACCCCGACCTTAAAAATGCTTGTTGACCGGGACGCAGCGATTACCACTTTCAAGAAAGAAAAATACTACCATGTGCGCCTTACCTTATCCGACGCGGAAGCTGCAAGTGAAAAACTGTCTGACCGTTCCGAAGCTGACAGGCTGAAAGCTGCTTGCGAAGCGTCAAAAGCAGTCTGCACTTCCCTTGTGAAAGAGAAAAAGACCGCAGCCCCGCCGAAGCTCTTTGACCTTACTTCTTTACAGAGGGAAGCAAACCGCCTGTTCGGATATACGGCAAAGCAGACCCTTGACCTTGCACAAGCCCTGTATGAAAAAAGACTTCTTACTTATCCGAGAACAGACAGCGCATTTCTGACCGACGACATGAGCGACACAGCGGCGGGCATTATCAAGCTGCTTTGTGGGAAATTTCCTTTTATGGCGGGAAAAGACTTCACGCCGGAGCTTGGAAAGGTGCTGAACAGTAAAAAGGTATCAGACCACCATGCTATTATCCCGACTATGGAGCTTGCAAAGACCGACCTTGCCGCGCTGCCGGAAAGTGAAAAAAATATCCTTACCCTTGCCGGGGTGCGTCTATTTATGGCGACCGCTGCACCGCATACCTTTGAAGCGGTTACAGCAGTTTTTGAATGTGCCGGACAGTCTTTTATCGCAAGGGGAAAAACGGTGCTGTCCGACGGGTGGAAAGAGATTGACCGAAGATACAGGGCAGCCTTAAAGAACAAGCCCGAAACGGACGACGCAGACAGTGACACAGAAAAGACCCTGCCGCCATTTACCGAGGGACAGACCTTTGAAAATCCGACGGCAAAGGTAACGGAGCATGACACAACACCGCCAAAACCTCACAACGAAGCGTCGCTGCTCTCTGCTATGGAGCGCGCCGGAAGTGAGGACACCGACCCGGACGCAGAACGCAAAGGGCTTGGAACTCCCGCCACCCGCGCCGCCGTCATTGAAAAACTGGTAAAGGGCGGCTTTGTGGAGCGAAAAGGCAAGCAGCTACTTCCCACAAAAGACGGTATCAACCTTGTGTGCGTTCTGCCGAACACCTTGACAAGCCCGCAGCTTACCGCAGAATGGGAAAACAATCTGACGCAGATTGCAAAAGGCAAGGCAGACCCCGCCGCATTTATGGAGGGTATCGAGGATATGGCGCGGGAACTGGTAAAGACCTATCCGTTTCTTTCTGATGATAAAGCGCAGATGTTCAAGCCGGAACGGGAAGCGTTGGGAAGCTGCCCCCGCTGCGGTTCTCCTGTCTATGAGGGAAAGAAAAACTACTATTGCAGCAATAAGGAATGTAGCTTTACCATGTGGAAAAATGACCGTTTCTTTGAAGAACGAAAAGTAACCTTTACCCCGAAGATTGCCGCTGCACTCTTACAATCCGGCAAGGTAAATGTGAAAAAGCTCTATTCCCCAAAGACGGGCAAAACCTATGACGGAACTATCGTATTAGCTGATACGGGCGGAAAATACATCAACTACCGCATTGAACTGTCGAAGAAGAAATAACTGAATAGCAAGCATAGGAAAAGAGTACCCTTTTCCGTAAAATCCCTGCTTTCTCTACCGAGAACGGCGGGGATTTTTGCTTGTTGGGAAGTTTCCCAAACCCTCTGTTTTATGGAGGGTTTTACCCTCTGAAACCGAAGAAAGGAGGTTACACATGGCAAGTTTACGGGACACCGTAAAGGACTATCAAGAAGAATTAAGGGACGGTATCGCTTGGGTGGCGTTTTGGAAAACGGGACGTTCTTGGAACGCGGAATATTTCCACCTTGAAATGGGCGACTACCTCTACCCGGAGGACAGAAGCCGCATGGAAGAAATCAAACAGGCTGACCCTGCCGCCGTTGTGGTAAACGGCTATTATTCCGGCTATCTTGGCGAGGATATGAACCTTGACGAGCTGACCGCCGGGGTGCGCCGCCACTACGAAAACGGATATAGCAATATCGGGGAATTTATCGAAGCCCACGACGACAGGCTGCCGCCGGAGCTTATCGAGGAAGCAAGAGCCGCCGCCCACGCTGCGGGGCTTCCTTTCTCTGAAAAAGCCTACCGGGACGGCGAAGAACCCGACCCCTATATTTTTGACGGGAGCATGAGCATGGAGGACTACGAACTTATGCACCGTATGATTGAAAACGAAAGGAGCGAACGCATGGTAGAAACGATTTTAAGCGGGTATCTTTCTAATCTTGGAAAGTACACCGAGGGCAGACCTGCGGGCGAATGGGTATCATTCCCCACGACTGCCGAGCATTTGAAAGAAGTCTTTGACCGTATCGGGATAGACGGCAAAAACTACGGGGAGCTGCACATCACAGAATACCAGTCCTCTATTGCGGGACTGGCAGGGAAATTGACCGAGCTTGAAAGCCTTGACGAACTGAACTATTTGAGCGAACTTTTGAAAATGCAGTTTGACGACGACCGGGAAAAATTTGTTGCAGCTATGGCATACGGCGACCATACAAGGGACTTGCAGGACATTATCAACCTTGCACAAAACCTTGATTGTTACTGGCTTTATCCGTCCGTACAGAGCGAGGAAGATTACGGGCATTATCTGATTGAAGAACTGGACGAGTTGGAGTTGCCCGAAGAAGCAAAAAAATATTTCATGTATGAGGAATACGGGCGGGACGCTGCTATCAATGACGGGGGCAGCTTTACCGAGCAGGGCTATATCTACAATAACCGCAACACCTTTACACAGTGGTACGACGGGCGCGACGTGCCGGAGGAATACCGGGTAACGCCGCAGCCGCCAGTACAGGAAAAGGAACAGGCAGACCTTGACGCTTCCGCAGCCATACAAACCGCCGCCACAGAGCAGCCCCCGGTTCTCCCGATTATCCTATCTTCTGAAAAGCCCGCCGATAAAATGAAAGAGATTACCGACCGACTGGAACAAGGGATTTTAGGACTCTATGAAAGTGACCGTTACGCCGACTATCTGCGTACCATGTCTAAATTCCATGATTACAGCCTTAATAATACAATCCTTATCGCTATGCAGGGCGGCAACCTTGTAAAAGGCTATAAACAATGGGAAAAAGAATTTGACCGTCATGTAAAGCCGGGAGAAAAAGCTATCAAGATACTTGCACCGTCCCCGTTTACCGTTAAGAAACAAGTGGAAAAAATCAACCCGGACACCCAAAAACCTGTTTTCGATAAGGACGGGAAACCTGTTACCGAGGAAAAGGAAATCAAGATACCCGCTTTTCGTGTAGTATCTGTCTTTGATATTTCACAGACCGAGGGAAAAGAACTTCCTGCCCTTACCTATGAGCTTACGGGCAACGTGGAACAATACAAGGATTTTTTCGCTGCCCTTGAAAAGACTTCCCCGTTTGCTATGGGATTTGAAGCACTAAGCGGCGGCGTAAAAGGACGCTGCAATTATGAGGAAAAGCGTATCTTCATCAACGAGGGCATGGACGAATTGCAGAATATCAAGACCGCAATCCATGAAATCGCCCACGCCACGCTGCATGATACCGCCCTTGCCATGCCGGAACGCCCCGACCGCCGCACCCGCGAGGTACAGGCGGAAAGCGTCGCCTATGCGGTCTGCCAACATTACGGGCTTGATACGTCGGACTATTCTTTTGGGTATATCGCCGGGTGGAGCAGCGGAAAAGAACTTGCAGAACTGAAAGGCTCTCTTGAAACAATCCGCAGCACCGCCGCAAGTCTGATTGATACCATAGACGGACATTTTGCAGAAATCCAAAAGGCACAGGATAAGGAACAGACCACCGAACAGGCACAGCCCGCACAGGAAGCCGCCAAACAGCCCGAAACAAAAGCAGCCGCGCCGGAGCTTCCCGAAGAAACAGCCCCGGTACAGGAAAAAGAAGCACAGCCGGAACAGGCTGCACCCGCCGCCCCTTATTATACTATCAATGAAGCTGCCGCCAAACGTGCAAAGGATATGAACAGCTTTTCCGATTATAAGCAAGGCAGCGCAACAGCGGAATACAGGCATTATGTAGATGAAGCTATGCAGCTTGCAGAACGGCAGAAACGCCGGGTAGACCCGATGTACCATGAGAAAATCGACAGCCTGCTTGACACCTATGCCCGGAAACTGGCGGCGAACATGAACAAAGGCTATGAGATTGACGCGCGTGTTCCCTCTATCCTGATTGCGGGCGGCTCTAACTTCCCCACAAGGAAGAAAGAAAAGCAGAACGCAGCCCGCGACAGCAATTACCGGGAATGGCAGGACATACAAGGGCTTCTTGATAAAATCCGCAGCACCGGCATGGGCGGTATCAGCGCAGACGACCCACAGGCAGTACAGAAGTTGGAAAAGAAACTGGAAAGCCTTGAAAAATCACAGGAAACCATGAAATCCGTAAACGCCTATTACCGCAAGCATAAGACCCTTGACGGCTGCCCGCATTTACCGCCGGAGGAACTGGAAAAACTGAAAGCAGACATGGCGAGCAGTTGGCATTTGGAGGACAAGCCCTTTGCGACTTGGGCGTTATCCAACAACAGCGCAGAAATCCGGCGCGTGAAAGACCGTATCAAATCCCTTTCACAGCAAAAAGAAATCGGTTTTGTGGGTTGGGAGTTTGACGGCGGCAAGGTGGAAGCAAACACCGAAGCGAACCGACTGCAAATCTTCTTTGAGGATAAGCCGGACGAAGCCACGCGGGAAGCCTTAAAAAGTAATGGCTTCCGTTGGTCGCCAAAAGCCGGGGCATGGCAGCGGCAGCTTACCAGTAACGCCTACTATGCGGCTGATTATGTGAAAGCGATTGCTCCCCTTACCGGGGAAAAGCCTACCGAGTTACAGCGGGCGCATATCCTGGCGCAAAAGGTAGCTGCACAGGAACAACCCGCACAGGAGCAGCCGGAGCAGGAAGCCCCACAGGACAAAGACACCTTTTCCATTTATCAGATAAAAGGCGGGGACGAAACAAGGGACTTGCGTTTTGAGCCTTACGACCGTCTGATTGCCACAGGACACAGGGTAGACCCAAAAAACTATGCCCTTGTCTATTCCGCAGAGCTTACGCCGGGGACTTCCCTTGAAGATATTTACACCCGGTTCAATATCGACCACCCGAAAGATTTTAAGGGACACAGCCTTTCCGTTTCCGACGTGGTGGTACTTCATCAGAACGGGCAGGACACCGCCCACTATGTAGACAGCTTCGGTTATAAGAAAGTGCCGGAATTTTTGCAGCCGGAAAACTATCTGAAAACTGCCGAGCAGACCACCGAGCAAAACTACAACATGATTGACGGGCAGATAAACAACACCCCGACCACCGCAGAACTGGAAGCAAAGGTAAAGGCAGGAGAAACCATTTCCCTTGTTGACCTTGCGGAAACTGTCAAGGCTGACAAGGAACGTGGCAAGGCAGCAAAAACGGAAAAGAAGCCCTCTATCCGGGCGCAGCTTAAAGCAGCGAAAGAACAGACACCGAAGAAACAGGCAAAACAGAAAACACAGGATTTGGAAAGGAGCTGACGCATGAATAAGTTTGAAAACGTGGATATTTTCGCTTCTCTTGACGCTATCATGCGGCAGAATACAGGATTTTTCCAAAGTGATTTTGACATTGACAAGGAGATTATCGCAAAAGCAGCGGCAAGCCCTAACAGAGAGGATAAGACGCTGCTATGGTTTTGCCGCCCGTCCGGGACGCATTGTTTTAAGGAGCGCGACGTGTTCCTAAAGGATACCGCCGCCCACAATACATGGTGTTTTTACAAAGAGCAGACCTGCGACTGCGTTCTTGCCTATGCCGTCGAGCTGACGGGCAGGGAGCGCGGGAAAATCAAAGGCAATCTTTATGAGCTTGACTATGCAAGGCAGTATGAGCGCGTTAAGGACAATGCGCTTGCCGCCGACACAGTCAAGTTGATTTATGAGCATGGGACAAGGGAGATACCCGCCGGACAGCATTTTAACGGAAATCCCGATACTTCTTTAGGGAAGTTTGAACACTTTGAAGCAGTACCCAACGACCCGGACGCGCTACAATTCCTTTTACGGGAAGAAAAGCAAAAACGGGATAAACTGACACCGGGCGACTTCAAGGAACATACCGCCGCCCTGCGTGCTGGGCTGATTGAAGCCGAAGCGCGGCGCATTGTGCAGGAAATGAAGCGCAGGGACACGCCCAATAGCCCTAATAGGACACATTTCATGGTGGAGCTGTCCCCGACATTTATGCAGCTTGCGTCCTCTAAGGACACCGACCGTCTGTTTTCCATGTTGCCCTATAAGACACTTTCCTTTTCCAAAATCGAGGGCAGACATGGAACATACGCCTTGATTGATAAAAATGAAAACCGGGGCACAGATATTCGCAGGGTGCGCCCCTCAATCCGGGCGCAGCTTGCCGCTGACAAAAGAAAAGCCGCCCCGAAAAAGGCGGCTGTAAAATCAAAAAATCACGAATTGGAGGTATGAGCATGATTAGACTGACCGTTGAAGAAACAAACCTGTTGAGCATTTACAATGAGGGCGGCAAGCGTGGGCTTACGGAAAACATCAATGCTGCGCTGCCGTTCATGGACGAGGATATGCAGGAACTTGCGAAACGTACCCTTGCGAAAATCGCACCTCTGACAGAAAATGAGTATGCGGAGCTTGCCATTTTCGCCGCTGATGAGGTATGACCGGGATAAAGCGGCTTACACCACCCCAAAGCCGGAAAGTCAACAGCCTTGTAAAAAAGGAGTGCTGCAACTGCGATAACGGACACTGTATTTTACTGGACGACGGGGAGGAATGTGTCTGCCCGCAGCTTATTTCCTATTCGCTTCTTTGCAAATGGTTTCAGACCGCCGTACTTCCCCTTGATAAGCTGCTGTATGCAGAGCTTTTCAAGACCGAGGATAAAAAGCGTTGTACCGAGTGCGGAGCTTCTTTTGCGTCCACCTCTAACAGCGTCAAATACTGCCCGGACTGCCGGAAGCGTATTACCCGCAGACAGGCAGCGGAGCGCATGAGAAAACGGCGCGCCCTTGTTACGTAGTAGGGGCAAAAAAAGCCTTGATTTACGGGGCTTTCAGTGCTTGAAAATGACGCGGCAAGGGTTTTATACCTTATCCCCTAAAAATGACGTTCTATTGCGTAACAGATACCAAAAACGCACCTACATAAAACAGGGCGCGGACAGTCTTTTGTTGGCTGTCTGCGCCCTGTTCTTTTACTTTATTCGTGCAGTTCTTCTATATCCTTTATTCGGTTTTCCAATAGGATATACAGCTCTCCATTCTCTCCCCTTATAACCAGAGTATCATTTTCATCGGAATAAGTTCCATATTCCACACATTCTATATATCCGATAAGTGTATTTCCGTCCTCAAAAGTAATTTGGATTTTACTGTCTGCGTTAATATAAGTTTCTACGCCATAACTGCCATTTTCTAATGTTATTCTGTAACATGGTGTAATACCAACCATTTTCATAATTATTCCCGTTCCTTTCCTTTCTTCCGTTCCGGCTCTTTGCCTTGCCGCAAAATATTGTCTATGTTCTGTTTGATAACGTCGTATTCCTTGACCTGTTTTTTCAGCTTGCCATAATCAGCGTAAAGGGCTTCTTTTTGCGCTTGTAGTTTCCCGTATTCTTCCTGCATGGCGGCAAGATTGGGGAGTTTAGTAACGCCCGCCGCTTTCAGTGTCTTTACTGCCGCTTCATGGAGTATCAGACTGCTTTCCTGCTTTGCCCGGTATGCGTCCTTATCCTTTGCCCTGCGGTATGCTTCATAAATGGGTTTTGTCTTTTGGTAGGTGGTAACGTGCTTCATCAGCACTGCCATGTCTGCAAGCCGCTTCTCCACGCTCTTTAATGCGTCTGCTGTCTTTACATTTTCCGCATTTATTTCCTCAATCCGGCTGACTAAATCTGCGTACTGCTCAATCTTATGTTCCGTCAAGAAATTCATAGTCTTTGCAGCCAGTTTCAGATTATGGATTTTCGCCCACTGTTCATAGCCCCGGCTCTCTTGTGCCTTGATACTGTTTTCAATGTCAATAAGCAGCGATACGCCGCGCTGCTCTTTGGGAGCTTTCGCTGCCTTTGTGCGTTTGCCCTCTATCCGTTCTCTTATGGCTTCCTCTGTATAATCTGTACCGAGAGTTTTCAGACGGGTAAAGCGTTCCTGTCCGGGAGCGCGGCAGGAGATATATTTTCCCGGCTTTATCTCATAACCCGCTGCCTGTAACCGCTGCAACAATTCTTCAAAACTTGCTACTTGGGGGATAAGCGTATCAACGGCAATTTTCAGCTTGCCTTTCCAACTTGTACCGACCTTTTCCGCTTGATATTCTGCATAGCTTTTTCCCTTGCTGCCTTTGCCCGGAACGACAACAGACAGCCCGTTTTCCCGGCACAGCTTATCGCTCATGTTCCGTATGCCGTAGTAACTGCGCTTATTGGAATTGTACTTATGGTAGTCAACAAAATTGACCGCACAAAAAATGATATGGTTATGGATATGCCCTTTGTCTATGTGGGTAGTTAAGACGTATTCATGCTGTCCCTTTGTTACCGCGTCGGCAAGCTGCTTTCCGATAGCGTGGGCTTTCTCATAGTCTACTTCTCCCGGCTCAAAGGACTGTATCAAATGGTGGGCGAGATTGTTCCCTTTCTCTATGGCTTGTGCAAGCGTAAATCCGAACTCAATGTCTGCCGTTTCATAGCTGCACCCAAAGGAGGACACAAGCATTTTCCCGTCTGTTTTATCCGGGTTTTGGATATAGTCAAGGGCTTTGCTCAACGTGCTTTTAATAGGCTTAATCTTTGTAACCGCCATATCTCCGCAAGCACCCCCTTTATTTCCTCTATGTCCTCTTGGTAGACGCTGCCTGTCGCATTGACACGCTTTGCAATCTGATTGATGTTGACCCCGATTTTCTGTATCTCTGCTGTCATGCCTTTTATATCGCTATGGTCTGTCTGAATGATATACCCGTCAATGGCAATCTTGCGAAGATACGCCGCCATGTTCCGGGTAGGGACAAGCTTCATTTTCTGTTCAATCAATGCCCTTTCTTCCTCTGTTACATAGAATTTGATTTGTATTTTTCTTTTGCGTCCGTTCATGCAATCGCTCCTTTCCATTCCGAGGGTTTGGGACACTTCCCAACAAGCAATTTTCAACCGACGCACCGCAGGACGGGAGGGCGAAAATACGGAAAAGGGTACTCTTTTCCTATGCTTGCTAAGAAAGTTTTTTCCTCACTTACCACTACAACGAAACTTCCAGTATGCCAAAAAAGTGCAAAAGAAAAACGCCGCAATCCTGCGACGCTTCAATCACTTTATGCAGACAAAAACGAGGGAACTTTATTCCCCTGTCCTGTCGTTGTTGGCTTCCTCTATTCCTTTTGCAGTAGCAGACAGGATTTTCAAATCTTTTTCGCTCATACCGTCAAGCATAGTATCGAGCTGACGGCGGCGCGTGGATTTCTCCTGTTCCCGTTCCGGGAAAAAGAACTGGTCTACTGATACGTCAAGCAGGGTTACAAGCTCATACAAAATCTGTAAACTTGGGTGCTGCCCGCTGTTCTCAATGGACGCGATATATCGGGGCGCAATATTCAGCGTATCGGCTAACTGATTGCGTGATATTCCCTTTGCTTTTCTTGCTGCTTTAATGGCTTGCCCGAAAGCCTTAAAATCAAATTTTTCTTTGTTCTGCTTCATAGTCATTTCACCCAACTACATTGTATATTTCATCTTCCTTTCGAGATATGATTACACACAGCACATTATTGACTGAAATAGAGCATATCATATACTTGATATTATTCGGCTATCCGAGTATAATTATACTGGTAAAATTTGAGGAAAGGGCGTTTTGATTATGGAATATATGTCTTGTCCCGAAGCGGCAAAGAAATGGGGAATTTCTGAAAGACGAGTACAGATACTTTGTAGCGAAAATCGCATACCGGGCGTTTCAAAATTTGGTAGTATGTGGCTGATACCAAAGGACGCGGAAAAGCCGACTGATAGACGCAGAAAGGAGTTTCAACATGAATAATGTTTTAATTATCGAAGATGATAAAGAAATTTGCGTTATGATAAAAGACCATCTGGAAAAGTACAATTATCAAGTCTTCTTCACACTTACTGGTGCAAATGCGATTGAACGTATAAAAGAATTATCCCCGGATTTAATTATTTTAGATTTAATGCTTCCTTTTATCAGTGGAGATGAGTTAATTAGAAATATCAGAAAATTTTCAGACGTACCTGTAATTGTTGTTTCTGCAAAAAGTTTAACATTCAACAAAGTCGAACTGCTACGCTTGGGTGCTGATGACTATTTAACAAAGCCGTTTGATTTGGACGAATTACTAGCGCGAATTGAACGCAATTTGCTAAGAAGTCAAAAAGATACTCCCAATCTTTGTTTGACCTTTGGAGAACTTTCCATTAATACATCTTCAAAAATAGTTACTGTTGCAGACGAAATTATTGTGCTTACAGCAAAAGAGTATCAACTTGTAGAACTACTGGCGAAATATCCTGATAAAGTTTTTTCTAAGCAAAATCTTTATGAAAGTATTTGGCAAGAACCATTTGCAAGGGATAATGATGTCATTAACACACATATAAGTAACTTACGAAAAAAATTAAAGGGCGAAGGCTGCCGAATTAAGACCATATGGGGCTTGGGTTACCGATTTGCAAAGTGAGCTTTAGATAATCTTTAGCTTTACCTTTAGATTATTCAAGGAATTGTCTGCGATACTAAATAACAAGAAAGGAGCTGTGAAAAAATGAACGTAACAGTTTTTGAAGCTATCAACATCACAAAAAAGTATCGCAATACACTAGCCCTAAATCAAGTATCTATGTCTGTAATGCAAGGAGATATTTATGGGTTTATCGGAGAAAACGGTGCCGGTAAAACAACAATGATTCGTTTACTAACCGGACTGGCAGAACCTACTACTGGCAAAATTGCTTTATTCGGTGAAAGCAATAAGAAACTTGCAAAGCAGCGTGATCGCATTGGCTGTATTATTGAGAGCCCTTCTCTTTATCTTGATATGACAGCCTATGAAAATTTGGAGGTACAACGTTTGCAACGCGGTATTCCAGGAAAAGGTTGCATTGATAATGCTTTAGCATTAGTTGGTTTGAAAGATACCGGAAAGAAAAAAGCAAAAGATTTCTCTTTGGGTATGCGGCAGAGACTAGCTCTCGCAATCGCTTTGCTTGGGAATCCTGAATTTCTCGTACTAGATGAACCAATTAACGGACTAGACCCTACTGGAATTATCGAATTAAGAAACTTACTCAAAAGACTAAATAAAGAACGTGGAATCACTATTTTGATTTCAAGTCACATTCTCACGGAACTTCATCAATTAGCAAATAGATATGGTATCTTACATGAGGGGAAACTTTTACAGGAAATTACCGCTACAGAGTTAGACAAACGCTGCAAAAAGCATTTGTTGTTGCAAGTGAATGATGTAGCTGCTGCTAGTGTTTTATTGGAAAGCAAACTGAATACTTCAAATTTTACTGTTATGCCAGACAAAAGTATTCATCTATATGATTATGTTGAAAATGCCGGAAAAGTATCAGCGTTGCTAAGTGCAAATAACATTACGATTTACCAGTTAGCACAATCTGGAGATAGTCTTGAAACTTATTACACTAATTTGATAGGAGGGTGCCAAAATGATTAACCATTTTAAAGCTGAATTTTATAAATTGCGTCACTCAAAGATATTGATAACTATATTAGGCGTATGTGCGGCGGTTATAATGGTCTCTTTTGCACTTGGTGACATGACTTTTTTTGGAGCCGGAGATGGAACAGAAAGTGTAATCGGATTTCAAGCTAAGTGTTATCTATCTAGTGAAATACCAACGTTTCAAACTGTTGCCCGCTCATCTCTTGCATATACAGCCTTTTTCTGGATTATTGGCATTTTATTTGCAACCATATTTTTTACAAAAGAATATAATACGGGTACAATCAAATTATCTGTTGCATACGGCACTAAACGAACTATTCTCTACTACACCAAAGCGATTACAATATTGGTGGTGTCTCTGATAACGTATCTGATTTTTGTAGCTACATTTTTCGTTATTGAAATCATACAATCCGGTTACATTCCAACTGCGAGTGAAGTAATAAACCTTTTGGGATGGGCTCTTGCTTGCGGAACGGTTTTATTAGCATTAGAAAGCATTTCTATTTTTTTATGTGTCGTTATTCAAAATACAGGGATTGTAACAGGGATTTGCTGCTTATATGTATTCAGTGGAGCGTCTGTTTACTTAATGCTATGGAGTGATATGGAGACGGTTTCAATACCCTTAAAATTTTTTGTATATGGAAATCCTATGTACTATTGGATGAATTTCAGCTCTTGTCGCACAATGGGTATTATTGAGCATTTACCATTCTATTTCATAGGGTGCATTTCTCTTTTGATTGTTGGCGGTCTTATTATGATTAGAAAAGAAATCAAGTAAAAGGGAGGTAGAATATGGGTTGGGCGATTATGTTTCTTGTTCTGATAGCATTGGTCATTATCCTTTCAATTTCTTTAATTAACTGGAAAATACAGATATATAAAGTAATCGTCCAACTAAATGCTATTCTGAATAGAAAAACGAAAAAGTTAGTTACAGTGTCTTTATCTGATAGGCGGTTAGAGCATTTGGTTGAAATCATAAATCAGATTGTATCAAAAGATAATATTTATCTGGGCGAAATTCAAAAAAAGGAGAATGAATTAAAAGAGAATATTTCTTGCCTTTCTCATGATTTACGGACACCACTAACTTCCATTCGCGGATATTTGCAACTTCTATCAAGTGCGCCTGATGAAAAAAGAGCGGAATATATTTCAGCATTATCCGGAAAAGCATTGAGATTAGAACGTCTCATAGATGACTTTTATCAAATCTCTCTTTTAGAAGCAGGACAATATCCATTTTACTATGAAAAGGTTGAGCTATGCTCATTGCTTACTGAAATCCTGCTAGACAATTATTCGATTTTCAGCGTTAATGGAATTGAACCCCAAATAGAAATACCTAATATGGACATCTATCTTAATGCTGACAGAAAGGCGTGTATTCGCATTATACAAAATCTTATATTCAATGCGGTAACATCCACTACAAATAATGTTGTAATTCAACTAATTAATATTGCAGATTCTGTACAACTCTGTATTAAAAATCCTGTTGCATCTATTCCTACAGAAGAATATTCAAAACTGTTGGAACGCTTTTATGTAGCAGATGTTTCAAGAAGTAATGGTACGTCTGGACAAGGACTTTACATTGTGAAAAAGCTATTACTTATGATGAATTGTACAAATCCAATAATTGAAATACATGACCATAATTTTATGATTACGATTGATTTTTCGCCCTTACTCATAAAAAAATAATCTGCCGGACGACGGCAAAAGAAAAAAAGCCGTCGCAAAGCAGAGATATTTTCACGCGCCATTTCTAAATTACGGCG
>OHPM01000358.1_pt1 | contig 17148 bp, 19 predicted proteins | sample 1577721 | NCBI WGS metagenome assembly OHPM01 (sample SAMEA3879558, study PRJEB24766) | human gut metagenome | biome: human-associated habitat; feature: feces | place: USA | collected 1985/1987 | reverse complement strand
TGAAAAGGTCGACCAAACTTTTATAATTGCTTTTCCAATTTATTCCGCTAAACCACAATTTTTAATGTTATCAAACATAAAAAACAGAACACAAAATCATTTAATCACAAGCCATAAAATTATATTTGCCGCCAAAAACAAAACATTAAATAAAGTAAATAATCCAAAGTATTTTGCGATACTTACATTTTCTTTCTGAATAAATTTAAACGATATAAGGCTTGCCATTGATGCTATCAATGTACCAAGGCCTCCGATATTTACACCAATCATTAAATCTGTAGCATTATTTGTAAAACCTGAAAGTAAAATTGTGGCAGGCACATTTGAAAATACCTGACTTGCAAGCACTCCAACCGGCACTTCATAGCCATTAACTACACGCGAAAGCCAACCGTTAATTTGACTTATATTACCGAGATTACCTATGAATACAAAAAGAAATATGAAAGTAAACAGCAAACTGTAATCTACCTTTAAAAGCACCTTGCGGTCAAATATAAGTACAAAAACAATTACAACAGCAAGGAGTATAAGATAGTTTAATACTCGAAAAACACTTAATAGAGCAATTGCAAACAATGAAATATACATTGCTATAAGTCTTTTATCAAAATTTAATTCTTCCCTATTTTCATTATATACGATTGGAGATTTACCTGAAAATAGTGAACAACATACAAGCATAACAAGAGAAATCAAGGCATACGGCAAAATCGTCTTAAAGAAATCAGATATATTCATATTATAAACCGAAAATAAGTACAAATTTTGCGGATTGCCTATCGGAGTCAGCATACTGCCAAGATTGGCGGCTATTGTTTCAAGCGTAACAACATATATCGCTCGGCTTTGCTTGTCCGCAAGTTTTAACAGCACTATTGTAAACGGCACAAATGTTATCAATGCAACATCATTTGTAATTATCATGGAGCTGAAAAAGCATAACAGTACAAGCGACAGCGTAACACCTCGCATTGTATTGACTTTATTAAGCAGATATTCAGCAATCACTTTGAATACACCCATTTTGTTAAACCCAGCCATTACTGTCATCAGAGAAAACAAAAGTCCAAGCGTGCGGAAATCTATATAATCAAAATATTTTTCGTTTGGCGTTACAAAAATCATTGAAATAATCGCAAGCACAAACGATACAGTAAGCACAATCTCTTTTTTTAAAAAAGTAAATATTTTACCCATTTATAAAATCACTCACCAAAAAGCGGTATGAGAAAACCCATACCGCTGAATTTATTGTATTAAAGCTCTGCTTCGGCAACTTTCATCATAATTGCACATTCCATACGCTTTTTAAACAGCTCACAGCCATATTCATAAATGCCTGTAATTGAGCCTGTAGCGTGGTATGCGTTTGCAGCACAGCCGCCGCTGCAATAAAGTTTTGCCCAACAATCTTTACAATTCGGTCTTGCGTACGCATTGCAAAGTTTAAACTCGTCCTGAATAGCAGTATTTGTAACACCTTCATAAATGTTTCCAAGACTATATTTAGGGTCGCCTACGAACTGATGACAAGGATATAACTCACCCCACGGTGTAACTGCCATATACTCTGTACCCGAACCGCAGCCCGAAATTCTCTTGTAAATACAAGGTCCGCCCGTAAGGTCAATCATATAGTGATAGAAAGTAAGCGGTCTGCCCTCTTTTTCACGCTTAAGCATTTCCTTTGCAAGTATCTCGTACTGCTCAAAAAGAACAGGTAAATCATCGTATGTGAGCGCATACGGGTCTTCCGGTGAGCAAACAACAGGCTCCATTGAAAGCTCTGTAAAGCCAAGGTCTGCCATATGGAAAATATCATTTGTAAAATCAGTATTGTTATGTGTATAAGTACCACGCACATAATAACCTCTGTTACCACGCTTTTTAACAAATTCCTGGAACTTTGGTACAATAATATCGTAACTGCCCTTGCCGCTTACGGTTTTTCTAAGGCGGTCATGTACTTCTTTTCTGCCGTCAAGGCTAAGTACAACATTATGACATTCTCTATTTGCAAATTCAATTACATCATCATCAACAAGCATACCGTTTGTTGTGAGAGTAAAACGGAAATTCTTGTTCTTTTCCTTTTCAATACTTCTTGCGTAAGCGACAATCTGCTTTACTACATCAAAATTCATAAGCGGTTCGCCGCCGAAAAAGTCAACTTCAAGGTTTACTCTGCTGCCTGAATTTTCAATAAGAAAATCAATAGCTCTCTTGCCTACTTCAAAACTCATTAAAGCTCTGTCACCGTGGTACTTACCCTGACTTGCAAAGCAGTATTCGCAATTAAGATTACAGGTATGAGCAATATGTAGGCACAAAGCCTTAATAACAGTGTTTCTCTTTTTAAAATCAAATGCAAGGTCCTCATATTTATCAGCAGTAAAGAGCTTGCCGTTATCCTTTAATTCTGTAACATCATCATAGCAATCCGAAATTTCTTCTGCTGTAATTTCAGGGTTATCTTTGTACTTTTCAAGCATAGCCTTGATAATATTTTCTTTATCGGAATTTTCGTACATTTCAATAACATCATAAGCAAGGTCATCTACGCAGTGAACACTGCCGCTGAAAACATCAAGCACTATGTTATATCCGTTTAACTTATACTGGTGTATCATATATTTTCTCCAAATCCTTTTTATAGACAAAAGGAAAGCCGTTCTCCAAAAGGTGAAACGGCTGAAAATCCTTTTTAATGCAAAATTTGCACAGCTAAATTATTTCTCGCTGAGGCACTTCTCACACTGCTGGTTAGCAACGCCGCAAGATGTTTTGCAAGCTGACTGACAAGATGTCTGACATTCACCGCAACCGCCTGTTTTAACGCTCTTCTTAAGGTCACGAGTTTCAATAGTCTTAATTCTTTTCATAGAAAATCATACTCCTTGTAAGATTATATTTTTATTATAATACCACATTATGCGAAATTTGTCAATAACATTACAGGGCAATTTGTATAATTTGTAAGCCTTATATCGTATATCCGTTACTTAACCTTCTGCCAAATCTGCTTTTCCTGTACATAATAAAACCTACTGAGGTTGTAATAACTTCGGTTATCGGGAATGTAAACCAAAAACTTTCAAGTCCAAAATGTGCAAGCACCCAACCAAGCGGTACAAAAAGCACAATTGTTCTCAGAATTGTAAGTGCGGAGCTTTTAAAAGCCGAACCGATTGCCTGAAAAAATACAGGAAAAATCAGTGATGTAACCATTGGTATAAAAGAAACGGCAATTACCCTTAACGCATATGAGCCTATTCTGATTACCTCGCTGTCCTTTGAGAATGTACCCATAAGTACATCGGGCATTATTTCAAAGCACAGTACACCGATAAGCATAAGTACCATTCCAAGTATAACCGAATCTTTTAGAGTTTTTCCGCATCTTTCTCTGTTTCCTGCACTGTAATTAAAACTGATAACAGGCACTATACAGGTCTGCATTGCACCGAGAGGAATAAAAAATATTGTCTGCCATTTATAATATAAACCCAAAGCGGTGACTGCCTGATCGGAAAATCCCTTTAATATTAGATTTAATCCGAATATATACAATGTGTATGCAGACTGCATAAGAATATTCGGAAAACCTAAGTGGTAAATTCTCTTTATGTATTCTTTGTATTTGGATATTTTCGGCGATCTTTTGCAGCCTTTTTTCATTACAATTAAAGCCGCCGCAATTTGTCCTACTACTGTAGCGATAGCTGCACCGGCAATGCCAAATTCGGGGAAAAATCCGATACCGAAAATTAACAATGGGTCAAGAGCAATATTAACAAAAGCACCCGCAATTTGAGCAATCATAGGTATTTTCATATTTCCCGTTGCCTGCATAACTTTTGTCCAAATGCTTTCAAAAAACAAACCAAAGCTAAATACACAAACTATTCTGCCGTACACAATTACTTCATCTATAATTTCCTGTGAATTTGTCGATATTTGTGCATAAAGCGGCATTATAAACCAACATATAAGAGCAAAAACAAACCACATTGCAAACGCAAGGAAATTTCCTACGCCTGCGGTTTCATCACTTTTTTCCTTGTTGTCAACACCGAGAAAATGCGCCATGAGAGTATTTATACCAACGCCCGTACCAACCGCAAGCGCAATCATCAACAACTGTATCGGATAAATAATTGACAATGCCGTCAAACCCGATTCGGAGTAATTGCCAATGAAAAAGCTGTCGATTATATTATAAAGCGCCTGAATAAGCTGAGCGAGCATAACAGGAGGTGCAAGCCTTAGCAATATGCCGAGAATTTTATCCCTGCCAAAATCAATTTCCTTTTTCCTAACTCTCTCCAAAATAAAGCTGCCCCCGATAATCAGTCAAACTCATATTTTAAAACGGCGCAATTTTTCACTCCGAAATTTGCGTATTCGTCATTGGTCATTTCATTAAAATAAGAATTAACCACCCTTGCAATTCCGTTGTGCGCCACTAAAATGCAAGTTTCACCGCTCGCTTTTACATCATCAAGCAGATTATAAATTCTTTGCGCAAGGTGCAACATAGATTCGCCGCCGTCATATCTGCAAACAAACTCACCTTTGGTAATTCTGAACTCATCACCGTTTCTTGGAGTTCCCTCAAATTTTCCGAAATTCTGTTCTGTAAGTCTTGGCTCTTCAAAAGCAGGAATACCTGTTATTTCTGAAATATGCATTGCCGTTTTTTTAGCTCTGATAAGCGGAGAATAAAGGATTTTATATGCCTTTATGTTATAGTTTAAAATCTTTTTACCTGTTTCTATAGCCTGTTCATGACCCTTTTGCGTTAAGTCAATATCCGTAGAACCGCAAATTTTATTTTCAACATTCCATACGGTTTCACCGTGTCTTACAAAATAAACACAGCTCATAAAATCATCCTTTCGTACACAAAACTTCCCTATATACTTTATCAAAATTTCACTGACAATTCAAGTTTTTGCCATAAAAAGTATTCCCGTAAAAGCAGTTTGGTACTAATTTTATACAAGTGCATAATATATTATTGAGTAAACAAGCTCGGAAAGGAGAAATTTATATGGACATTATCAATACAGTAATTTCAAGATACGCAACATCAAAATTTCCTGAAAAAACACCTCCGGCAATGGCATATGTTCCGTTTCAGGAAAGTAATCCAAAAACCTACTCCCCTGTTCAGGCGCTTGACGCAGGCACAGTTTTTCCGGAATTGAACAAGCCTTTTTACGGTAATAAATGCGGTGGTGTAAAAAATGACTGAGAGAGAAATTCTTTTAAAGAAAATATCAACATATCAATTCTCAATCCTTGATTTACAGATTTTTCTTGACACTCACCCATACGACCAACAGGTACTCTCGCAGATAAAAGAATGTAAAGAAAAACTTTTGCCCTTGATTGAAGAATACGAAGAAAAATACGGACCTTTACGCAAAGAGGCAAATACAGCTAATAAATGGCAGTGGGTTAAAAATCCTTGGCCGTGGGATAACGAGGAGGATTTGTAATGTTTGTATATGAAAAAAAATTGCAGTATCCCGTAAACATCAAACAAACCAATGCAAAACTTGCTAAAATCATTATTACGCAGTACGGTGGTGCATACTCCAAAACATATAAAAAACAGGCTGTCCGCTATAAAAGTGCGACAGCCTGTTGCTTTGATATTAATTATTTAAAGTAAAATAAACTTCGTAATCTTCATATTTCAATGAAATTGATTCAATTTTATCACCGTTACGGTGAATATAAAAACTTGTTGTAGTTTCACCGTCATCAAAAGCGGCGGTAATTGTATCGCCGTTTACAGAATACTTTCCGGAGTGCGTACCGTCCTCTGATGTGCCGGGTGTGAGCCAAAGCGAAAAAGTACCGTCATCCTTAAATGAAAGCGAGCCTTGATACGAAGTATAGCTTGTATTATAAACCTCTGCCATTTCCACTTCATCGCCGCTTGCATTTACAGCACTCGATGATACCCAATCTGTACCGACAATATCATTCGCTTTATTATGCATTGTAAAAATCAAAGCTACTACCGCTACGACAATTACAAGTAGAACAACAGTGACTGTAATTGCCTTTTTACGGTTAAATTTATTTTTATTATCGGTATGATTTACTTTGTTTCTTTTTTTATTCTTTTTGCTTTTGCTCATTAATTTGCACTTCCAATTTTAAAATAAACATCATATCCGACATAATCAATCTTTATTTCGCTTGGAACATTGCCTTTGTACGAGATAATTTCCGCAGATTTATTTTTGTCATTTGAGTATGTCATATTAATTACGCCGTCAGTTACGGTATATGCACCATAGTTATACTCCGACTGGGTTATATTATCGGAAAAGAGTCCGTTTTTATCAAAGGTAATTCCCTCTCCGCCATATACAGAGCCGAAAACTTCTTTTACAGGTGCATCACGCTTGCCTACATTGTCAAAAGCCTTATACGGATACATCTCTGCGTCAAAATTCAGATTTTTGTCCGCACTCTCTGCACCGCTTACTACAATTGCCTGTGTGGTCGGCTCAACAGCAGCTTCTTCCTTTTCAGTGCTTTTCTCTGTAGTTTTCTGTATCGACTGCTCGGTTGTTTCTTCTGTAACAGCCTGTGTGGTTTCTGCTGCCGTCGTCTGTTCTGTTGCAGCAATCGTTGTGTTATTGTTCTTATTATCGGAATTAAGTTCTCGCTGTACCGAATAAAAAGTAATACCGATAATCAAAAGCACCAAAAACGCAATTATAGCAATAAAAAGCCACAGACTTATTGTTATTTTAGGTCGTTTTTCAGCGTGTTTTGCTTTCATCAGATTTCCCCTCTGCTTTCTCTCTTTCCTTTTTCATCTTAATGATTACACTTCGCTTAACCATTTTTCCGTTATAGAAAATATATTCATCGCCGTCTTTATTCTCTTCGACATCAAGGTCAAGAAATTCCTCGGCTATATTGTTTTCCTCATCTTCCTCGTCAATAAACTGACCTTTTCTTCTGTTGTCCATTTTCTTATCAATTTTTTTAGAGCGTTTTTCTTTTTCTGTCATAAGGTTATACATTCCGGGATAAACCGAGGCATTTATAACATAAGAAGCAAGTGCAGGCACAAGTACAAACATAAGAATTGCGGTTGTAATTATAAGCGCAATACTGCTGTCTGTATTGCCTACAAAAATAAGAATTGTAGCGCAAAAAAGCACAATTACAAAAAGACCGAATGTTGCAATAATATTATGCTTTAACTCACCGAATGACATAAGCGCACTGTTTTTATAAATATTTTTAAGTGACAAATCAAATGTAACTGTCATTGACGGTACATAAAAGAAAATAAAAAGAAATGCAACTGCAATAATAATTGAAATTATCAGGCAAACATAGAGCATTACAAGGAAAAACGAGTCTGCATTCGGCTGTGAAATTAATGCGCTGTACAGCCTTATTGAAAAATAACTGAATATAACCGCAAAGTATGTAATTACACCGTGAATTAAAAATCTTTTCCAATTGTTTTTTATGCCCTCAATAAATGTTTTGAAAACATCCACATTTTCTTTTCCTCTTGCAAGTCTTGAGGTAACAAGGGTTACGCCTGCAAAAAAAGGTGAAAGCGGAATAATCGAAAGCATAAGAATAAAATATCCGTTAAGTTTTAATGCACTGTCAAGAAAATAAAAAGCCGTAACCAACACCGCAAGCGGTACGGCAAACAATAGGTTTGTAAAAACTATTTTACCGAAATTATTAAATAGGTTGTTGAAAAAATCAGTCAAAGCGAACTTTGCTTTTTTCCCTGCCATTGTTCGACCTCCATAGGTTAAAAATTAAAATTCCCCGCAAAAACTCCCCATAATGCAGCGTCAAGCACGGCAGAAAGAAAAGCGAGTATAAGGCAACTCACTCCCCTTGAAAGAAAGTCCGATATATACCTGTGCGAAGATCCACCCATTTTTTTATCCGCTATAATCTGACAAAACATATTTCCCGATGCGGTAAAAGCGGCGGAAGAAAATAAAATAAGTGCAAGACAAAATAAAAATGTTCCGGGCAACAGTACAAAAAGATAAAAAACTATACCTTTTAACGAATGAACCGAAAACAAATATCCGGCAGTAATTCCCGTACCGAAGCCCTTTAAAAACACAATAAAAGGCAGTACAGGGATTCCCCAAGGGGTTAATCCGAGTAAAAATACTGCGAACAAAAATATAAAATCAGATGCAAAGCAGGCACAAAATGTGTTAATTACATTTTGTGAAAGCCGTGCGTCAAGATTTGTAAAAAACAAAAAATCAAGAGAAGCAAGCATTTCCTTGTCGGCAGACATTGCATACACAGTTCCGCAGGCAAGTCCGACAATCAACATTGAAATAAACAATATATAAATTCCGTATCTCTTTATGTAATATTTTATATCTTGTGTTGTCAGAGAAAATCTGCCTGTTCTGATTAAATCTGTTTTTTCCTTTATCGAAAATATAAAGCCTTTCACAAAACATTCCTCCATATAATTATCCTTAATAAAAATATGCGGAATATTTTGCTTGTATGCTAATAATCTATTAATGTAATTACTTACCGAGCTCTTCTGCCCTCTTTGTGCAGGCAGCCATACCTTTTTTAACGGCATCATAAAAGCCGAGGTCTTTCATTGCATCAAGAGCAGCAATGGTAGTACCGCCCTTTGAACTTACTTTTTCAATGAGTGTATCAACACTGTCGCCGCTCTCTTTAAGCATTTTAGCCGAACCCTCAAGAGTTGCACAAATAAGATTCATTGCCTTGTCATAATCAATGCCGCACTCTTGAGCATAATCTGCCATAGCTTTTGCAAAGAGATAAATATATGCCGGGCTGCTTCCGTTTACAGATATAATCTCGTTCATATGCTCTTCTGCAATATATTCACAAACACCGCTGCCCGCAAACATATTATAAACAATCTGTTTGTCTTCTTCAGAGATATTATCTGACGGGCAAAGTGCAGACGCACCCTTGCCGAGCAAAAGCGGAGTATTAGGCATAACTCTTACTACAGGGCATTTACAATCAAGAAGATTCTGCACATATGCAATAGAAATACCTGCCGCAATTGAAACAAAAACTTTGTCGGCTTTTACCTGTGGCTTTAATGCCTCAAGCACTTCGGGATAATTCTGCGGCTTAACAGCGAGAACGGTAATGTTGCTTTCAAGCATAACATCAGCGGCGGATTTTTTAATATTAATGCCTTTTTTGCTCATAATATCGCATTTTTCCTTGTCAAGGTCAAAAACATTAATAAAATCAGCCTTGCCATCATTCTGTCCCATAAGACTGCCGATAATTGCAGTTGCCATATTTCCTGCACCAATAAAACCGATTTTCTTCATTATAATACTCCCTTTCAAATAAGTAATACCAATTAAATATTTATCACAATCCAAAGCTCGGGTTACGGGCGCAAGTGTAACTGAAACCGTACTTGTTTTCGTAACCGTCCCTTATGTAATCACCGTAAAAGAATATTTCAGCCTCATCAACTCTTCTGTATAAAAGTCCCTCATAGCAATCGCCTGCCGCATGGTGATATGCAAAGAAATTCTTAGCATATGCAGACTGACTTACATTATCAAGACTTCTGCTTGCTGACATTACAGAGGCATAGTCGGAATAAATATATCCCACCGTGCCGTCACTCAATTTAATTTTATACCAATTATCATTATAAAGACTGCCGTCAACGAAAGTAAAGGTTGTACCGTAAGACATAACGGATACAACAGAATAAGATGTTGACGCTCCGCTTCTCAAATTTACGCCGTCACCGCTTACATAGCCTTGAGCATTTGCAGACGGTTTTAATGCAGGCTGATATGCTGTATTAAGTAAAGTGTCCGACAAATCGCTGTCATTGTCAAGCGCATATGCTCCTACATTATATGTAAAGCACACAAGTGCATCGAACTGCTGTTGGTTACACTTTACATTATTTGAAATCATAAACTTATTAACTCGAGAAGTATATCCGCCACTGTTTACGGTTTGGCAAAGATAAGCATATGCCTCGGTTTTTGAAAGATTATTGTAAAATTGTTCGCCGGACCATACAACCTTGCCATAACCTAATGTTGCGTCACCCGTAATATAATCAGGTGTTACTGTAGGCAAAAATCCCTCATAATTTGCGATAAGAGAGATTATTTCATCGCTTGCACGGCGTTCACCGAGAACCGCAGTTGTAGTATCGGTTGAAGTTGTAACAAAAACTTCGCCCTCTGCATCATCTTCGACAGTTCTGTAATAGTTTTCGTCCTCTGCGAGCGAATACGCTGTATAGTTCCATGTACCCGAAGTATCAAGCACAGTTTTTGCAGACCAAATAATATTGTCGCCGTCTTTCGTTATTGAATCGGCGTGAAGCGTATAGCTTTCTTTTTCATTGGATATCGTAAAATACAAACCACGCTTTGTATTATCGGTTATAGCATTCAAAGTAACAAGGCTGTTAAGAGGCGCCGAATTAGGTGTGGCATATACGAAACGAACAGGCGCAGTTTTTTCTACAGTTACAATACAGGTACCTGCACCGTAGCTTGTTTCTGCCGAAATTACGGCAGTACCCTCGCTCTTGGCATATACAACACCGTCGCTGACTGTAGCTACATTTGAATTTGAAGTTTTCCAATCTACATATGAATCTGTGGTAAGAAAAACAGATTTATCTTTATTTATATGAACCGCAGAATCGGAAATACCTACATAACTTCCGCTTGTAACCGTTACATAGCAACTCTCTGATATTCCGTCATATCTTGCGGTAATAACTGCCGAACCCGCAGCGTTTGCATATAAAAGTCCGTCCGAAGTTACAGATACAATATTAGAATTTGATGAAGCAAAGTTTACATTACCTTTTGCGCCATTTACATACAAAGTGCTGTAGTTTCCTTTGTACATACTAAGACTTGTCTTTGAAAGTCCCGACTTTTGCGGTTCATCGGCATTAAGCGTTACATAATCCGCATAAACATATCCCCTTGTACCGCTGCTAAGTTCAATGTAATACCAATTACCGCTTTTTGAAACGGCGGTAATTTTTGTACCGTAATCAAGAGTAGTAATAACAGAATAATCTGTACCCGCACCCGATCTCATATTTACATCACTTGCATTTATGTAACCCGTTCCGAGAGTATCTGTAACCTCTTTTGCGGTAGCATATTCATAGTAAATATATCCCTTTGTACCGTCCGAAAGAGTGATTTTGTACCACTCGCCGTTGTACAGAGTTCCGTCGTCAAAGGTAAATTCTGTTTTGTATCCCATAACAGTCACAACACTGTAGCTTGTACCCGCTCCCGAACGAAGATTTACTCCGTCATCATTTACATAACCTGACGCTCCTGCCGTCACACTTGCGCTCACAGCCTGCTCTGTCTGTGAAAGTTCAGCCGCATTTACGGGAAGTGAAAAAAACAACAATACGGCGGCAAGAATCGGGATTATTAATTTTTTTGCGCTTACTTTTCTCATAATACTACCCCTCTGTCATTTTCTGTATTTTGGTTTTATAAGCTTGTTTCTGAGTACAACTATATAATATGTAACGAGTTTTGTTGCCGCCAAGTCATAAATTGTAAAGAATATATTTCCTGCAAGCAAGAAAATCCACGGTACATACATTCCGCCTATAGTGTATTCCTCTGCAGGCACGGCAAGTAAAAAAGCCGCTATAAAAAATGCTCCTATTACCGCTGCATTGAATACCGCATATTTAAGCACAAACTGTACGGCTCTTGTTTTTATTTTTCCCTCTATTGCACCTTTAATTATCGGATAATAACCGAAAAACATAATGTAATATACAACAGCTTCCTTGTCGCCCGCAAGGAAAAGCGAAAGCAGTGAAACGCATATAAATGCGCCCCACGCCCACTTATGACCTGCTTCGACTACAATCACCATAAGCACAATTCCTGCCATACAAGGAAAGGCAAAAGTACCGAGCGGCACTAATGATGTGAGCATCATAAAGACAAGCGAAAGTGCCGACAACACACCCGAAATTGTAACTTTAAAGGTTGTTTTTAACGGACTTGAAGATGACTTTTTCATATTAACAGCCCATTCTGCAACAGTTGCAAAGGCAGTTTGTAAGACAGTTTACACAAAGACATGTGGTGCAGTAATCACACATAGCACCGTCACCTGTATTTGGTGTACCTTGAGTGTAGCCGCCGTAATTATAAGCCCTCTGATTATTCATATTATTAAGAGCCGCACGGTACTCCTGATTGTTAGGGTCCATATTTACAGCCTGTGTAAAGTAAGAATAAGCCTGATTTGCCCAACCCTTGCGATATGCACACATACCTTTAAGGTAATGCCATTCTGCGTCACGGTACTGTTGCTCTGTATTATCAAGAATCTGTTCGGCCTCGTTAATCATATTGCGCTGAATATAAATTCTTACACCGTGAAATCTTGTGGATTGGTGAGAATATCCGCCGGTTGCATTTGAAGTTGAACCCGAGCCTCTGCCCTTTTGCCTTAATTGATTTATTGTATCATAAGCCTCATTGATTTCCTTCATTTTTTGTTCGGCAACATCTGCAAGCGGACTGTCCGCATAATTGTCGGGATGATATTTTTTGGCAAGCTTTCTGTACGCTGCTTTAATTTCTTCATCGCTGGCATTTTCAGATACGCCAAGAACCTCATAAGGATTATTCATCTTTACTTCCTTTCTGCGACTCAAAAGATTTGTCCGAGTCCTTTTGGGTTTTATCTGTAATTTTATTCTGAATTTTCGGGAATCCTCTAAGCATCATATTGTCAAGTATCCCCTTAAAACCGTTTATATCAAGTAAATTATACGCATCATATGCCCTTGCAAGGCACTGATTAAGAGTGAGCGAAATAATATTGTTGTCTAAAGTTAAACCGTCCTCTTGTATAAAAGGGTTAAAACTTAATGACTTAGCGTCTTTTTCTATATCGTCTGCCGCATCCATAAGATAAATCCATCTGCCTATATTATATCCGTATTCATATAAAACTCGGCTCTCGGTTTCGTCATTACCGTCTTTTGCAAGGATTTTTCCGAGCATTTGAGCTGTCGGGTCTGCCGAAATATCAACGGAAGAGCTTTTATCCTGTTCAATAACAGCCTGTCTTTCCATCATTTCAGCCACATATTCGTCAATCCACGGATAACGCTTTTTAGCTTTCTTTCTCTGATGTGAGAAAAATGGCTTAATCATTCTCGAAAACAGAGATTTAAAAAATCCGCTGTCATTTATATCATCAATAAGTTTGTAGTAAACGGTAATAATTGAAAAAGCCGCAGCCTTTTGGTAATCGTCATTTTTGCTGTAAGCAAAATTACATCTTTTAAGAGGATTGCAGGTACATCTGCCTTTCTTAAAACCACCGCACGAAGAATGTAATGACATCAAAAGCATTGCGTAAAAAGTACAGTCATAGCTCAATGTAAGACGGGTTAAAAAAGAATAATCTTTACCTATTTGCTTGCAAAGTCCGCAGTAAACAGCCTTATATGTTTCAAACTCTTTTATAAGAAGTTCCTCTTTTTCAATCTGTAAATAACCGAACACTGTATTACTCCTATATTATTACTCACATTATACTATACTATATTTCAGGGTAAAAAGCAACAGTAAGTATGCCGAAAATAAGTGATTATTAGGTGAACAAGGGTATTGCAAAAATCTATAATTAATTATAGAATATAAGTATTTATAAAGCTAATAATTTACTAAGAGGTTTATTTATGAATGTATATGACTTTGATAAAACAATATATGACGGCGACTCAACCGCCGATTTCTATATTTTTTCTCTAAAAAGGCATAAAAAAATTTTATTGCTTGCCCCCTCACTTATCGGTGCTTTTCTTAAATTCTATGTTTTTAAAATCGGCACAAAAACGCAGTTTAAAGAAAAAATGTATAAATTTTTAAAATACTGCGACATACAAAAAGACATAAACGACTTTTGGAATATTAATATTGACAAAATCAAGCCGTTTTATAAAAATCAACAACAAAAAGATGATGTAATAATATCCGCCTCCCCTGAATTTTTACTTGCACCAATATGCAAAACTCTCAAAATAAATTATCTTATGGCATCTGTCGTTGACGAACATACAGGCAAATACAGCGGTATAAACTGCCACGGTGAAGAAAAAGTAAGGCGATACAGAGAAATGTTCGGTGACACAAAAATTCACGAATTTTATTCCGACAGCTACAGTGACACTCCACTTGCTAAAATTTCCGAAAAGGCATTTATCGTAAAAGGTAACCGACTCCTTGATTGGGATTTTTCTAAATAAAACTGTTTATACAAAATTCTATTATATTAAATCAGGTCAATCCGATAAAAGATTGACCTGATTTTTTTGAAATATCAATATTTACAGATTTTTAATGTACTCTGAATTGTTTGAGTAAAAATTACTCATATGTTTTCCGACATTTTCAAGCATATTCTGTACAGCCTCTTGTGCCTCTGCCTCGTCACGAGGCAAATACCATTTTACATTTCTCTCTTCGTCAACTTCATACCACAAATAATATTTCCCGTTAATCGGTAAATGTATTCTAACCATAAAACTTTGCCTCTTTGACAATTTATAACCACCCCTTAACTTTATTCTATTCCTACATATATATTATGTGCTCTGCAAAATCAATTAACAGATGCCAAGCAACATATATAGCAAAAATCAACACATTTTTATCTCTGAAACATATTATGACTTATAGCAAATTCACTTAGATTAAGCGATAGAAAGTGATTATTATGGAAAAAGAACTTAAAACCGCTGCGGCATATATCAGAGTATCAACAGACCGACAAACCGAGCTTTCTCCTGACAGTCAACTGCGTATAATAAAAGAATACGCAAAACAAAACGGTTACAATATCCCGTCAGAGTACATATTTCGAGAAGACGGATTGTCAGGCAAATATGTCAAAAAACGGCCGCAATTTATCGAGATGATAGGGCTTGCAAAGCAAAATCCCGCACCATTTAGTGCAATACTTGTGTGGAAGTTCAGTCGATTTGCACGGAATCAAGAAGAAAGCATTGTATATAAATCTATGCTTAAAAAGAATGATGTTTCGGTAATAAGCTGTTCCGAAACTCTTGATGAAGAAAATCCGTTTTCCTCACTTATTGAGCGTATCATAGAATGGATGGACGAATATTATTCAATCCGCCTTTCCGGGGAAGTGCTGCGAGGAATGTCAGAAAAAGTCAAACGAGGTCAGCCGGTGACTATTCCCTCTTTCGGTTATGATATAGTCGATAAACAATATGTTATCAACGAAGAAAAAGCAGCAATTGTTCGTAAAATCTTTACCGATTATATAGACGGAAAGAGCAGCATGCAAATTGCATCCGAATTAAACGAAATCGGTGTCAAAACTACAAGAGGAAATCCTTTTGAAAACAGAACAATAGATTATATTCTGAAAAATCCCGTTTATATAGGAAAAATCCGTTGGAATCAAAACGGAAAAACAGATTACAGATATTCAAACAACAAAGATATTGTGTACACTCAAGGAGTACATAAATCTATTGTCAGCGATGAAATTTTTTATAAAGTTCAAAATTTGATAGAAGCTAACGGTCGTAAACAAAGAAAAGGCATACACAATAATATTAAACAAGAATATATGCTGCACGGTTTAGTAAAATGCAGCAACTGCGGCTCTGCATTAGCATATTCAAACAAAGGACTGCAATGCATTAAATACTCAAAATCAATATGTAAACAGTCACATTACATCAGCCTTACCAATATTAATAATCTTGTAATACTCGGACTTGAACAGGTTTTTGAAAACAAAGATTTTAAACTTTCGGTCAAGTCTTTATCTCAAACTGTTGCTGACTGCATTGATTACACTAACTTAATCGAAAAAGAAAATCAAAAAATACAACGGATAAAAAACGCATATCTTGAAGGAATCTACACCGTTGAAGAAGTAAAAGAATACAAAAAGTCTGTAGAAGATAAAATAAAAAACCTCTCTTCCCGTCAAGTTCAATTAAAACAAGAAAAAACTAAGCCAAGAAAAGAAAATGTAAAAGAAAAGAAAAACTTTTTAGCAACTCTAAAAAGCCCTGCAATAAGCGAAAAAGAAAAGAACGAAATACTAAAAGGCTTTGTAGATTGCATAGTCTTTAACCGCTCAACTTCTTCGGTTGATATATTTCTTTATATCTGATTATCACTTTTCGGAGTACGGTGGACCTGACGGAGAACTCGGCGCATCTCTGCGCTACCTGAGCCAGCGCTATTCCATGCCCTACCCCGAGCTCAAGGGCCTGCTGACCGATATCGGCACCGAGGAGCTGGGGCATCTGGAGATGGTGGGGACCATCGTTCACCAGCTGACCAGGAGCATGACGGAGCAGGAAGTGAAGGACGCCGGCTATGAAGCGTACTTCGTGGATCACACCGCCGGAGTCTATCCCACTGCCGCCTCCGGCTTCCCGTGGAACGCCGCCTCCATGGCGGTGAAGGGGGACCTGATCGCAGATCTGACAGAGGACCTTGCAGCAGAGCAGAAGGCCCGTGTAACCTATGACAACATCCTGCGGTTGTCGGATGACCCCGACGTCAACGATGTCATCAAGTTCCTGCGGGCCCGTGAGATCGTCCATTTCCAGCGCTTCGGTGAGGGGCTGCGGCTGGCAAAGGAGAAGATGGATCAGAAGAATCTCTACTTCGTCAACCCCTCCTTCGATCAGTAGGAGAACTGCAAAAAATGTCCGGCCCTATGGCCGGACATTTTTTATGGCTGAGATTATTTTGCCAGAATTTTCTTCAGCTTGGCGAAGCGGGGGAGGGAGTCCACCTTGGGCAGATCCGGCTCACCCTGAATCAGAGGCAGGGCGTATTCGATGAACTGGTGGTTCACGCCGTTGCCCTCGGCATTGATCCACTCACGGGGGATTTTCTTCTCCACATTGGCCACCTCCATCAGAGGGATCAGCTTGGTTTTGCAGGCATAGCGGCCGTCCCGGACGCCGCGCTCAAAGCCAATCATGCGGCCGTTGATGCCGTTGATGGCATTTTCCACGGCTGCCTTACCGGCCATATAGGATTCCTCAATATC
>OHPM01000341.1_pt1 | contig 17771 bp, 22 predicted proteins | sample 1577721 | NCBI WGS metagenome assembly OHPM01 (sample SAMEA3879558, study PRJEB24766) | human gut metagenome | biome: human-associated habitat; feature: feces | place: USA | collected 1985/1987 | reverse complement strand
GTTCCGCAAGCGTAACGAGCAGTGAAGCGCTGGCTGTTGGCGGCGGCTTGCGGCGCAGTGGCGCTGGGGCTTCTACTTTACCCACTGGTGGGAGAACTCCTGAGCGAAAAATACCACTCGGATATAGAAACCGCCTACACCGCAGCCATTGAAGATACGAATACCGCCGAGTTAGAGCGGCAGCGCCAGGCGGCGCAGCAGTATAACGCCATGCTGTCCGGCGCGGCCATCACAGAGGGAGGGGCTTCGGCCCCTCCCCTGCTCTATGCGGAGCAGCTCACGGTGGGCGGGGCTATGTGCACCATCGATATCCCGAAGATCGGCGTGTATTTGCCGGTGCAGCACGGCACGGGAGCGGAGACGCTGGAGCGGGCCGTGGGGCATGTGGTGGGGACTTCCCTGCCCGTGGGAGGCAGCAGCACCCATGCAGTGCTGTCGGCACACAGCGGGATGGCTTCGGCGAAGCTGTTTTCGGACATTGACCAGCTTGCGAAGGGCGACACTTTTTACATCCATGTGCTGGGTGAGGTGCTGGCCTACGAGGTGGACCAGATCGCCACGGTACTGCCTTCGGACACATCGCTGCTGCAAATCGAGGACGGACAGGACCTGGTGACTCTGGTGACCTGCACGCCCTTTGGGGTGAACACCCACCGGCTGCTGGTGCGGGGACATCGGGTGCCGTATGTGCCGGAGCTGGTGGTAGAAAATGGAAAAACTCCGAAGGCTGCTTCTTCGTGGACGCAGCACTATCTTACTGGCTTGGGCATTGGCCTTGGTGTGTTGGCTGCGGCTGGCGGGATCTGTTTCTTTGCAAGGAGGAAACACCGTGGATAAAAAATCTGCTTTGTTGGCGGCGGCGCTGGCCGTGGCGGGGCTTTGTATTCTGCTGTGGCCGGTGGTTTCCGGGCATAGGCTGCAAGCGGACATGAGCGCGGCGGCACAGGGCTTTTTGGAGGAGGCGAGACAGTCATACCCCGAGTTGCTGGCAGACTTGCAGGGATATAACCAGCGCATTTATACGGAGCGGCAGGCGGGACTGGCCGATGCTTTGGCCTGTGAGGAGCCTGCTGTATTGCTGAGAGACTACGGCGTGGAGGACGAGATCATAGGGGTATTGGAGATCCCCACGCTGGAGCTGGTCATGCCGGTCTACTTGGGCGCATCTGGTTCGCACCTTGCCGCAGGGGCCGCCGTACTGGGGAATACTTCGGTGCCCATTGGCGGCATGAGTACCAACTGCGTTATTGCCGGGCATAGAGGATGGCATGGCGCGGATTATTTTCGGCACATAGACCGCTTGCAGGCGGGCGATATGGTAACGATTACGAATCTATGGGAAACGCTCACCTATGCCGTGGTTGATATGAAGATCATCCAGCCGGACCAGGTGGACAAAATCAAAATCCAGCCGGGGCGTGACCTGCTGACGCTCATCACCTGCCATCCCTACGCCAGCGGCGGACGGCAGAGATTGGTGGTATATTGCGAAAGAAGGAAGTGATGCATTATAGAGCCTATTGGCAAGGCCACATTTGTCGGGGACGATGACATCCTCTATTACGATGCAGAGTCGTTTCTGGACTGTATCCGGGCGGAACTGCCCTATCGGGATACCACCGGGTTTCGCTACGAAGTCCTGACAGACGACCCTGCCGTCTGCAAGGCGGCAGATGATATTTTGCTGGATTTCTTCGGTGAGGATGATCCATATACGCTATCTGAATACACACAGAAAATAGGAGGGATCTAAAAATGTTTACATCCGAGAAAATGGTGAAATTCCTGCGGGAAAAATACCCGCCCGGCACCCGCATTCGGCTGGTTTCCATGGAGGACCCCTATGCGCCGGTAGCACCCGGCACAGAGGGCACGCTTGTGTGCGTAGATGACGCCGGGCAATTTCAGATGAAATGGGACAACGGGCGGACTCTGGCCCTCATCCCCGGCGAGGACAGCTTCACTGTCCTGCCGCCTGAGCCCACCACTATGAAGCTGTACATGCCCCTGACTGCCGAACTCTACGAGCCGGATGAGTGGGGCGATATGCCGGAGGAGGCGGAACGGCTCACCGGCGGCGAATTGGCATCGTATGAGGACAAGATCCGCAGCGCCTTATTCAAAAACCGCATGCAGGAGGAACAGGTCAGAGGCATCATGTACTGGTACAGAAAACCGGACAGCGTCAACGACAAGGTACATTCCGTTGTCTTCGATGTGGAGCAGCGGCACGGCAGGCTGTGGGGCGTGGCGGAGTGTCAGATCAGCGGCGAACTGTCGGCTGAAGATCTGGCTGCGCTGAAGAAGTACATCTCCGGCCAAGCCTCGGATGGCTGGGGCGAAGGCTTCGAGCAGCGGGAGATCGCACTGGACGGTGGCCGGGAACTGTATGTCCACCTGTGGCAGGATGAGGACTGGAGCATCCAGACGGAGCAGGAGCGGTTCGAGCCTTACCGGGACAAGCTGCCTCAGCTGTGCTTTACGCTGCTGCCGGGTACAGGCCAGCTCATCTGCGTGAAGCGTGGGGAGAGCGGGTACTATCCCAGCAACTGGTCTACGCCGGACGCACAGGAGAACCGCCGCATTGCGGATGAGCAGAACCAGAAGCTGGGCGTGACGCCCGCTCAGGAGATGGCCATGAAGATCGGCAGCATGTGCGGTTGGGATGTACCCGGCGCAGACCCGGATCACTGCATGGACATCGTGCAGCAGAGAGGGGGTATGGAGCTTGGATAAAAAGGTTTTTTCCGTATATATGGGCGATCCGGATCGCAGTAATCACGCAGAGCTGGATCTGCCCGCCACGCCGTGGGAACTGATAGATGCACTGGATAAGCTGCGGCTGGAGGATGGGCGGGAACCCTATTGGCAGGTGGAGGACATTGGCCGGTACGGCTTTCTTGCACCGCTCCTTGATGACAGCGACCTGTATCAGTTCAATGCACTGGCGGAGCAGCTGAGCACATTCGACCATGTAGAGGACATCGCTTTTGAGGGACTGGTGCAGATGGAGGTCGACAAGCTGTGCCAAACCAATGGCGGCGAACTGACCCTCCAGCGATTGCTGGATCTGGCGTACAGTGTGGATGGCTGTCATGTGGTGGCGGAGGTCCGGGATGATGCGGCACTGGGCCGGTTCTATGTGGAGAACGAGTTCCTGCCGGAGCTGGAACAAGTGCCGGAGAGTGTGCTGGAGCTGTTGGACTATGCCAAGATCGGTGAAAGGATGCGCCGGGACGAACATGGCGCTATGACCCCGAACGGCTATGTAGTACGGGAAGCCGAGCTGCGGCAGGCTCCGCCCAACTTGGGCAGGCCGCCACGAAAGCCGCCGTATATGATCCATTTCCTCTGTGTCAGTGATGTCCGTACCGTAAAGTTGTACCTGCCCGCAAAGCAGGCGGAGTTGGACGCCGTGCTGGACTGTCTGGAGGTGGATAGCTGGCAGGAGGTGCAGCTGGAGGAATGCGACACCGCCATGCCGGAGATGTGGGCCTTCGTAGATATGGCTCACACCAGCATGGAGCAGGTCAATCAATTTGCGCAGTGTCTCGAAATGCTGGATGCAAATGGGGAACTGGCGGCGTTCAAGGCAGTGGCCAGTCAGCTGGATATTTACAAGCTGGAGGATGCCATGGCGCTGACAGAGCACCTGAGTGAATACGCCTTCGAACCGAATATCCACTCGTTGGAGGATCGGGCACGGGAGGAACTTTCCCTTATGGCAGACGGGCCAGAGCTTAACCTGCTCATCCGGAATTTGAATCTCACCGCCTACGGCGCAGACCTGATGTATAGAGATAGGGGCATCCTCAGTGACTATGGCTATGTCCATCGTCCGGATGGACAGCCTATGCATCTGCCGCAGCAGGGCATGGATATGACCATGCAGTAAACTGAATCAATAATGGGGCCGCTTTCCGAAAAGGGACAGCGGTCCCACTTTTTGCACCCTTTTCGGTGAGCGGTACCCGGAAAGGAGTGCAAGAATGACGAAGGAGACCATCTCCCGGTATCTGGAGAACGGATGCAAGGGACATAAAAATGTGGTCAGCAGCCGGGAATTGGAGCGGGCGCTGGGCATCAGCGGAAACGAGCTTCGCAGGCACATCAACCGCCTGCGGCGAGGCACTGTGCCGATCGCAGCAGATCAGCGGGGGTATTACTATGCGGAGACGGCGGCAGAGGTCTATGCCACCATCCGAAGCCTTGAGAAAATGCGCAGCGGGTTAGACGCCGCCATCTCCGGACTGGAGCGGGCGCTGGAGAAATTCGGTGAGTAGGCAGATGACGAAGCTCATGCCGTGGGTAGGCGGCAAGGCCCAGCTCATGTGGGCCATCCAAATGCTGCTGCCTACCCACTACAAGACACTGGTGGATGTGTTTGGCGGCAGCGGCATTATCACCATGAATACTTCCGTCCCCAGCGGGTGTCTGCAGATCTACAACGACCTGAACCACGATTTATATAACCTGCTCTTCTGCGCCAAGGAGCGTCCGCTGGAGCTGGTCAGGGAGCTGGGCTTTCTCCCTATCAACGCCCACGATGAATTTGATGTATTGCAGCGTCAGCTGCAGGGCGAGGACTTCACCATGGAGTACATGGAACGGCAGTTGGATCTGACGGAGGTGTTTTTTGAACCACCCCAGGCGGAGGTCGTGCGGCAGCTGCTTTTGGAGCGTGGCAGTTTAGGCAATGTGCGCCGTGCCGCGGCGTTTTATAAGCTGCAGCGCTACAGCTACAATGGCAGCGGAGACAGCTATGGCGTAGGCTCCTGCGATATACGGCGGTTTTTCCGGGATCTGTGGGAGTGCTCCCATCGGCTGAAAAATGTGGTGCTGGAGAATAAGGACTTTGAAAGTATTATCGCCGCACACAATGATCTGCAGACCGTGGTCTACTGTGACCCGCCCTACTATGAGGCGGAGTGCTATGCGGTGGAGTTTCCCCGCAGCGACCACCAGCGGCTCCACGATGTGCTGGTAAAGCATGAGGGATTCGCTATGGTGTCCTATAACAACTGCCCGTACATACGGAAGCTGTATGATGATTTCTTCATCTACGAGGTGGAGCGCCCCAACAGCCAGTCCAAGAAGAAAAACAACAAGTACCGTGAGTACATCATGACCAACTACGATCCCCGCCGCTTTGCGCCGCAGATGTCCTTCTTCGGCGACTATGACAGCCGGGGCAAATCGTGCAGGCTGGTGCATATACCGCAGCAGCCTTTAAAAGTATAGGAGGATTTTCGCATGAACAATGAAATGAAATTTGAAAAGAACGGCCTGCTCATCCTCAACAGTGCGCTGGAGGAACTGGGCTTGGCTGGCATCTCCCTGTCTGCGTGGCTGGGACAGGACCACATCCTGCTCATGCCGCAGGAAATGACGGCGCTGCAGCTGCTGCACGCGCTGGAGGGTTTGTCTCGGGCCTCCGTGGAGCTGCTGGGTGTGCTGCAGGCGGCGTGCAGGAGGCCCTGCGCAGCCGGCTGCGAAAGGAACATGGAGGATATGGCGCAGGTGCCGGAGAACATTCGGCCCCTGCTTATGCTGAGTGGATGCTGTCCGTCCGCACTGGCACAGCTTTTGGAGGAAGGAGACATTGTCTATGCTGCCGAGTGAGACGCTGTACCCCTACACGGCCAAAGAGGCTCGGGAACGGGGCGAGTTGGAGCTGTGGCGGGCTAATTTCCGCACCAACTGTGCCTGCGCCGGGGCCATAGAACTGGCCATCCGCAGGGACTTTGACGGGATGCATCTGGGCGTCGACTGCGCCAAAAGCGTTATTGACCAGTATGGCTACAAGCGGGTGGGCTTTGTGCTGGCCAACACTTTGCAGGAGCAGTCCTATGACGGCCGCTACCACGAGACCAATAAGCAGTGGAGCCGCTCCATCTTCGTTCCCGAAGATGGAGGACACCGGCATACCTTCCTCATAAACAGCCACCCCGCCGTGTTGGACGGATTCGTCAGCGAATACCGGGCAGAGCTGGCAAAGCTGCACCTGTTCGGCGCAGAACACTGTGAATCCAATTCCGGAGAGCAGGACTTCACCGGCAGGGTGCTGATCCTGTCGCCGGATACACTGCGGGAATCCTGCTGGCAGCCGGAGAATCAGCTGTGGCTGGCGCTGAGCGGCTTTGGCTGTCAACCCCACGCCCGTGGTCGCTCGGTACTCTGCACCTGTTTGGGAGACGGCGAGACCACGAGGTGGAACCGCTCCGAGTTCGTAGGCATTATTCGTGACGAGTGTATCCCCGATTGGGCAGCAGAGAAATTGGGCGATCTGCGGCGTGGGATACATGAAATGACAATGTAAAGGAGGACGCAAAATGAAAACTGCAAAGCGTATCATGCTCATTCTGAGTATCACGGCGCTGCTGTGCTGCCTGCTGTCTGTAGTGGTTTTTGCCGCAGGCAGCGGCGATGTGGCGGGCGCGGTGGAGAGCACCTGGACGGCAGCGTCCGGGCAGATCAAGTCGGTGGTCAACAAGGTGGTATTCCCCGCTATTGACATGATTCTGGCTATTTTCTTCTTCGTGAAGCTGGGGACGGCGTATTTTGACTATCGGAAAACAGGGCAATTTGAATGGACGGCTCCGGCCATTCTGTTTGCATGCCTGGTCTTTACGCTGACGGCGCCGCTGTATATTTGGGGGATCATCGGGGTATAACGGCGCAAGTCAATATTCCTCTTGCATAATAGCAGTTTAATGGTATAATATAGTTATAAAGCTGCTATATAAGGAGAGCGAATATGTATATCAAGCCAAGTGCCGCCATTCGGCAAAACTATAATGATATTGCGGAGCTGTGTAAGACGACCGGCGAACCCGTTTATCTGACCAAAAACGGCGAGGGCGATCTGGTAGTCATGGACATCGAGGCGTTTACCCATCGGGAAAAGATGCTGAAGCTGCGGGAAGAATTGCTTGCCGTGGAGGAAGATCGCCTGCACGGCGCTGTGGATCATTCCGTAGATGAGGTGGCCGCCATGATGGAGGTGGCGATCCAGGAGGTACGCCATGCCGGAGCATGAATCGTATCGAGTAGTCGTCTCGAAGCGGGCCGCCCAGCAGTTGGTGGAGCATGCGGCATTTGCCGCAAGGCTGGATGAAAAATTGGCGCACAAACTGGTTTCCGATTTTCGTCAGGCGGCAGTCTCTTTGGAACGATTTCCGTTTCGCAATTCTGTGCTGCGTTCCGAGGTTTTTACGGTCGAGAAGTATCGCAAGCTCATCTTTGACAAATACCACATTTTGCTGTATCAAGTAAAAGATCAGGTGGTCTATGTGGAGTATGTGATCGATGGGCGGCAGGATTATCAATGGTTGCTCACTCCGTGAAAGGCCAAGGGCGTTGGAAACAAAATAAAACTGTGACCAAAAAAACGAATATAGACAGAAGCCCTCTGCTGAATCAGCGGAGGGCTTTTTCATCTACAGCACACGCCTATCTTAGATGCCAAAAAGGCACTGCTGACTTTTTGCAGTCGGCAACGCCTTTTTGATTTGAGCCTATTTGCTTAATACGCAAAATCTGTTCCCAAGTTCATTTGTCTGGACATATCGTTGTGTACTGCCTCCACTTATGCTTGACATTGTCATAGATTTCACTGAAGAACTTAGGAGCCCTAAAGCTATTAGTCTTTCAGCTTGATAACCCCGACATTGCGGAGTATTAGAGATTTGTTTGTTATAAACAGCAAATAATAGTTTAATATCGGAAACAAACATACGGGAGGTCACGTCGGCAAGTTCACAGAAAGTATCCCAATCTATTTGCTCTTCCACATATGCTCTAAAAAAACGTGCTAATATCTCAGATTTTTTTAAATCAACATTTGAATTTAAAACTATTAACACACGTCCAAGTTCTTCCTCTGCAAATTTAGGATTATTGCGAAGATGTTTCTTATATTTTTGGAGTTTATCGGGAGTTATGGATTTTTCATTGAAGGTATTGATGAATTTAATGGTTTGCTTTAAGAGATTTCTGTCATGCAAATTTTGGGCCGTCTTACCTATGCCGACTAAAACGCTAACGATGGGGATGCTTTTGAAAACGCCATCGTCTAAAAGACTGTCAATGCCTAATTCAGCCATATCGATGCAAGCATCACTCAGGGTAGAATCCAACAATGTGGTTTCAAACGCAGGAACTATTTTGTCCATAAGTTCTTCCTTTCATTTGGGCTTCGGGGCTTTGCGTTTTTAGTTTCCCTCCCTGTTCTTTACCAGCGGAGAACAACTCATACATATATCTCTTAAAAGTATATCATACAGAGTTGCGATTTGCCAAGGTGAACAAAGCAAATAAAATTAGAGCATGAAAGCAAAGCTTGCTGACAAAAAGATGAATTTGAAGTGCGCCAAAACCGTATCAGAAATTACAGCAAAAAATGCAAATCGCTTTGTGTTGTTGCACAAAGCGCAATCATTCAAAGTTGGCTTTGTAGTTGCACGCCCCTATATCTGAGTAATTTTCAATCAATGAAGATTACCCAGTTTTTCTATTTTCGGAGGTGATTTATTGTTTATATGGGACTTTGTAGCGGACAAAATACTGGGGCAGATCGTGGACTGGTTTTATGGACAGGTGGTGGGTTTTCTCGGAAATTTCTTTTCCGAGATGGGCAGCATGGGCGCAGAGCTCTTCGAGATGAACTGGGTGCAGAGCGTGGTGCTGTTTTTCTCCTATTTGGGCTGGGCCCTGTTTGCCACGGGACTGGTGGTGGCTGTGTTTGAATGCGGCATGGAGTATTCCGCTGGGCGGGGCAATGTGAAAGAGACGGCGCTGAATGTCCTTAAGGGCTTTCTGGCCGTCTCTCTTTTTACCCAGGTGCCGGTGCGGCTCTATTCTTTGGCAATTTCTTTGCAGGGCACCTTGACGGCGGGCATCACCGGCTTTGGGTCCACCAGCATCGGGGATGCGGCAAAGGCGGCGCTGGCAGATCTTGAAAACCTGGAAAGCCTAACGGAGTCCACCTATCCCCTGCGGGGCTTTGGGCGGGAGACCAGCGGGCTTATGGTTCTTTTCTGTCTTATCCTCATGGCCTATGCGGTCATTAAGGTGTTTTTCAGCAATCTGAAGCGCGGCGGTATTTTGCTGATCCAGATTGCCGTGGGGAGCCTGTATATGTTCTCCGTGCCCAGGGGGTATGGAGACGGATTCGTCCAGTGGTGCAAACAGGTCATCGGCCTGTGCCTCACGGCGTTCTTGCAGGCCACCATCCTTGTGGCCGGGCTGATGGTATTCAAAGATCACGCCCTGCTGGGCTTGGGGCTCATGCTCTCTGCCGGGGAAATTCCCCGCATCGCCGGGGCCTTTGGGCTGGACACCACCACGAAGGCCAATCTTACCTCGGCGGTTTACACAGCTCAGAGCGCCGTCAATATTGCCCGGACGGTGGCGGCCAAATGAGGTGCATTACTATGGGCAGCCTGTTTGACGGCATTGGCGGCTTTCCGCTGGCGGCTATACACAACGGTGTGCTCCCCCTATGGGTCAGCGAGATCGAGCCGTTTCCCATTCGAGTCACGCAGCAGCGGCTGCCGGGGATGCTGCATTATGGAGATATTACGAAGCTGGATGGGGCCATGCTGCCGCCGGTGGATATCATCTGCGGCGGCAGCCCGTGTCAGGATCTGTCCGTGGCCGGAGCCAGAGCCGGGCTGGCCGGAGAGCGCTCCGGTCTCATCATGGAACAGATCCGCATCGTAAAGGAGATGAGAGATGCAGACAGATCACGAGGCCGGGCAGGTATCCATATTCGGCCCCGATTTATGGTATGGGAAAATGTGCCGGGAGCCTTCTCCAGCGGAGAGCGGAAGGGCGAGGACTTCCGCATCGTCCTGGAAGAGATCGTCCGAATTAAGTGCGGTACCGTTCATGTCCCTGGACCTCACCCCTGGGCATGGCAACCTGCTGGGCGAATCCTACTGGGAACTGATTTCTCCCTATGCTGGCGGTGCCTGGATGCTCAATACTGGGGTGTCCCCCAGAGGCGCAAGAGAATCTTCCTTATCGCGGATTTTGCAGGGCGCACCGCCGACAAAGTATTATTTGACGCCGAGGGCTTGTTTGGGAATACTGCGCCGGGCGTTTGAACGGGGCAAAGCGCTGCCAAAGAAGCTGGAACGGGCGCTGAAGATCCAGGCGGGTCTTGCGCTCCCGGACGGCCAGATCACAGATATAGATGCCTATCACATCAACCAGCGGGACGAGGGCTTTGACGGCTACAACGGAGACTTGACCGGTGATGTGGCGGCGACCTTGGGCGTGAACTGTGGGATGTCCACCGGCAGGAATGGCGTTATAGCCTTTGCGGCCAACCAAAGAGATGAGGTTCGTGACTTACATGATGTGGCGGGTGCTCTAAATGCACAGCCGGGAATAAAACAGCAGACATTTGTCGCCGGTTTTTCTGCAGGTGCCGGAGCCAGTGCCGGGAGCATCGGATACCACGAAAGCGTTGCCCCAACACTGAAGGCAGGCGCCAGTGGCAACTGTATGCCATCTGTGCTGTGCATCAACGATCAGGGTGGTCAGGTCATGGAAATTTCCGAGAATATGACGGGTACACTGCGGGCGCAGGAGCACGGCCATCAGCCGTTGGTGTATGAAAACCACGGTATTGACAGCCGCTACCGGCAGATGGAGGAGGTAGCGCCTACCATGTCGGCACGCTATGGGACGGGCGGCAATAATGTACCGCTGGTGGAGCAGGAACCTGTGATCTGCATTACGGGAAATGCCATAGACCGCCAGCCACAGAACGGCGGGAACGGCATCGGATACCAGCAGGACATCGCCTATACCCTGACTGCCACGGATCACTTATCTGGATATCCAGATAACTCCTCTAATCCCGAGGATTGAGTTATCCCGAGGAAGTCAGATGGGCCATCGGCTTTTTGTTGCGAGATAGTGTTTTTGCTGCTGTAATTCATGTTAAAACCTCCGGATAATAAATTTGCGGCGACCAGCTATGATCTGGTCGCCGCATTGTGAACACGATTAAAATGTGGTAAAATCAAGCCAAACCATAAAGGCGCTTTATCAACTCCTCATCGTTTGCCCATATTGGTTCAATAGTATCTCCCTCTGTGACCTTGGATACCTTTTGAATTGCCTGCCGCTTCATCTCAGTATCGGCCCATGCATAGATCCGGGTTGTGTTGACGTCGGCATGCCCAAGGAACTCCGAGAGGAGGACAAGCGGCATCCCGGCACGATACAGATGCATGGCACGGGAATGCCTAAGTTGGTGTGGATGTACTCGTTCCGGCACTTCAGGACAAGCCCGCCTTGCCATTTCACCATATTTTTTCATAAAGAGATTAACGGCATCGGTGGACATTCTGCTTTTGCGACCATGATGCGTTGTAAAGAAAAGATAGTCATCACTCTGCCTTTGCTCGGTCGGATGTGCTTTATCCAGATAAGTTTTGAGCAATTCAACCACAGAGGGGGAGATTGGAACTATTCGCAGTTTATTTCCCTTTCCAGTAAGGCAGATTGTTGCATGAGTCTTTCGAATGCTCAAATCATGAATTTTTGCATCCACCAGTTCCTGGCAACGTGCTGCGGTGTCGTACATCAACCGCATAAAGCAGAAGTCACGGTATCCATTCGTCTTGAAGCGGTTGGGCTGCTCAAAAAGAGTTTCCAATGCAGGAGCCGTCAGAAACTCCACGACTTTTCCCGGAGTTTTCCGAACAGAAATGTTGCCGACTTCGACCTGCATATAGATTTTGCCGGAATCTAATATCCCTGCATATTTTGTGAAAGAACGAATTGCCATCAAACGCAGATTTACCGTTGCTGGAGAACATCCTCTGGATTTTGAGAGCCATTCGAGAAAACCGGTTATATTTGAGTAAGTGATGTCCTCGAACCCAATACTGGCATATTCAAGCCCCAGTTCCGTTTTAAAATAAAGGAGAAGAAGATTTATTGCCTCTCGATACGATTTCTGAGTATTTAAGCTATAGCTTCTATGCTTGATCAAGTAGATGTCAAGGAAGTCCCTTACCGTTTTATAGAATTTCTCGTCTTTCAGTCGCATAAATCTGCCTCCATTTCAAGGAAACTATCAAGACGCAGTTCTGGCAAGTCGGTATAAAGCGTTGGAAGAAGATGAATATAATATGCCGTGCTCTCGAGATTTGAATGGCCCATATACTCGCTCAAATACGCAAGGCAGGCATTTATATCTTTTCCTTCCTTTACCCACTGGTACAGCCGATGTGTTGCAAATGTATGCCGCAGGTCATAAAGTCTGGGCCGGATCTCACCGTATCCGGATATGCCTGCCGTCTGAAGGAACCTTCTGAATGTCGGAATGATCCACTCCATTGAGTACATTCCGTCACCTCGGACACTTGGACTCTGGAAGAAATATTTGCGGTGAGGGTATATCTTCTCTACGCGCAGGTCATAATTCCTGCACAGTTCAAGCATATCTTCGGACAAGACAACGATTCTGTCTTTATGTCCTTTCGATTCAAGGATATTCACCGTCCCATCAAACAGGTTGACATCCTCTCTTCGGAGCCGTCTGGCTTCTACGGGTCTGAGACCGCAACAGTAGATCAAGCGAAATATTACAGATACCACCAGATGCTTTGTGGGTGCTCTAAGGCTGGGCTGCTGAGAATCTATTTCCTTGAACAACTTGGACAAATCTTCCTTTGAATAAATGTAGGGGATATGGCGTCCGCTTTTCTTCGTGAGTTGGAGCGGCAAAAGATACGCCTGTTCTCCTACACTATTCATGTATTTAGCGAGTTCCCGGACCACAGATACCCTATTCAATCTGGACAGATTTTTCTCAGTCTTGGACTGTTCGGCCCATTTCATGGCTAACTCCGCAGTCAAGCAGGTCTCGTTCGGAAATTGCTCACGGCAGAATTCATCAAAAGTTCGAAGAATGCACGCACTTCCGTGGTAGTCATAGCCGAGGGCTTGTTTCTTTTCAATCAAGCCGCAAATATAGGGTGCAAATGCCCCGGTGAATGCAGATCTCATAACAAAGCCTCCTGGACAACCTCAATACCGTCAAGTCCGAGTGCACACATTGCGAGCTTGTCCCGGCTGATCCGCATATATGCTTTCATGGAGCCAATCTGCGTATGCCCTAAGATTTCTTTCACTGTATCGATCGGTACTTCTTGGTTTATCATGGAACTGGCAACATACCTTCTGAAACTGTGAAAGCCTTTTCCATCGCCCGGAGTATACTCAACATCTGAGAGTTTCATATATTTTCTGAGCCGGTCTCCCGCAGCAGTCGAAGTCATGAAGTCAAAAGGAATACGGGAACGCACAAAGAGAGCTGGGGACTGCGTTTTGGGCCGCTCGTGAAGAATATAGTTCGCAATGGCGTTTCCTACCGATGCTTCGAGAGGAAGGTGCAGTTCCACTCCGGTTTTGTTCTGTACGAAGCGTATTTCATGATGAATCCAGTCAATGTCCGAGAGCGTTAAGCGAACAATGTCCCCAGCTCTCAGTCCCAAACTGGCGGCAACAGCAAACATCGCAGTATCGCGGAGCGATAAGGACGGATTTTTTGCCGCTGCATCCACGACGGTGTGAACCTCTTTTGCGGAAAAGGCAGGCCGCAGTTTCTTTCGGGGCGCGGGACGAGTAGTCAATGCGGCGCTGAAATCGCAGCAGTTTTGTATGGACACCAAGTATGCGCTCAGATGTTTCAATGTGTTGCACACTCTGTCCATGCTCGATTTTCGTTGAGATGCGATGAACAGCAGAAAAGCGTTGACATTTACTAAATTAATATCTTGGCAAGTATGGCAACCGCTGGCATCGAGGTATGCAAAGAATTTGCGGCAGACATTCTCCTCGTCCCGTAAGCTCTCAAATCCAATGGCCCGCGTATTCGCTTCATGTTGACAGAATCTACGCAGGAGTTCATGATAGTATGGAGCTAAGGAAATTTTCGGATCAGGTCTAACACGTTTCCAGACTATTTTTCCGGTTTGAACATACTCCTCGAAGAGAATGGATGCCTTTCTGACTTTTGCCCAGATCCGGTCGGCTACCAAACCATTTTCATGATCCAAGTGAAAACGATTCACAATTTCATTTGTAAATGCAGCACTATAAAATATCACCCCCTCGGAACGGTAGACCTTTATGATTGGCCACATCCCTTCGTAGTAGTAGTTTCGTATGCTGAACTTACCAAGCCCCAGAGCCCGTAATGCATCCAGCACTTTTGTGCATAGAACATCAAACACAATTTCATCGGACATAAAAACACCTCTGAATGCAGTTAGTCGACTTTCGCCGCCAACTACATTATAGAGGTGTTTTTATATTTTTTCTTATCTGGAGGTTATTTATGAACAACACACAAAAAGTATTGAAAAACCAGCACATTTGCGAACAGGCCACGCCTAATCTCGGGATAACTCAATCCTCGGGATTAGATCACCATGCGGTCTACAGCCGCCAGTGTGTGGATGACTTCAGGGAGAATGCTGTGGTCAGCACACAGAGCGCACGGCAGTGTAAAGATGCCGCCGATCTCGTTTGCCAAAAGGCAGATGTCCATGCCCATCTCATTCGCCGCCTGACTCCATTGGAATGTGAGAGGTTGCAGGGCTTCCCGGACGGGTGGACGGACATCCCCGGCGCATCCGACAGCGCAAGGTATAAGGCCTTGGGCAACAGTGTGGCCATCCCTTGTGTGGACTTCGTGATGCACTGTTTGGTACAGGCGGTCCAGATGAGCGAAAATATTCGTTAGACTTGTCCGGTATGCTGCCTTTGCGCTTCTATTCTCGTTAGACTTGTCAATAGCTTATGCGCCGCAGTTGGGCTATGCTTTGCTTGCCTCGGGAGAGGCGGAAAGGAGCGGACTATGGAAGAAAAGAAAAACCTTTGCGCACCCATCCCGCTGTCACTGCACCAGCAGCTTCGGGCGGAGCAGGAGCAGCGGGGCCAGACCCTGTCCGACTACATCACGGACATACTCAGAGAACATTTTGAAGGAGGAGCACGAACTATGAACGCCAACAATCGCACCATCGCCTTTCAGGTACCGGAGGAACTCTTCGGCCGGCTGAAGGACTATCTGGCCAGGAACGGCCTGAAGCAGAAGGATTTCATCCTGGGGCTCATTGAGCGCGAGCTGAATGATGCCGAGAAGGAAGAATAAAACACACAGAAGCCGCAGGCACACACCTGCGGCTTCTCTTTTAGGAGGAACACTATGTATCTATACCCCGAAAATTTAACGGCCCGGCCTATGCTGTGGCTGTGGACGCTGCGGGATGTGGCGTGGATCGGGACAGGGCTTTTGCTGTCGGTGCTGGCGCTGACCCAGACCGGCAGCATGATCCCCTTGGTCATTACAGCGGCGCTGGCCTTTCTCTGCATTCGGCACGGAGGGATCAGCATGCTGGACTTCCTGCGCTATGCTGCGGCGTTTTTCTTTTTCGGACAACAATATTATGTGTGGAGGGAATCGGCATGAGCAGGAAAAAATCTACCCGGCAGCTCATCGGCATCGATGATATTAAAAATGACAGCGTCGTAACGGCGGACGGAGAGCTGGCCTTCTACTTCGTCCGGCCCAGCAATCTGAATGTTTTGCCGGAGCAGGGCGTTCGGGCAAAGGTGCAGGAGCTGTTGGGCGTGCTGAAAGGCATGGCGGAACTGGAGCTGCTGGCCCTGGACTCCAAGGAGTCCTTTCAGGATAACCGTCTGTTCTACCGGCAGCGGCTGGAGGAGGAAGATATGCCCGCCATCCGTGGGCTGCTGGTGCAGGATCGCCAGCATTTGGACAGCGTCCAGACCACCATGGCCTCCTCCCGTGAGTTCTGCTTTGTGCTGCGGCGCAGAAAAACGGACGGGACCATGAACTATGCGCCCCTGGAGCAGCAGTTCCGGGACTGCGGATTTGTCGTTCAGCGTGTGGAGGGCCAGCGGCTTCTGGAGCTGCTGGCTATTTATTTTGAGCAGGACGCCACACACGAGGTATTCTCCTTTGTAGACGGGGCGCAGTGGCTGACAGCGGAAACGGAGGTTTGAAATGCGAATTCTGAAAGTGGAGCCGGGAAAAGCTCCGTATGCGAAAGAGATGGCGGAGGGCCTGAAAGCCATCCAGCGGGAGGTAGAGGGTCTGTTCCAGCCTCTCTCTATGGGAGACGGCGTCATCCTCTGCTGTAACGATGAGGGAAAACTGAACGGCATGCAGCCCAACCGACGGCTGGGAGATGATATCATCTGCGGTCCTTTCTTTTTGGTGGGAGATGACCATGCAGGGGGCTTCTGCTCCCTGGCGGAGGAGCAGATACAGCGGTATACGCAGGTGTTTCAGGAGCCGGAACAGTTTACCGGGCAGGAGCCGGAACTGGAGCCGCACATAGAACTATATATGTGGTGAGGAGGAAAAATGAAGAATCCATTTTCTAAAAAGGCACCTTCCCAGCAGGAAGGATTCCTCCGCACTTATCTGGACCGCATCGCACCGGGGGTTGTGAAATTCGAGGTGGATCATTACATCTTCGGCAGCACCTACCGCTGCGTGTGGGCGCTGCGGGAATATCCGGCCAGCACCGAGGCCCAGGCGCTCCTGCGGGAGCTGGGCGAAAAAAGCGGCGTGACGCTGCGCATTTACTGCCGGCAGGTGTCCCCCGGCGAGGAGGACAGGATCATCGACAACGCCAACAAGAAAAACAAGCTGGACGGCTCGGACCCCAACAAACTGCGGCAGGCGGTGGCGGCGGAGAGCAATCTGCGGGATGTGGCGGAGCTGGTGCATAAAATGCACCGGGAGCATGAGCCGCTGGTTCACTGTGCCGTGTATCTGGAGATGACGGCGGACAGCAAGGGGCGGCTTCGCCAACTCCAGACGGATGTGCTGACGGAGCTGGTGCGCTGCAAGCTGAATGTGGACAAGCTGCTCCTGCGGCAGAAGCAGGGGTTCTTCTGCGTCAGCCCTGTGGGCTACAATGTGCTGGGCCGGGAGTTCGAGCGGGTACTGCCTGCCGGCAGCGTGGCCAATCTCTATCCCTTCAACTACTCCGGCAAGACAGATCCCAACGGCTTTTACATTGGAAAAGACAAGTACGGCAGCAACATCGTGGTGGACTTTGACCGTCGGGACAGCGACAAGACCTCTGCCAACATCCTCATTTTAGGCAACAGCGGCCAGGGCAAGAGCTACCTGCTCAAGCTGCTCATCTGCAACCTGCTGGAGAGCGGCAAGACGGTGATCTGCCTGGACCCGGAGCAGGAGCTGACCTGGCTCTGCGACAAGCTGGGCGGCTGTTACGCAGACCTCATGGGCGGGCAGTACCGCATCAACTTCCTGGAGGCCAAGCGGTGGGATGTGGATGGAGAGGACAATCCAGACGCGCCAGAGGCATTCCAGCAGAAATCTCCCCTGTCCCAGCACATCTCCTTCCTCAAGGACTTTTTCCGGGCCTACAAGCCCTTCACCCACCAGCAGATCGATACCCTGGAGCTGATGCTGGAGCAGCTGTACCGGAAATGGGGCATTTCAGACAAGACAAACTTCTCGGCCATGGGGCCGGAGGACTGGCCCATTGCGGAGGATCTGTACGCCGTCCTGGAGGACGCCTATGAACACTATGACCGGGAGGACAGCCCTCTGTATCCCAGGGAGCTGCTGCGGGAACTCTTGCTGGGGCTCCACTCCATGTGCCGGGGGGCGGAGAGCGTCTACTTCAACGGCCGCACGAACATCACCAGCGCAAGGTTCCTGGTGTTTGGCGTCA
>OHPM01000334.1_pt1 | contig 18050 bp, 10 predicted proteins | sample 1577721 | NCBI WGS metagenome assembly OHPM01 (sample SAMEA3879558, study PRJEB24766) | human gut metagenome | biome: human-associated habitat; feature: feces | place: USA | collected 1985/1987 | reverse complement strand
GTATTTCCCGCCAATATTCCGCAGAACATGGTGGCGATTCCTACTATCGCCAGAATCAGCCCGACCAGTCCGACTCCTTCGACACCCAATACCTTGGCATTGATAAAGATCAGTGCCAAGTTCAGGATGGCGATTAGGTAACGTGTGCCGATGGTTGTGAAGAGGTCCCTCATATTAATTGAAAGTTTGAAGAAAGAGAGGATGCGGTAGAGTGATCTTGCTCTTTTTCAATTGTCAATCGTCAATCGTCAATTGGTCGAGCAGCTTGATATACATATCGATTGCTTCCCGTATCTCCATCAGGCCGATATATTCGTCGGCGGCATGGGAACGGGCGGAATTTCCCGGTCCGATTTTCACGGAAGGGAAGTGCATGAGGGCCTGGTCGCTCAAAGTAGGCGAACCGAAAGGCTCTTTTCCCATCATGACGGCACGGCGTACGAACGGATGTTGCAAATCTGTACGGGTGGAGTTGAGGTGGAAGCTGCGGGCCTTTATTTCGCAGCCGACCTGCGATTTGATCAGTTCGAACAGTTTTTCGTTGGGATAGAATTCGTTTGTCCGGATATCGACGGTGAATTCGCAGCGGTCCGGAACGACATTGTGCTGTGTCCCGGCGTGGATAATCGTGACGTTCATTTTCACCGGTCCGAGGAAATCGCTTTTTTCCGGGAACTGATAGGTGTTGAACCATTCGATGTCTTTCATCGCAAGCGTGATCGCATTGATCCCCTCGTTCCGGGCGGCATGTCCTGCCTTGCCGGTGCTGACACAGTCCAGGACCATCAACCCTTTTTCGGCTACGGCCGGTTGCATGCCGGTCGGTTCGCCGACAACGGCGAATGCGATAGGAGGAAGGTCGGCAAGAGCGCTTTCCAGCCCGTTCTTGCCGGAAACTTCTTCTTCGCATGAAGCTAGGAAGATCAGGTTGTAGGGTTGTTCCTTCCCTGATAACACCCTGAATGCTTCATAAAGAGAGACTACGCTCGCGCCGGCATCATTGCTGCCAAGGCCGTACAGACGCTCGTCTTCCGTCTCCTCCGGATTGAACGGATCTTTCGTCCAGCCCGAAGCCGGTTTGACAGTGTCGATATGGGAGTTGAGCAGCAGAGTTGGTTTGTCCAGATCAAAACCGGGAGCGATCAGCCACAGATTATTCCCTTTGCGGTTCACCTTATACCCTGCTTTTTCCCAGCTCTGCTTGAGAAAATCAGCCGTTTCTCCCTCCTCCCTGCTGAAAGAAGGACGTGAAATCATCCCTTTTAATAGGTCTATTGCGTCGTAGTACATGATTATGTTTTATTCCGTTAATATTCTATCCACCGTCTCCCTGTCTTTTTTCAGTTGGTCGATCAGCTGGTCGAGGGTGTCGAATTTGATGTCGCCTCGTACGTGTTGTATGAACGTGACTGTTATTTCGTTATTGTAGATGTCGCTTGAGAAGTTGAGGATGTTTACTTCCAGCGTGATGTTGTCCCCGTTGTCCAGGGTCGGGCGGTTACCGATGTACAGCATTCCCTTGTAACGCTGTCCGTTCAGATATACCCGAACGGCATATACGCCGATGCCCGGAATGATCTTGAAAGGCTCGTCCACTTGGATATTGGCGGTCGGGAAACCTAATTTCCGGCCGACCTTATAACCGCTGACGATACTTCCCCTCAGCCCGTAAGGATAAGTCAGCAGATGAGCCGCCTCCTCCACACGGCATTCCGCAAGGAGTTTCCGTATTTCGGAAGAACTGACGGCCGCCTCTCCTTCGCTGTATTGCGAAGCCTTGATAACCCGGATGCCGCAAGTTTCGCCATAGGTTACATACTGCTCGAAGCCATCCTCGCGGTTATGCCCGAAACGGTGGTCGTAGCCGATCAGCAACGTGTCCACATGCAACCGGTCTGCCAATACGGTAGTGATAAACTCTTTTGCCGTCAGGCGGGATAGTTCGAGGGTGAAGTCCAGCACGATACAATAGTCGATCCCGGTGGAAGCCAAATGTTTCAATTTCTCTTCGAACGAATTGAGCAACTTCGGCTGATAGTCGGCATGCAGGACAGCACGGGGATGTTCGGGAAACGTGATGACGGCGGAAGGCAATCCGGCGGCTTCGGCCACCTGCTTCAGTTCGTGAATCAGAAAACGATGTCCCAGATGAACTCCGTCGAAAAAGCCGATAGTGGCTACCAGCCTTTTCCCTTTCAATGTCTCCGTGTCTCTTACAACTATCATCTTTTCAGTCTTAGGTGCTTATAATTATATCTACAAAAGTACATAAAAACTGCGAGTAATAATAATACGGAAATAAATCGTACATTTGGAAAGTGATTTGAACGAAAAACATTTGTATTAAGTTTATATGAAAAAAACATGTATCTCCCTATGCCTGATCGTCTTTGCCGTACTTCAGGCATACGCTGCATCTTCCTGGAAAGAGACAAGAACGGTCGTCTTTACTCCCGCAGGAAGTGAAAAAACACATCTGCTCCAACCCGATCAGAGTATCTCCGAAACCGTTACCTTCGGACAATCCGGAATCCCGACGCGAAAATTCTTACGTGTGATCGGAGGAGTAAAGATGCCAGCTCCTTTTCAGAACAGAGGTGAAGAAATGTTCCGCCGGTCCGAGTTTTATATTGACGACAACTTGGATTCGGTGATCCGTAAAAAGGACCGTTATTCGCTTTATTTCAAAGGCGAAGACGATAATTTCGAGCGCCATGCCTATTACCGCATTTCCGGTAAGTTGCTGAAGCCGGGTGAACTGACGGTAACGCTGCCGGTCGTGAAGAAACAGGGGTTGACTGTTTCCGGGAATGGTGATTTCGGAGTCGAGATCGAATTGTTCTACCGGAAACTGGGACGGGCGGCTGACGATATCTATGACAAGCCGGATACCGTGCTTTACATGCCGGTCCCGGAAGGTACGGGAAAATATCAGACGGTGTCTGAGACATTCACATTGCCGGAAAATGTGGCTTGTGCTTTCCTGCGTATCGGCGGGACGCATTTCAGCGGCGAATGTTGGGTGGAAGCTCCGCGCCTGATACAAAACAAGAAAGCGGTTTGCTCCATACCGTTCACCAAGTTTGCCCAAAAACCGGACAACTACAACTACTGGATCGGCTGTAACCTCTCAACCCGCAGCTGGCCGATGTGGAAGCTCGAATTTAACGGGGAGACGCTTTTCGAAGGAAACATCTTCGACCGCGCTTCCAATGTGGCGGACTTCTATATCCCGCTTCCGTCTTCCTTGCATGGCAGTGGAGAGATGAAGCTGACGCTCCGGAAAGAGCCGCATCGCGCTGCTTATCCGTATGAACTGCGCGGCCTGGAGATCATCGAAGAGACCGCACGCGATTTTGAAGTCGTTTCCGTTCCTGAATATGTTGCCAAAAACGCCTCTTTCGGTATATTGGTAGAAACGAACAGGCCGAATGTCAGCCTCAAAGTGAAGGCAAACGGTGCTGCCACTCCCGCCGAGCAGGAGTGCCTGTTTGAAACTCCCGGCCTACATGTCGTGGAAATGCGTGCAGGCGAGGCCGGTCACGCCATCCCGCTGGTGTTTGACGACGGCAGTCGTACGGAACAGGCGCAAATCCGCCAGGTGATCGACAAGGAGGCAGAGCAGATCTATCTTTCGTCTGGTGACGAAATCTATATCGACAAGCAATATACGCCGTATGATTATTTCTTCAAATGGTATGTTTCCAACCGGATCGGTAACTGGTATCAGTTCCGTCCTTCCTACCAGTGGAGCGGTTTCCGAGTAGCTGATCCTGCCGTCATCGGCCATTACACCCGGTTGCTGGACCAGTTGAAGATCCCGTACGCCTGGCAAGTCGAAGGACGTACGCTGGCAGGCAGCCGGATCAATCCTTCTTTGGAAACATTGGCAACCCCGATGTTCCGTGGCAAGCAGGCGCATGAGAATGACGGCGGCTACTATTACTGGCAGCATTTCCAGTATCAGGGAGTCTTCTCCGATATGGCGGCACGCAACCGCCCTTATGGCGGAATCTTTGCCAAACATCGTCCGATTTATACCGACCACGGTGTCTTTATCCATTATGATCCGGAAGGGGTGACGGACATGGCCGACGGCGCCCGCAAGCTCGTTGCCAATTTCCGTTATTCCAAAGGTCCGAGCACGCGCCATACGGGACCGTCCACGCTGTTCCGCTATCTGTATCAGGCCGGTTACGACTGGCTGGGGGCCGAACAGATGTACGGGCCGGAAGAAATCATACTCTCTTCCCTGCGTGGTGCATCCCGCGCCTACAGTCGTCCGCTTTACGGGACGCTTCATGCCATGCAATGGGGCTCAGGGCCATTTACTGATCCGAAACATTCTCTGCGCCTGTATATGTCGCTGGCCGTTGCTTATATGCACGGTTCTTCCCATATGAATACGGAAGAGGCCTTGTGGACGGATGAATATATGAACGACCGTTATTCCGTTTCCGGCAAGGAACACTTGTTTGCCCAGCATCAGATGCTCGATTTCGTGGAAACGCATTCCCGCCGTGGCGACTTGAGAAGCAATATTGCCGTGATCCAGGGGCGTAACGACGCCTGGAAGTCGTTCGGTCGTGGCAGCCTGTGGTCGCAGAAGGGTGATAAATGGAAGTTTAATAAGGCATGCGAGAGTTTCGATCTGCTGAATGTCTTCTATCCGGACAATATCGTGGATGGCTGCGGGCCGGAAGGTTGGTTCACTTCCACCCCTTACGGTACGGTTGACTTGCTGCCTGTCGAAGCGCCGCAAGACGTGATGGACCGGTATAAGGCGATGATCTTCCTCGGATGGAACAGTTACGACGCGAATGACTTCCTGCGTATCCGCGATTTTGTATTCAAGGGCGGAACGCTTTTGCTCACGGCGGCCCATCTGAACGAAGAGTTGCAGCCCGACCAGCCGGTCCGTTTCCCTGCCGACGATGCGGTTATCCGTGAGATGTTGGGAGAAAATTACCGGCAACTGACCACTAAGACGGAGATCGTCTGCGGTTCGGGAAAAATCATCTATTTCCCCCAGAAAGCCTATCCAGCCGAAACGATGTTGAAAGCTGATTATGTGGAAGCCATGAAAGAAATTGCTGCCAAGGCTGCCGGTGAGGAAACCTGCAAAGGCTGGATGGAGGCGGCTCCTTCAGTCGGTTTCACGGTTTGGGATCATTCGGACCGCCGTACGATCTATCTGTTGAATACCGATTGGGCGAGCGACCAAGACCAGCGTCCGGCCACCTTTATCTATAAAGGTAAAAAGTTTCCGGTTGTTGTGCGCCGTTATCATATTGAAACCATCCATTGCGCTGACGGCTTGGCTGTCATGCCGGCTTCCAATACGACGGATATCTTGTCTGTCTGCAAGAAAGAGAACGGCTGGGTGGTCAAGGTCCAGACTACCGGAAACGATGTAGTTCAATGTATGAATGCTGTCACCGGAAAGGTCGAACCGATAAAATTCGATGAACCGGGTGTACATGAAGTGTTTGTTAATGAATAATTAGATTTTTTTTCTATATTTGCAAATATGGGGAATACATCTTTGGACATAGATCAATACCGGCATATTTATACGGAGTATGCCCCGATGTTGATGCGCTTTGCGGAGAAGTTCGTTTCCGGTTTCTTTGCCGAAGATATTGTCCACGATGTATTCCTGAAATTGTGGGACAAACAGGTGTTCCGCCTTCCGGAGAATGACCTGAAACGGGTGCTTTATGTCTCCGTCCGGAATGCCTGCCTGGATTGTCTCCGCCGCATGAATATGGAGCAGGAGATCATCGATCACCGCGCCCTTCAGTTAAAATTGGAAGAGCTTGACTTCTTTGAGGCATCCGACGAACTTTTCATGCGAAAGGATTTGCTCGATCTGCTGATGAAAAAGGTTGCCGAACTGCCTGAAAGAAGCCAGCAAATCTTCCGTATGTCCTATCTCGAAGGTCTGAAAGCGGCCGAAATAGCAGAACGTCTGGATCTCTCTGTCCGTACGGTCGAGAACCAGCTTTATCGTTCCCTCCTTTATCTGCGTAAGAACTGTTCGAATCTGTTCCTACTGATATTTCTTTTATAAAGAATTTGCGCGTTGGCTTCACCCTGTCTTGCTATACGTTGAAAATCAATGTGTAAAAAAGTGAAGGCAAGCATCTGGACTGCCTTCACCTTAAAGATCTGCTTTCACTCATTGGAGTGACGAATTTGACCAAAGCCATCTTAATTCATGAGACGAAAGAATCAAAACAATCTCTTAAGTGAAAAAATAAAGGAATTATAGAAGCTTTTTAATGTCCTAATATACAAAAAATTAAGGCCTGTATTATAGCTCCTTGTATTTTTGGCCTAAGTCGAAAACCTTTTTGCCTAGTGTCAAAAGCCTTTTCGACCTTAGTCAAAAAGGTATTCGACGTAGGTCAAAAGCTCTATGACTTTATAGTCTGACGATAAAAGTATGGCAGTTGCCACTCTATGATACTTTTCGTCCTCCCCAACTCATTTACTGGTTTGTCTGTTTTTTTACTTTTATAGACCACCTATAACAGGATTTTTTTATACACAGTCAACCCAAATTAGGACGAGACACACATGGTGAAGGCAATTCCCGGATTATGACGAAAAAAATTGTTTTTCTTGTGAGTATTTTTTCTTTCCCGTTCGTTGTGTATATGTAAGAACCAAGTTAACCATGTGTCGACTTTGTATCTACATCTAATAATTAAGTGAAAATGGAAAACGAACATTCGGAATTAATCATCGGGTATTTGCAAGGACGGCTGCAAGGTCGGTCTTTGGACGATTTTTATGCCTGGGTGAATGAAAGTGCAGACAACAAAAAATTGTTTTTCGAGACCAAAGCACTTTATGAAGCCTGCGCTCCTTCCCGTGGTGCTTCTGAAATACACGATAGCTGGCTTCGCCTTCTCGATAAGAGAAAGTCCCGCCAGCGTAAAAGATATTCCTTATTGACCCGCATAAGTACTTATGCGGCTGCGGCAATGTTTGCCGCAGCCATTACTTCTACTGTGTTTATCTTTTCTTCGAGAGAATATGACGACCGGATTACCAGTTATGTCGGTGGAGACGGGCTTGAAGCGGATGTTGTTGTTTTGCCGGACGGAACCCGCGTCAGTCTCGGAACCCGGACTTCTTTCTCTTATGATTCCCGTTATGGTAAGTCCGAACGTATCGTGCAACTGGAAGGGGAAGCCTATTTTGAAGTAGCCAAAGATAAAGATAAGCCATTTATTGTCAAGACCAAAGAACAATCTATCGAAGCACTCGGGACGAAGTTCAACGTTTCCGCTTATCCGACCGATTCGCTCCTGACTACGACACTGCTGGAAGGTTCTGTCCTGCTGACCACGCAGAACCTGTTACATCCTACGGTCTTAAAGCCGAACGAACAGTTAGTCTATAACAAAAGAACGCGATCAGCCCTCCTGCAACAGGTCGACGCCAACCGGTTTGTTTCGTGGACGACCGGATATTATTATTTCCCCGAACAAAGTCTTGAAGCTATTCTGTATCGGTTGAGCCATGTTTACGGCGTGCAGTTCACTGTTAAGTCGGAAGCACTGAAGCGCCGGACATTTACCGGGACTTTCTATCGGGGGCAGAGTATCAAAGACATCATGGAGATTATCCATCTGTCAATCCCGGTCCGGTATAAGATCGATGATCATCACGTGACAATATCAGAAATCTAAATAAAAACAAATTGCTAATCTTAGTAGGAAATATGAACACCAGTTAGTCTTAAACCAAAAAGAAGAGAAAATCTTGCCGGATCTTCTCTTCTAAAAGTGTGAACAATTAAACTCCCATTGCCGTGGGATCATGTTTAATCTTAAAAACATTCAAAAGTATGAATAATCAACGTATAGTTGTTTCTCTTAACCTGAAAAGAACTATAAAAATCATGAAATTAACCGTGTTAATGTTGGCTGTTTGTCTGTCAAGCGTGGTTGCTTCCACCTATGCGCAAACTGCTACTCTAAATGTTTCAGCTAAGAATGAAACTTTAGAAAAAGTGTTGAAACAGATCGAAAAGCAGTCCGAGTTCCTGTTTTTCTATAATCTGGAAGAGATCAACAAGAACGAAAAGATCTCTATCAATGAAAAGAATGCTAATATTCAGACTGTGTTGGATGCTATTGCAGCTAAAACAGGTTTGAAATACACTATCAAGGATCGTCACATTGTCCTGACTTCCGAGGCAGCTCCGGCTTCTACCGCCGCCACGCAGCAGAATCGTAAGGTGACCGGTACTGTAAGCGATGCATTTGGCCCTGTCGCCGGTGCAAACGTTATCCAGAAAGGTACGACTAACGGTACTACTACCGACATGGATGGAAACTTTTCCATCGAAGTTCCGGCTAACGCGACTTTGCAGATTTCCTTTATCGGATACATCCCTCAGGACATTGTTGTGAAGAACCAGAATGTGATCAACGTTCTGTTGAAAGAAGATACACAGGCTTTGGAAGAAGTGGTTGTTGTCGGTTACGGTACGATGAAGAAGAAGGATATGACAGGTGCAGTTGCATCTGTCAAGATGGATGACACTCCTGTGGCAACAGTGTCTACAGTTAGTCATGCTTTGGCTGGTAAGGCTGCCGGTTTGCAGGTCAGCACGATTAGTGCCCAGCCGGGTGGACAATCAACTTTCCGTATTCGCGGTGCCGCTTCTTCTGATAAGGCGGGGAATGACCCGTTGATCATTATTGATGGTTTTCCTGTGAATTCTCCGGGTTCATTGGATAGTGGTAATCAATATTCAGGAGGTAATAAAGATAATATCCTGGCTTCTATTAATCCAAACGATATTGAATCTATTGAAGTGCTGAAAGATGCAAGTTCGACAGCTATTTATGGTGCTCGTGCCGGTAACGGTGTGATCATCGTGACGACAAAACGAGGTAAGAGCGGGGCGGCTAAGGTACAGTATTCCGGATCGGCTTCTGTACAGCAGATAGCCAAATCTTACGAGATGTTGGACGCTTCCGGTTTTATGCGGGCAACAAACGATTATACTCGTGAACAATGGATGCGTACGAACGGTGTTGGCATTTATGGAGGAAAAGAGGCGACAGACCCTTCCCTGCCGGCTTTGACATTGCCTTATACAGATGCTCAGATTGCCAGTCCGGCTAATAATACGAATTGGTTTGATGAAATATCCCGTTTAGGTTTTCAGACTTCTCATAACTTATCTATAACAGGAGGTAACGATAATACGAAGTACTTGGTTTCTGGAAACTATTTTAATCAGGATGGTGTGATTAAAAATAATGGAATGACAAGATACTCTCTTCGTGCCAATTTGGACCAGAAGTTGAGCAAATATGTAAAGATGGGGATTAATTTGACGGCGACACGTAATGAATATGACAACGTGCCTTTAGGTAGTGGCCAGAATGAGAATGCCGGAATTTTGGTTTCTGCGGCTCAGTTTAATCCGGCTTTGCCCATTCGGGATGAGAATGGCAATTATTCGATGAACTCCGATGCTTCTTTCTTGCCGAATCCTGTTTCATTGCTGGACATTACAGATAAGACGACTCAAGAGCGTTTATTGGCAAATGCATTTTTTGAAGTTCGCCCGATAGATGGCTTATTGTTGAAGGCAAATTTCGGTATCGACCGTAACTATCAAAAACTGAAACAATATTTGCCAACGACAACGCTTTATGGACAACGTGAGAATGGTGCGGCCTCTATTGCGCAGGGTGATAATTCCGACTACTTGATGGAATTGACTGCTAATTATACGAAACAGGTAGGCGACCATAACTTCAACGCTTTGGTTGGTCATTCTTATCAGTTGTTTACATATGAAATGTTTTCAGGAAAAAGCAATGACTTCATTACAGACGGTTTCTTGTATAACAACTTGGGCGCGGGTAATGCAAAACGTCCGACTGTAGGATCGAGTGCAACCAAATCTCGTATGGCTTCATTCTTCGGTCGTTTGAACTATACGTTTAAAGACCGTTATCTGCTGACAGCGACATTGCGTGCCGATGGTTCTTCAAATTTTGCTTCGGGTGAACGTTGGGGATTCTTCCCTTCAGTTGCTGCCGGATGGCGGTTTACGGAAGAAGAGTTCTTGGCTCCTTTGAGAAATGTATTGTCTAATGGTAAATTACGTTTGAGCTATGGTGAAACAGGTAACTCCAACGTAGGAGATAAAGCTTATAGCTATTATAAAGTAGGTAACAATAATATCTTTGGCAATTCCATGATCAATGGTGTCTATTTGAGTCAACTCGGAAACAATGTTTTGACTTGGGAAACAGCCCGTGAATGGAACGTTGGTTTGGATTTAGGTTTCTTGGATGGACGTGTCAATGTAACTGCTGAATATTATCATAAAGTCGTTTCCGATTTGTTGAATGAACAGACTTTGCTGTCCTATAACGAGGTGAATAAAATCATTGCGAACGTGGGTAAGACTCAGAGCCAGGGTTTTGAATTGACGATCAATACGACTAATATCCGTAATAAGGATTTTGAATGGACATCAGACTTGACATTCTCTCTCTATCGTGACAAGTGGAAAGAACGTGATCCGAAATGGAAACCGAATGCTTATGATGAGTATAACGGATGGATGCGTTACTATTCCGGTTATTTGTCAGATGGTTTGGTTCAAGTAGGTGAAACGATCGACCATATGCCCGGTGCATTACCCGGACAGGTGAAGATCAAAGATATTGACGGATATGTTTATGAATCCGATGGTTCCATTAAAGTTGATAAGCATGGTATTCCGATGAAGACCGGAAAGCCTGATGGTAAGTTGGATGATGCAGATAAAGTGATTTACGGATCTGCTGACCCTGGATATTTATTTGGGTTTAATAATACTTTGCGTTGGAAAAACTTTGATCTCAATGTTTATTTCTATGGACAGTTTGATAAGCTTTCTGCCGGAAGTTATAAGAAACAATGGTTGAGTAATAACGTTAATGACTTGCGCCGTGGTTATAATCAGCCTACTTCAATATCGGATCTTTGGTCCTCCAGCAATCCGAACGGTACGTTACCCGGATATTTCCAGACTGAAAGTGCCTATGGAGTCGGTGACTATTATTATGAAAAGACTTGGTTCATCCGTTGTCGTAACATTACTTTAGGTTATAATATTCCTATTAAGACCAGCAAACATATTCTGTCTAACGTACGTGTGTATTTCGACGTGAACAATCCGTTTACAATCACTCCGTATACAGGTCTTGACCCGGAAACTGACATTTCAAGTTCAGAAAGTGCTCCATCTCAGTTGCAATGGGCTTACCCGAATGTTCGTACTTACAGCTTCGGTTTGGATATTACATTCTAATAGTATAAACAGTTAAAAATAAAGATAAAGTCATGAAGAAATTATTATATACAGTAATGTGCTGTTGCGCATTGGCCTCATGTACTAATTTGGATTCGGAAAGATATGATGCGATCAATCCGGATTTTTTCCCGACGAATGAAAAGGATGCGGAGGCGCTTGTTGTGGGAGGTGTTTATGCTCCTTTCCGTAGTGCGGAGTATAGCGGTGTATTCAGTACGGCTCACAGTTTCCAGGTTATTGGTGATATGTCAACCGATATTGCTGTTTGTTGTTGGGTGAATGATAGCTGGATTCCGCTGACAACTCATAACTGGACTCCGAATCATTCTTATACGACTCTCAATTATACGGATTATGCCAAATATTTGGGTACAATGACATTGACATTGGATCGTATCTCAAATGTAGAAATGAGTGACGAGAAGAAGGCTTTACTGATGGCTGAAACTCATTTAGGCCGTGGTTGGCTGGCATTTTTATTGTATGATTTCTATGGGCCTATTCCAATTCCGACACTGGAAGATTTGAAGAATCCGTTGGATGAAGTAATTGAGCCGCGTGCGACTCAAGAAGAGATGACAAATTTCATTGAAACGGAATTGACTGAATCATTGAAAGGCTTGCCTACCCGTACGACACAGTTCGGACGCTTTGATAAAGGTTTGGCGTATACGATTCTAATGAAGTATTACATGCATGAGAAGAATTGGGCGAAAGCGGAAGAATGTGGCCGTGAATTGTTGAAAGCCGAATACGGTTATGGATTGATGGACAGATATGCAGATATCTTTACGCTTGAAAATGAAGGGAACAAGGAAATTATCTTTGCTTGTACGGAAGAAAGAGGTACAAATCTTCAGTTGTGGCATGACCATGCTTTACCGGGAAACTACCCGACTAAGAATGCTTCTATCCAGAAATGGGATGGTTATAAAGTCCCTTGGCCTTTCTACCGTACTTTTGAGGAAGGTGATGACCGTCTGTCTGTTTTGGTTGGCGAATATGTAGGTACTGATGGTGTATTGTTTAATGAAGAGTCTGATATCGCCAAACATGGTAACCTTTATTCTGGAGCTGTTCCTGTAAAATATGGTGAAGACCCCGAATCTACAGGAGACGGCAGCCAGATCGACTTGGTTGTTTACCGTTATGCAGACGTCCTGACTTTGCTTTCTGAAGCAATTGTTCGTAAAGGAAATGCCGTAACTTCCGAAGCACTGGACCTGTTGAATCAGGTTCGTGTACGTGCCAAGCTGAATCCATATACAATGGGTGATGTAAAAGGAGTAGACGATTTCTTGCAGAAAGTATTGGATGAAAGAGGGCATGAGCTTTGGTTCGAAGGTGTCCGCCGTTCCGACCTGATCCGTCACGGACAGTTTATCCAGAATGCAAGAGACCGTGGTTGTACGACTACCAAAGATGAATTTGTCTTATTCCCGTTACCTCAAGCTGTAATCAACGAAGGTAAGGGTAAGATCGTTCAAAATCCGGGTTATTGATCCGATTTTTTTAGAGTCTATATTTAAATTGAGAAAGGGCCGCATCGTTTGCGGCCTTTTTTCTCTCCGTTAACAAATAAATATCATGAGCAATAAATATCTATTCAGTACACTTCTTGCCTGTTTCCTTTTGCAGGTCGGCTTACAGAACATACAGGCGCAGGATTATCCCGCCAGCCCGTTGGAGAAAGAGGGTTACCGTTTGATTTTTCACGATGAGTTCGAGGGGGAAGAGATCGACCGGACGAAATGGATTCCTGAGTATTTGCCTTCTTGGCCGAAAGACCGGACTGTCTGTACACCGACGTATGAGATGAAAGACGGGGTGGTCCGGTTGACGATCGACCGGAATTCAAAAAATGAGTTTGATAAGGGAATGTATATATCGGGTTTTATGAGTGCCAGCCGTACCGGTATGCATCACTATGATCCGAAAAGGAAAGCCCTTCATTCGATCAAGACGGAAGCTACACAAATAAACCAGTATGGCTATTACGAAATGCGTGCCAAGATGCAAGCTGGGGGCGGGGTGCATTGTGCCTGGTGGTTGATCGGGTTTGAAGATGATCCGAACCAAAGTTGCGAGATCGATATCTTTGAAATATTGGGGACTGATGTCAATCGTATCTGGTCTACCGTACACAGCTGGAAAGACTCGACTATCCAGTATCACACGGAACATCCTTGGTTCGCCAATAAGAAATTGGCGGAAGAGTTTCATGTATATGGCTTCGACTGGACACCGGAAGGTGTGACTGTGTATGTGGATGGCATACGGGTGATGACGCATAAGGCGGCGATCACTTATCCGCTGGTCCAGATTATCTCTTTTTATGACAATCGGAAAGCGAAAAACGGCTGGACAGGGACTTACGATCCTTCCGTCCCGTATCCGAAGAGTTTCGATATCGACTATATCCGCATGTACAAGAAGATACCCGAAGGCTGTCAGGCAGTACCGGAAAATGAGTTACGCATCACTTCTATCGAGCCAGCACGCTTGCAGGTATCCGAAGGAAAAGCTACCTTGCGCGATATTGACGGACATGTGACACGCGAGTTGTTATACACGCCTTCGTTTGTAAATGTGCATTATAACGACGGGACGGTAACACAGCAGTTTGTGGAATGGGAACCGTTGGATGATAAAGCTTTGCGCTTGGTTCAGGATGCCGGAACGGTTATCGTGAACGGGAAGATTACCGGTCTGCCGGATGACTTGCTGAAAGGGCAGGAGGCTACATTGATTATAACAACAACTAAAAACGATTGATATGAAAAACATTGCGACCTTTATGCTGGTTTCCGCATTGACGCTTGGATTTTTCACCTCTTGCGATTCCGGGGTGCAGCATCGTACTTTCCGGGGTATTTATGCGGATGATCCGGCTGGAATGGAAGGGCTGTATAACCCCGAAAGAGGATTCCGACTTGAAGTGGCACTGGATGTAACGGAAAAGAACTATGTCTGGGCTCCCGAAGAATATCCTGATATCACTTCTTATCTGGAAGAACAGTCCGAACTCTATGCTTCCGATAGCGTATCACTGGTTCAGACCTACTTCTATTTGACGGGAGCAGTCGGAAAAGAGCTGACAGGAGAGGATTTTCGGACAATGGGTATTTTCTTTGACAAATTAAGGTCCTTAGGCAAGAAAGCGGTCCTCCGTTTTGCTTATGAAACCCAGTTTTTGGGGCGGGCGGCTACTGGTCCTACATTGGAAGACATCATTTGCCATACGGAACAGCTCAAGCCTTTCCTTGAAGAGAATAAGGATGTGATTCAGGTTGTACAGGCTGGCATGATCGGTGCTTGGGGAGAATGGCACAGTTCTTTTCATGGTCTCGAAAAGTCGGACGATACGAAACGGACTATTTTGCAACATATCTGCCGGATGACACCGGAAGGACGGGCTGTCCAGATACGGGTTCCCGAATATAAGAACCTGCTGGATACGGCTTCTGATGATTATAAACGGATTTCTTTCCATGATGACTTTATTGTGATCAAAAAGCATCAGTGGGATGGCGGAATGTCAGAAGGTACGCCTGCTTATGAGCAGATTGTGCGTGAGTCTCCTTGTTTTCCGGTCGACGGAGAATTACCTTGGGGAACCTGGAGCATGAATGAGGACCCCGATAATCCTGAAGCTGGGTGGATCATTGATGGATTGCAAACGGCACGCCGCCTGTTCCTGCAACATTTCACTTCTCTTAGCGTGATTCATAACTATAAGGAAAAGAATACGAAAGATAAGTATTCGATGATGTACTGGAAGGAAACTCCTGTTTCCACAGAATTCCTGCGGGAGAACAAGATGCCGGTGTCGGATGGGTATTTCATCAGGAAAGATGGCTCTGTAGCGGAACGGAATGTATTCGATTATATCCGGGACCATCTCGGTTATCGTATCGAGTTGCAGGAGATGACGGCTCCGGCGGTTTTGCTTGCCGGACAGGCTAATCCTGTCGAAATATCTTTGATAAACCGCGGTTTCTCGACTTTGTTTAATGAACATCCTGTCTATCTGGTCTTGATTGACGAGTCCGGTAAGGTTTGCCATATCGCCTTGACGGATGCGAATGTGAATGACTGGCAACCGTATGAAACGGGCGACAGCTCCTGCACTCCGCTCCTGCATACGATTTCTACCGACTTGCAGATTCCGCTCGGTCTGGCAAAGGGAATGTACAGCCTCGGCCTATGGATTCCCGACGGCTCCGCCCGTTTGCAGTATGACAATCGTTTTGCGATCCGTTGTGCAAACGGCGATACGCAGTGGTGGGTGTCTCCTGACGGAAAGTATGGTGTCAATATCTTAATGAATAAAATCTCTGTCAAATGAAAATCATCCATATCCTCGGCATGTTGCTGGTTGCGCTTGCCGTAAAAGCGGCTTCCCCTATCGAAGGGTTGCTGGAACGTATCGACAAAGGTGCGTCGCGTAAATTTATGATTGAACAGGTGAAATTTCCTGTCGATTTTTTCGAACTCGACCAGAAAGGTGACAAGGTCGTGATCCGGGGTAATAATTATGTGAGTATCGCGACCGGGCTGAACTGGTATCTGAAATATCATGTCGGAATTCATCTTTCCTGGAATGGCATGCAGGCCGAATTGCCGGAGGTATTGCCGGCAGTGAAGCAGAAGGAACGTCATGAGACGGATATGAAATACCGCTATGACTTCAACTATTGTACCTTCTCTTATACGATGGCCTTTTGGGATTGGACGCGTTGGGAGAAAGAGATCGACTGGATGGCGTTGCATGGCATTAACTTGCCGTTGGCGATGGTCGGGACGGATGGCGTTTGGTACAATGTGCTGAGCAAGTTAGGCTATACGAAGGAAGAAATCAACGATTTTGTAGCCGGTCCCGGTTTCCAGGCTTGGTGGTTGATGAACAACTTGGAAGGTTGGGGCGGCCCGAATCCGGATAGTTGGTATAAGCAGCAGATCGCTTTGCAGAAACGGATCGTGAAGCGGATGCGTGAATATGGCATCGAACCGGTATTTTCCGGATACTCCGGTATGGTTCCTCATAATGCAAAAGAGAAGTTAGGTTTGAATGTCTCTGATCCGGGATTATGGAACGGATATCGCCGTCCGGCATTTTTGCAACCGACAGATCCGCGTTTCGAGGAGATCGCTTCCTTATATTATAAGGAGATGAACAAGCTGTACGGCAAAGCGGACTATTACAGTATGGACCCGTTCCATGAAGGCGGAAGTGTGGCCGGCGTGGATCTGGATGCAGCTGGAAAGGCCATTATGCAGGCAATGAAGAAAAATAATCCGAAAGCTGTCTGGGTGGCTCAGGCATGGCAGGCGAACCCGCGTCCGCAGATGATCGGAAATTTGGAGGCGGGAGATCTGATCGTGTTGGATCTGTTCGCGGAAAGCCGTCCGCAGTGGGGAGATCCTGCATCTACTTGGTACCGGAAGGACGGGTTCGGACAGCATGACTGGATTTATTGTATGTTGCTGAACTATGGTGGGAACGTTGGATTACACGGGAAGCTGAAGCACGTGATCGACGAGTTCTATAAGGCGAAGGAAAGTCCGTTCGGTAAAACGCTGAAAGGAGTCGGCATGACGATGGAGGGGAGCGAAAACAACCCGGTCATGTTCGAACTGTTGACGGAACTGCCTTGGCGTCCGCAGCGTTTCGACAAGGATCAGTGGTTGAGGGAGTATACGGCTGCCCGTTACGGAAAGAGCAATCCCACGGTGCAGGACGCTTGGATACTGTTGAGCAATTCCATCTATAACTGTCCGGATGCAAATACGCAGCAGGGAACTCATGAATCTGTATTCTGTGCCCGTCCTACCGAACATCCGTATCAGGTTTCAAGCTGGTCGGAGATGAAAGACTATTATGATCCGAACGATGTGATTCGTGCTGCCGCCATGATGGTGTCTGTAGCCGATGAGTTCAAGGGAAACAATAATTTCGAGTATGATTTGGTCGATATCGTCCGCCAGGCGATCGCCGAGAAAGGACGTCTTACGGAGAAGGTTGTTGAGGCCGCTTTTGCCGCTGGCGACAAAAAGTTGTATAAGGATGCTTCCGACCGTTTCCTGCGTTTGATCCTGTTGCAGGACGAATTGCTGGCAACGCGTCCTGAATTTAAGGTTGGAACCTGGATCGCTCGTGCCCGCAGCCTCGGAGGTACTCCTGAAGAAAAGGAATTGTACGAGTGGAATGCCCGTGTACAGATTACGACTTGGGGTAACCGATTGGCGGCCGACGAAGGCGGCTTGCGCGATTATGCCCATCGCGAATGGAATGGTATCCTGAAAGATTTCTATTATATGCGCTGGAAAACCTGGTTCGATTATCAGACTCGGCTTTTGGATGGCAGAAAAACGGCGGCTATCGACTTTTATGCAATCGAGGAACGCTGGACGAAAGCAACAAATGTTTATTCGAGCGAACCGGAAGGAGATTGTATTTCGACAGTAAAACGTATATTTGTGGAAATATTCGGCAAATAACATAACAACATTGAATATATTATGACACGTAAATCAATCTGTCTCCTTTTCTTGGTTCTCTTGGCATTGCCCTGCTTTGCTGCGAGCAAGTACGAATCGAAAATAACGTCTCTCGAAGGAGAGAAATGGTGGGGCGGTGCAGTCGGCTTGGGATCGAAGATGCCTTTTGAAGGTGACTTGCGTTTGTTCGACCTCTCTGCCGAGA
>OHPM01000316.1_pt1 | contig 18819 bp, 23 predicted proteins | sample 1577721 | NCBI WGS metagenome assembly OHPM01 (sample SAMEA3879558, study PRJEB24766) | human gut metagenome | biome: human-associated habitat; feature: feces | place: USA | collected 1985/1987 | reverse complement strand
CATCCATTTTTGATCTAAATAACTATTAATAACTTCTAATATTTCATTTACTGGATACTCTTTTCCATCTTGTTTTAGCCTTAATCCTGCACAGGTACATCCACCTAATGCATGAATTGAATATTCAATTTCTTTTTCTTTTAACAGCTGATTAATCTCTACAACCATATTAAAATTAACAACATTAGCCATCTTTTTCCTCCAATCTATATCAATAAAAATGAGAAAATATTAAATAAATAACCAACTAAAATAATACCTACTGTACAAATTGCTATAAACAATGTTAATAGTTGAGGTTTTACTGCCTTTTTCAACATAATGATTGATGGTAAACTTAGAGTTGTCACTCCCATCATAAATGATAGAACTGTTCCAAGTAATGCACCCTTAGCTAGCAGGGCTTCAGCAACAGGAATCGTTCCAAAAATATCAGCATACATTGGAATCCCAACAATTGTTGCTAATATAACTCCAAACGGATTATCCCCTCCTAAAACACTTTCTATCCAACTTTCAGGTATCCAGTTATGAATGATTGCTCCAATACCTACACCTATCAGGATATATGGAAATACTTTTTTAAAAGTTTCAACCACTTGATCTTTTGCATATATGACTCTTTCTTTACGAGTTAATGTAGGAGAGTTAATATCTACTGCACTTGCATTCATAATGAAATTCTCTACATATTTTTCCATATGAAGTTTTTCAATAATAGTCCCTCCAATAACTGCAATAACCAATCCGATGATAACATATGCAATCGCAATTTTTGCTCCAAAGATGCTCATCAACAATACTAAACTTCCTAAATCAACCATAGGTGACGAAATTAAAAATGAAAAGGTAACACCTAAGGGCAATCCTGCACTGGTAAAACCAATAAACAAAGGAATTGATGAACAAGAACAAAATGGAGTCACAGTCCCCAGCAATGCTGAAACAATATTTGCTGTTATTCCATGAAATCTTCCTAAAATCTTTTTACTTCTGGTATATTGAAGTTACTCATACAAAGAGTAATAAATCTAATATACCAATTCTCCTTTCTACCTGAATCTTTTGGTATCACTTCAGGTTGTGATAAAATTTGTAATTGTGAATGTGGATTTGTATCTTACTCTCTATTGCTCTGACTTTCTAGAAAGAATCTTACCACTTCTTCGTATCGCATTTATTATTAGTTGTATGAGTCTTTTGAATTCTAAACACACCAGGTTTTTGATACCTTTGAAGTGGATTCAATTTCACAATCACAAACTATCGTAAGAAAGGAATTGATAATTATGAAACTTGTTGGCATTGACATCGCCAAATATGAACACGCTGCTTTTATCATGGAGGCTTCTACTGGCGAATCTTTATGTGATCCTTTTTTCTTCAAAAACAATAAAGAAGGTTTTAAAAAACTCTATACGGAACTTAATAAATATTCAAAAAACGAACTCTTAATCGGTATGGAAGATACAGGGCACTATAACTTCGCCATTGAAAGTAGTTTATTGGCTGAAGGCTATAAAGTAGCTCTTATTAACCCTATTACTACTAAAAGCCTTAGAAAAGCTTCTTTAAAATCCGTTAAAAGTGATAAAGAAGATGCCCTATTAATTACGAAAGCGCTTTTAGACAAAGCCTACTATCGTATCATCTCTATTCAAGATGAGAAATTAAAGGAAGCGAAAGAATTAACTCGCTATCGTACACAACTAACCCTTGAAATGAATCGTAAAAAGAATGTTCTTCAACGACATATTGACATTGTTTTTCCTGAATTTAATACATTATTTAATAACGAATACACCATTACTTATTTAAACATTTTAAGAAAATATAGTGACGCTTATACAATTGCTCATACAGACATTCGTTCTTTAAGAAAATGTTTTAAATATTGTAACTCCTTTAGTGCGGAAGAATTAAAAGAATTAGCTTCTAATTCTGTTGGCATTCATGATGTTTCTATTTCTTTTATCATTCAATCGGTTATTTCCAGTATTGATTTAATCAACTCTCAAATTGAAGAATTAGATAAAAAAATAGAAGAACTCGCCATCACACAAGCTTCTTCTATCACATCAATACCAGGAATATCAATTATTACTGGTACTTCTATTTTAGCTGAACTTGGTGATATAAGTAAATACTCAAATGCAGGAAAAGTAATTAAATTTGCAGGTGTAAATCCTTATATAAGTGAATCTGGCAAATTTTCAGCTGATAAAACAGCCATAACCAAGAAAGGTTCCAAATATCTAAGAACAACACTTTATAGAGTCATTATTCCTGTAATTCGTCATAACCCTGCATTCAATAATTACTATCATTTAAAACGAAATCAAGGTAAAGGGCACCTCTGTGCTTTAGGTCATTGTGTAAGAAAACTTTTGAGGATTATTTATCATCTCGAAACAAACAATCTATCTTTCGATATAAATTCACTCAAATAGTCAAAACTTTTAACAAACCACATTTTATTGAAATGTGCTATTTTTAACTATAGTTCTTTTCAACATATTTACATTCACAATTTCAAAGATCGAATACTATATTTTCAAGTATTTTATATTTCATACTTTTTCACAATTTACTACTTGACTTTAATATAGTTGTCTTTCTGGTGGAAAATAACTTTGAATATACGAAATAATGAAAATTAATAAACATAATAAATAAGTTATTTTCAATACATCATAAACAAAGAATTGAATACTTCCCCCAATATGACTTGTCATATCAAGTCCTAAAGAAGTTAGAAGCATTCCTATAAGATCATTCAACCACTTCATACCTAGAACTTGATTTTGTATAAATAACCATAGCTGTTCCATATGATTCCTCCTTATATCGATGTTTTTCGATTTATAATATTTTATTTTTGCCACCTATTTTGGTGGCAGACTTATTTCATTTGATCTAAATAATCAATTGCAAATTGTATTCCTTCTCTTGATAGAGAATAATGTGACCATTTTCCATCTTTTCTCACATTCACAATTTTAGAATCTGTTAATATTTTCATATGATGTGATAATGTTGATTGGCTTACATCTAATATTTCTAACAATTTACAAGCACAGTGTTCTCCAGATTTTAAAATATCTAGAATTTTTAATCTATTTGGATCACAGAATGCTTTAAAAATTTTAGAATCTCTTTCATAATCTTTTTCCATATGACCACCTCACATTCATATTCTTCGATATAAGAATATCATACATATCGATAAATGTCAATATGTTTATATTTTGTTATAATATAAATTTTTCAATTTATAACTCTTATTATAAACAAGTCCTAAATCTGCACTTATTGCTTATCCTTATTTTATTTTCAGGTTCTTTTCAATCTCTCTGTTTTTTCTGAATCTATCCATTGATTGCTCAATAAGATCTTTATGTTTAAAATATTCATCTGCGTTTAATGGATTAATATATCCTGTTTCATAGGGAAAACGATCAAGCATATGATAATAATTAAGAACATAATAAACTGTAAGCATTATATATAATTCATTATTTTTTGTCATTTTCTTGTCCATAGCTTTAATTTCTCTTATTCTTTTTTCATCCACTTGTTTTATAAGTTCTTTAGGGTCTTTATAATCAATTTCTTTGAGTGATTTATCAAATTCAACGATACCAGCCAATTCCAAATCAAGGCAATTAATGACATACCTGTACCTTATGCTATTACCTTCTTCTCCAAAATATGATATAAACAGGAAAAACCATTCTTCTTTCATTGTGCATCCACTCCTTTTTTCACGACACACAATATCAAAACTTTCCTGCAATAGCTACTGAATATTTAAAAACGATTCAAAATCATATAATCATGCACAAAATGCACTATTCTTGTACAAAATACACTTTTAACGATTGATAAAGTGACTTTAACCTTCCTTTTGGATACTTTCTTTTCAGCTGATATTTGTAGTTTTCAAAATAAGAATAGTACCTTTTAGCCTTGAGTCCTGCTAATGATCTATCATGTATATCTGGATAAAAGCATTGAATATGAACACCCTTCGTTCTAATAATTATCTCATGAGTCAAACAGTCATAGATTTCTATATTTCCAAATTCTCCAAAATGTGCAATAAATGTTGAAAATTCATCTTCACTGATAATAACTCCTATTCCTTCTGGCTGTATAACTGCCATATATCTTTGATTCCATTCCATTATTTCATAGCTCCTGCAATTGTTCTGGTAATTGTGACTGCGGATTGTGCAGCATAGATTGTTGACATCAGATTGGCTTTCGTACTCGTATCCAGTCCAAACTGTCCAGTGATCCTTGGTATCTCGCTCGCTGCTAAAATGATCCCAATTCCTAATAGAACATTTTCTCTCATAACTCCAAGCCCTGCGATAAGGATGACAGATTGCAGAAATGCTGTTAAACAGATTCCCACAACCTGTTTGCACCACTGAATAAATCCATCTGTATATCCTCTCACTATAGAAAACATATAAAGCGATCCTACTACAACAGTAATCAAGAGGATTCCTCCTCTTTTCAGATTGGCGAAAAAGACCTTGATAATGGAATAGCCCATCATAATAAGAAGAAATATAAGCAGTCCTGTTCCTACTTTTAGACTGCTGATAGCTGTCAGTGACTGTTCTGCTGAAACACCAATTGACTTTCCACCAATTAAAGAAGCCATATCTTTTGTGAGAGTCAGTTGTAAGGAAATACAGAATTTATAGAGTTCTATAGGCAATACTGTAAAAAGAGAAACAGCCATAAAACCTTTGATAGCATTAAGGGAAGCACCTTTTACACTTCACCTGCCATTTTGATATTCTATCGCTATTTCAAAGACGGCTACAACCAGTCCAGTCGCAAATAAAGCCCAGCCAAACAATCTAAAAATTTCAACAATCGCTTTGATAAAATCATAACTGAATAGTTCTGCTCCCATGTTACCCATCATCGAAAAAAATTCACTTAAAAATTCCAATGTCTTTTCATATATCCAGTCAACGATCTGCCCCATGACCGTATCAGCCACAAAATCCCATAAAAACATTTTCTTTTACCTTTTTTCTTATAGGATGTTCCAGATATAATTAGGAGCAGTTAAAGTAAAACACAAACATCCAAACAGTATAGCTGGAGCTGTCCATTCAAACTGCCCCTGTTTTCTGTAATCGAAATATGCCATACCCAGCTTCACAAAAAAGAAAACTGCAAGGATCAGATCAATAACAGGAAAGACAACATTATTCACGACATTCTTGATTTGGGTTTCAGCACTCTTCCATGCATTTTGAATAACTCCAGATACATTTCCAGCAGCATATGTTGGCTGTATCACAACAACTGCAATCAACATAACCAACAACACACATAACAATAGCCTTACTTTTTTATTCTCTAATAATTTAATCATTCATTTCCTCCTTCTCTGCCAGTTCCACAAGTCGTTTTGCTAAAAACAAAAGACTGCCTCGATCTAATTTCTTGGCAGTCGACAATATCATATTTTGCATGTTTTTAAGTGATTCATCATTAAGTTTGACGACATTCAGTTTCTCTATGATGATAGAATTTTTGAGGACTCTTAGTTCTAGGATATCTCCCTTTTGAATATCTACCTGATTTCTTAATTCAGCTGGAAGGACTAATCTTCCCTGTGAATCAAGTATTTTGTAAACACTCATCTTCATATATATCATTGATGCAGTCTGCAAGATCATCTGCTAATCTTTCAAAGTCAACTTCCTGAAGCATAAGACATGATACAACTTCTGCTCCTAAAGAAGACACTAAATGATCACTTGTAGTAAGAGTCATTGTCCCATCACTCTCTAGAATCTGAACACTCTCAAGAGGAATATGACAGTTTTCAAAGAAACGTTCTAGGATGCAGTAAAACCCTTCATTAAACATTTCCTCCTCATTATCCTCTCTCACCTGAAAACATTTTTCTCTTATTGGCTGTCTTTCCCATTCAATCTTTATGGAATCGCCTGTTTTTAATAACAAATGCTCCATCATTTCCTTAGGAAGCTGAACACAGCCATTTTCTAATACCTTTACTGTTGATATGATCTTCATTGATATCTTTTCTCCTTTCTTTTTAAATTTAACTTAAAGCAAATATTTATAATATTCCTATTTATCCTATGACTCATCTTCATCATCAGATATATCAAACAGATCGAGCTGTTTTGACAGTGAAACACTTTCCATTGGATTGTAGTTGGAAACCAGTATTTCTGGAAATTCTGCTTCATTGTCATAGCGAAGAGCCATATTATTCAATCTGGTTACTGACTCAATATAATAATCTTTATAAAGTTCTCTGATAAATTCACAGTCATTATAGGACAGCAGGAACTTGCCTCTTATCTTTTTAAGCGTATCTCTTAATCGAATATGATCTTCTTTTGTAAAAACAACTGCATAGTGTCCTTCTGTTTCGAAGTACGGTGGATCACAATAAAAAAAAGCATCTGGTCTATCATACTGGATAATCAATGCTTCAAAATCTTTATTTTCTATAATTGTATTGGCTAATCTATCACTGATGTTCCATACAAGTGTAAATGCCTTTCGCACATCGTATGGTCGACATCCAAAAGTCTTGCACCCAGACCCATAGGAATATCTGATCAGTTTAAAGAATGCAACTGCAAGTTTAACATCCTGTTTTTCTATACGCTCCTTTTTCATCACTTCCTGTATCTCTTCTGCCTGCAGTTCCGTAAAGTAAACCTTAACCTTCTTCATTTCCTCTTCAATATATTTGTCTTCAATTCTCTGTTTTGAAATAATTTCTTTATAAAGATTAAAGATAAATCGTCCATTTTCTGGAAGATATCCCAGTTCCTGAATAAATGCTAATGGCTGATCCCTGACAACCGCAAACATATTTGTCAGGTTGTTATTAAAATCATTATAAACTTCAAACTTATCTGGCTTTTTTCCAAACAGTACCCATCCACCTCCACCAAAGACTTCTATGTATCTTCCATAGTTCTTGGGGAATCTTTGATAAATGAGTTCTCTTAATGCCTTTTTTCCACCAACCCATGAAATAAGGCTCTTTAATAATGCCAATCATTATCACCTCCTTTACCTAATCATTTTCATATTCATTTCCTGTTCCTTGATATCATAGTTTTCTTCCAGCATGCTTAGATACTCATCAAATGTCATGATTTGATTCAAATCAATAAAGTCTATATCTTCACTAAAATCGATATATCCTCTTTCTCCAAGATCAATAGGAACTCTAGAAAATATCGTACCATAATGATTCACTAGAATATGCTTGGCTAGAACACATGGTTCAAAGCCTTCATCGGAATGTCTTATTTCGTATTTAAAAAGTCCCTCTGGAACAGGTTCTTCAAGGTATCTTGCACGTGCTGGTGTAAACAAGACCTTTCTACCTTTAAATTCATAGAATTCAAATGTCTCTTTTCTCATTTACATCACCTTAGGTGTAAATATAGGAAGATAGAGATATCCACCTTTGTACAATAAATATAGGATCAAGAACATAAAACCAATCATAAGAATCATTTTCACAATTTCCTTATTGTTCATCATTTTTTCCTCTTTTTCTTAGTAAAATGAGACCTGCAATAGCACATAATGAAATACCAGCATAAGATAGGATATTCACACTGTCGCTAGTTTTCAGAATAGTAGGAATATGCTGATCTAACATGACTATCTTTTGTACGACTTCTCCATTATCATCAACAGTAAATGTGATGGATTCTGCAATATTATATCCTTGAGGAGCTGTTATTTCAGTTAATGTGTATGTCTTGCCAACTTCCAACATCACTTCATGCGATTCCTTTGTAGAAATCCATTCTTCAACGATATTACCATCTTCATCAGTGATTTTTAAATGAGCTCCTTCTAGTTCTTTCTTTGTTGTAGCATCCTGTTTAGAAATGACAACCTCATCTAGCTTGATATCTGTCATAGAGATGACTTGGTTTTCGTTTTCTTTAGAAACAGAGAATTCTATATCATCAGCTTTGATATAGTTTTCAGGAGTTTCAATTTCCTGTAGAATATAGGTTTTACCAATTTCCACATTTTTTGAATAATAAATATTTCCATCAGTCACAAAAGTTTCAATGACCTTCTGACTATCTTTCTCTACAATCTGAAGTTTAGCACCAACAACGACATGACCATTTTGATCTATTTTCTTAAATGAAACTTGCTTATCTTTCATAACGATGAATTGATCTTCTTTGTCTGTACTGACTTCAAATGTAATGGATTCAGCTTTGATATATCCATCTGGTGCAGTTGTCTCTGTTAGTGTATAGATTTTTCCTTCTACTAAATTGTTGATATGATGAGATTCTTTTGTAGAAATCCATTCATCAACAATCTTTCCATCTTCATCTGTGACTTGGATATGTGCTCCTTCAAGTTCCTTTTCTCCTGTCACATCTGTTTTGGAAACAGAAACAATTTTATCGATCATAATTGTCTTTTGCTGGTCTTCTTTAAAAGTAAATGTGATATCACTTGCTTTTACATATCCTTCAGCTGATACTTCTTCGTGTAATGTATAAGTTTCTCCAATGATCAATCCTTTCATGATATGTTCTTCTTTGGATGAAGTCCATTCATCTATGATATTTCCATCTTTGTCACTTAATACAAGTTTTGCCCCTTCAACTTCTTTTCCTGCAACATCTGTCTTTTTAAAATATGCAGTTGTTAATTTATTTTCTATTTGTTTGACTTCTCTATAGACTTTTGTTGTGTTATCCTTAATAGAAAAATCATAAGTAACAGCAGCATGATTTAACACATATCCTTTTTCTGTTTCCACTTCTTTAAGGATATAGCTTGCTTCACCTGTTCCAAGTGGCAAATCTGTTATTTCAAGCTTCCCATCCTTTGAAGTTGTATAAATACCATCTTGAGAATTACCTGTTTTGACAACATCACCTTTACGATAAATCACTGTTCCATCTGCTGGATCAACAATTTCAGAATTAGCAGTTAACTGAAATTTTGCCTGTAGATTTTCTTTCTTAGGTGCAAACGAATTGTCGCTTTGTTCAAATGCTTTTTCCAATACGATTGTTCCAGTTGGCTTTTCATTTTGAACAGTGATCTTTAATACTGGATCACCTTCATCATCAAATGTTATTGTTTTGTCTTCTGAATCAATTTTAAATTGAATATTGTCACTTAAAAGGAAACCATCAGGACTTTTGATTTCCTCAAGAGTATAACTCCCTGCCTTGACCATATCTTCTAAAACGACCTTACCATCATCATCTGTTGTCCATTCATCTTTATAGAACAATCCTACTTTTTGTTTTAAATAGTTTCCTGCTGAATCTTTAATCTTAAATGTGGCATGACTTAATTTCACATTATGACCCTGTTTATCAGTTTTTACTAACTGTAGCCATGCTTCAAATGGCTTATTGTTGACCATTCTGTATTCGATTTCTTTATCCTTATCAATCGTTACAAAAAAATCTCCACTTTTTAAATAATTGGAGTTTGTCTTTGTTTCTCTAACGATATAAGTACCATAAGGAATTTTTTTAGAAATACCTTTACCATTTTTATCAGTTGTAATTACACTGTAAGTCTTGGCTTGATTCCAGCCTTTCGCATTGACTTCACTTTTTAACTTCATTGTAAATTCAATACCTTCTAAACCAGGTACTACACCACTTTCTCCACTGTGACCTGATTTTGCGATTTCAAGCTGTCCTTTGATAACCTGTTCCTGAGAAAGGACATTCTTCATTTCCAGTTCCTTTTTTGAGGATGTCTTTTCTAATGTCACTTGATGTGTTCCATCGATGAGATATCCTTCTGGAACTTTTGTTTCCTCAATAACATATTCTCCCATAGGAAGATTCTTCCATGTGATACTATACTTATCATCAACTGTTTTTTCACCTGTATCTCCATACGTGGAATTTCCAATATTCTTAATAGAAATCACTTCACCTTTTTTATAGATGACACTTCCATCTGCAGGATTAGTGATCTTATCATTGGCTTTTAATGTATAAACAGCACCTTTCAGCGTTGCATCTCCTTGTGCTGTCTTTCCTGTTTCTATATCTTCTTTAGATAAATTGATCTGACCTAATACTGGTTCATTAAAAATCGTAATGTCATATGTTTTTCCATTTTGGGTAATGCTTTGTTCCTGCACTAATGTTGCAATGACATAATTGGCAGGTTCTTTCTTTTCTCTGACAATATATGTTCCATAATCAAGTAATCCTGATTTTGCGATGCCATTTTCATTTGTAGAGATTGTTTCAATAACTTTTGTTCCCTGAACAATTTCAAATTCAGTACCAGCCTTTTTAACAACCTGTCCTGTTTTTGCATCTTTCTTTGTTACCTGTATATATCCCTGTTTCCAGTCATTGGTTGCAGTAAAACTTGATACATCATTGGATTTGATTGTTACTGCATGAATGGTTTTATCAATGATCAAATGATCTGGAACTTTCGTTTCCTGAACATACACTTTTCCAGCTTTTAATTTATTGATTTTAACTTTTCCATCTGTACCAGTTTTATATGTCCCAATTGGTGAAGACATATCAGCATTGTAGCTGACCTTGAAAGAAACATCTGGAACATAATTTCCCTTGTTATCTTTTTTAGCAATTTCAAGACTTCCAAATGAATTGATATCAATTTTGATATTGAAATATCTAGGATCACTGTACCCAGGTGAACAGATCAGATCCTGCTTTTCTGTACTTTTCAATACAAAGTTGACCTGACTTGAGGAAGAATTGGTATATTTAGACATTCCACCTTTAATGGCATCAGAAGTTGTGATGGCAACACTTTCCTTTGAACATTTTGATGATACTGTAACCTTCATCGTATTGCTTCCTTTTGTATGTTCAAAAGTCACACCATCCTTTGTATAATCGAATGTATCATAATACTTTAACACTCCATTTGTATCTTTGAGGGTCTTGCTTTGACCTAATTCAAACTTTTGTGTTGATGTATGGAAGCTGGGCATTGTATCCCATTTGTTATATTCATCCATGATCTTGCTTTTCCAGCTGGAATAATCATCCCCCATACTATGACCCTGAGAAACCTGACCTAATACCTGCCATATAAGATTTTGAGTATATGCATATCTTTTCATCCCGCCTGATTCTCCATTATTGTATCTATAGGTTGCAAGATAAGCGACTCTCGCAGCATTTCTATAAATTCCTGTAGGATCTCCATTATTAAAGATATGTGATCCTTTTGGGAGTGTTTCTCCATGCTGTACACAGAAAGCAACCTGCCCCCAATGTGTTCCATAATCAGGAATATCAGCTCCCTTGATCCTTAATTTTAGAAGATTTGTTCCTCTATCAGTCTTATAACCAGTTTCATATTCTCTGATTGAATATTTGACCTCTTTAGCACTAACGATACCTAAATTTCCCAATGCACTGGAAAACATCATTACTGCTGAAATGATTGCTAAACCTAATTTTTTTAATTGATTTGTTTTCATTTTCTTCTCCTTTCATTTTTACTTCTTTACTGCTTGTATACTGATCTAAATCATCACGACCACCTCCTTTGTAAATAAAAAAAGAGTTAGATTTTTTATCATCTAACTCTCTTATAGCTATTAGTTATTATTGATATAATACTCTTAATCATACATCAGATTTAATCCCTGCATGCCACATGTACATCTGTAGATTTCATATCCAGTAGGACACTTTCGACAATATTCATCCCAACTGATTTCTCCATCTTCATATTTTTTATTCCATTGATCTGAGATGGATTGAAATTTTCTTATTGCTTCATCACTTGTTTTATACCATCCACCATTGACAGTGAACCTGTGTTTATGTTTTTCCTCTTTCTTAGCCTTATCTTCTTTCTTGTTATTCTTCTGTGGTACTTTTTCAACAGGTGTCTTTCTATTTTTTTCTTCATCATTTTGTTTTGATGGTTTATCAGTATTTCTTGATTCTGTCGTTTTACTTGTTTTTTTATTTGTAGTTTTCTTTTGATTAGAAGTTTTATTATCCACTTTCTTCTCTTCACTTTTCTTATTATTCAATTTTTCTGCAGGTTTAGAAGTACTTTCTTGTTCTTTTTCTTCCTCATCGGTTTCATCAGTCAATACAACTTTTTCTTCTTGATTATTTAAAGACTTTGTTGTTTCTTTATTTGGATTCTCTAAACTACATCCTGTTAATAGGAGAACTGCTAATGCTAAAAGTAATATTTTTTTCATAATCATCATCCTTTCCTACATATATTATCAGCACATAAATTTAATAAAGTCTATACTTTTAATTTATATCGTTTTACGTTAACATGTTATACTTTAAACTCAAAATAAAAAGATGATTCAAATCATTCATTAAAATGAGATTCAATCATCTTCATTTTATTTTTCTTCATCTTCTAAAATTTTAATTGTGAATACATATATTAAAATTTATAGATAAACTGGAATTTGAATAACACAATTTTATAGCCTCTTAGCAGAGGTTATAGTCTATCAATAAAATCCTCCAAAAGCCTTGAAAATAAAGGATTTATCGCAATGTGTTCGCCTTATCTCTTTATACGGTTACACACAAGTTTACTCTTTCCCTCCTTGCTCATAAGGGCAAATACAAGGGCAAGAAAATCTCATAACAAGATATAACAGAGTGTGGCAATCGGAGAACTGTGATGTATGTGCGAATATATTATAACGGAGGATTTTTCAATGGACAAGTACATTTACGATGATAAAAATGGTCTGTGGTATGAACTGCAAGGAGATTATTATATCCCATGTCTTATCTTACCAGCCGAAAAAGAACAGCCTATTGGTTTGTGGGGACAGCGGCACTTGCGGTATCTGAAAGAATACCGCCGAGCCACCTACATAACCTTGTTCACAAGCGGCAGACTGAACAATTACCTTGCTGACATCGACAGGCAGGCGCAGGAACGCATGGAAAGGCTCACAGAGCAGATGAAACGGGTGCAGGGTATTACGGAGCAGTTAAAGGCGGAAAACGCTTTGGAATGGACACAGAGAATGAATAACATACGGGCGTGTGCAAAGGAGATTGTGGAAAAAGAAATCATCTTTGCATAAGAAGACAGCGGTAGGATTTAGTTTTCCTACCGCTGTTTCACTTAAATCAAAAAAATATATTGACATTTTTCTATGTGTTGCATATAATAACACATAGACATTTATCTATAGGAGGTGATTGAGAGAGATGGATGAAAAAAGAATTGCGGCAATTTTCAAAGCGTTTTGTGATGAAAACCGCATTAGGATTATAAAACTGCTGCGTTCAGGTGAAAAATGTGCTTGCAAGTTGCTAGAAGAAATCAATGTCACGCAGCCTACGCTTTCCCACCATATGAAAATTCTTTGTGACGCTGAAATAGTTGTCGGGCGCAAAGAGGGAAAATGGACACACTATTCTATTTCAGAAAAAGGTGTGGAGCAGGCAAAAGAATGTTTGCGGCAGTTGACAACACTTGATGTTGAAAGCGAAAACAAGTCGTGCTGTGAAAAGTGAGGAAGTTTATTGATTGCTTTTCCGCACGGCTTATATTCGGGACGATAAATCGACATATTTCAATATAACTATATGAAAGGGGCTTTTTATGGAGACACTAAAAACAATTTGGGACTTTTTTCAAAATGAAGTCCTCGGTATGAACTGGCTGAATCGTCTCATTGAAACAATTTTGAACGCTTGCGGTTTAGATACCACGGGCAAAATAGGAGGAAGTGTTCAGTTTTTCATCTATGATACTGTAAAAATTATGGTACTGCTCGGCGTTTTGATTTTGATTATCTCGTATATTCAAAGTTATTTCCCGCCCGAAAGAGCTAAAAAGATACTCGGCAGATTTCACGGAATATGGGCGAATATCATCGCCGCTCTGCTCGGTACGGTAACACCGTTTTGCTCGTGTTCTTCCATTCCGTTGTTTATCGGGTTTACAAGCGCAGGTTTGCCGCTTGGCGTTACATTCTCCTTTTTGATTTCTTCGCCGATGGTTGACCTCGGAAGCCTTGTCTTACTGATGAGTATTTTCGGCTGGAAAGTTGCTGTTTTATATGTAATATTCGGTTTGGTAATCGCTGTGGCTGGCGGAACGCTAATTGAAAAGTTGCACCTCGATAATCAAGTGGAAGAATATATCCGAAACGGTCACTCAATTGATGTTCCGCAGGAGGAGCTGCATTTCAAAGACCGTATGAAATTTGCGTGGGAACAGGTTGTTGAAACCGCTAAAAAGGTTGCTCCTTATGTTCTGATCGGCGTGGGCATTGGTGCTTTCATTCACAACTGGATTCCTGAAGAATTTATTGTCAAAGCACTTGGCGAAAATAATCCGTTTGGCGTAATTCTTGCTACGATAGTCGGTATTCCGATGTATGCGGATATTTTCGGTACAATCCCGATTGCAGAAGCCCTGCTTGCAAAAGGTGCTTTGCTCGGCGTTGTCCTTTCCTTTATGATGGGCGTTACTACGCTTTCGCTCCCTTCAATGATTATGCTTCGCAAGGCGGTCAAACCGAAACTGCTTGGTATTTTCATTGGAATATGTGCTGCTGGTATTATTATTGTAGGCTATCTTTTCAACGCAATACAATATTTAATTGTTTAATTTTAGGAGGTTATTATTATGGCATTATTTAACTTTGGAAAGAAAAAGGAAGAAGAAAAGAAAACACCTGCTTGCGCTTGTAGCTGTGGTTGTGCTGCCAGCGAAGCAGAAAGCATTACAAACGATTGCTGTCCTGATTTGAAAGAGGGAGAAATCTGCTGTATCAAAGTGTTAGGGGCAGGTTGCAAATCCTGCCACGAACAATTTGAATACGCAAAACAGGCGGTAAAGGATATGGGACTTTCCGTAGAGGTCGAATACATTACCGACATGCAGAAAGTAATGGAATACGGTGTTATGAGTATGCCTGCCCTTGTTGTCAACGAAAAGGTTGTTGCTATGGGTAAGGTTTTGAAAGCTGCTGATGTGGTTGCTCTGCTGCACAAGCTGGGGTTTTAATGATGGATAAGAAAAAGGTAGCCTTTATTTGTGTGCATAACTCCTGCCGCAGTCAGATTGCAGAAGCACTTGGAAAACATTTGGCGGGAGATAAGTTTGATTTCTATTCTGCTGGAACAGAAACAAAACCACAAATCAATCAGGATGCTGTGCGGCTTATGAAACAGCTTTATGGGATAGATATGGAGAAAAGCCAGTATAGCAAGACGATTGATAAAATCCCCACGCCTGATATTGCGATTTCAATGGGGTGTGATGTCGGTTGTCCCTATATCGGTAGAGCGTTTGATGATAATTGGGGACTTCCCGATCCGACGGGCAAAAGTGATGAATGTTTTATACAGGTCATTGAGAGAATATCTCAAAAAATAAAAGACTTGAAATTAGAAAAGTAACATGAAAGCCACAGAATGGATATATTGCCCTATCTGCGGCAATAAAACTCGCACAATGATACGGGAAGATACAGAATTAAGAAACTTCCCTCTCTACTGTCCGAAGTGCAAAAAGGAAACAAGCATCAATGCTCAGGATATGAAAGTCACGCTTGCAGAACACAAATAAGATTTTTATGTATGCCGCCGCATGGGTGATACCATAGCGGCGGTTTTTCGTGCCTATCGGCTGTCTCTGTCAAAGGATTTCTTTCTCTGTCTCGGCTGGTTTCTCTGCTTACCCTCCGCCTGAAGCTGACGCAGGCGTTTCAGCACGCTCTCTCGTTCAGGCGGCTTTGCCTGCTCTTTTTTGGCGGGTTTCTGTTTTTCCCTGACCTGTTGCTCCCATGCGGCAAGGTCACGATTGAACTGCTCCACAACAGCCTCCGCCTTACGGTAGGTTGCCATGTACGCCTGCACATCGGGATAACCGTCCTCTTTCAGAACATCGGGCAGTTTATCCAGCTTTTCAGCGATTTTCTTTTCTGTCCGCTGTATCTGCTCTGTGAGCGCCTTGCGCTCCTTACCCTTGAAAATCCCTTTTGTATCGGCAAGCTGTTGTTTCAGCTTCGGAAGTACCGTATCCTGCAAGTGCCGGATTTCTTTCGCCTTATCCTGCGCCTTTATCATCAGCTTTTGCATGGTACGGAATTCTGCCATATCTATTTCAAGAACAGGCTTCGGCGGCATATCGTGTTCACGGATTAAGTTTTGCAGGAAGTCCTTAGCCTTGTTTACGATACTGCGGAACAGACCCGGCAGCCAGCCCTTGCTTTTGATAGACTGGCTCGCCTTTTCGTGTATCTCTGTCTGCTTGACTTCTAAAATCTTTGCTTCGGAGATACCTGATAATAACGCCATATCCGCTGTCCTGTTCCATTCCTGCCTTGCGGCATTATCGGCTTTGATTTCGTCCTCTTTGGGATTATTTTTGCCGATTTTCTTGGCCGGAAGATAGACGCTGTTTTTATCAAATACCTTTAAGTGCTGCTCAGGATCGGAGATATGGCAGTTAATAAGTTCTGTATACACTTCCTTTATCTCTCGGAGAAAAGGCTCTTATAAAAGTTAAAATAAGATTACCAAAATTGTTGCAGATAAGTGGTTACACTTTGTATCAATTTAGGTAATCTTTTTTGATATAATTCTTTCCTATAAAGGAGTGAATTATATTGAATACAGCAGTTATTAAAATAAATAGTTTAGATCAGGCTCTAATGTTAAGCAGAGCCTATAAGGAAGGAGAAATCAAATTGAATGTTTCTAAACTTGCAAGAGAATTAAATTGCAGTAGGAAAACCCTAAGCAGAAGGCTTAATGGTATTGCACCTAAAAAAACAAGAAACAGAAAAAGATATCTAGATGATTATAAACATCTTATATACAAATATCTTTGTGATGAACAAAGAAATTTTGACTATATTGATCATATCTACTATTTCATGAAACGTGAACATGGCATTACTTGTACTCGTTCAACATTTTTCAGATATATTAAGGATAATGAAGAGCTCAGTAAAAAATTTAAAAACAACAAAACAAATTCTTTTGTCGAACGTTTCGAAACCGCTCCTGGTCAACAGGCTCAGTTCGATATGAAAGAAAAAGTTAAACTTACAGATAAAAATGGTACTCAAACAGTAGTATATATTCCTACTCTCACTTTATCCTGGTCAAGATATAATTATAGGCAGGTAATATTAAAGCCTACAACTGATAATTTATTAATATTCTTGGCTCAGACATTTGAAGAAATAGGCGGTGTTCCTAAAGAACTGGTTATTGATAATCTTAAAGCATTTGTAGAAAAACCTCGTCAGTCGGCTAAAGATAAAGCTTTATTAAACAGTAAATTTGAAGAATTTTGCAAAGATTATGGAATAACACCTATGCCATGTATGCCGTATAGACCAGAAACCAAAGGTAAAACTGAAACACAGAATAAAATAATAGATCAGCTTAAAAATTATAATGGTCATTATAGCGGATTACCTGATATACATGACAAACTGGAAAAAATCAACAGCGAAGATAATGAACGCCCGTCACAGGCAACAAGACTTCCCAGAAACTTCCTTTTGGAAAAAGAAAAAGGTGATCTACTTCCATTACCTAGCAAGGAAATTAGAAGTAAATATCACCTTAAATTAAATGAAGTCTATGTTACAAATGAATCGCTATTCCAATATAAATACAATAAATATTCCCTACCACAAGAATATATTGGAAAACGTGTTGGATTAGCGGTTCAAAACAAAGAACTTCTCGTATATTATAACGGAAAAATTATTGAAAAACATCCTATTACTAATAATAAATTTAATATAAAAGAAGAACATAAGCTTTATTATAAAAAAACAGATAAACAAGCGATTAAAGAAAGTAATCAGATAATATTAAAAGAACTGGAGAATATAATTTATGACAATGACTAATGATGTACTGGAACAACTGAATTATTTGAAATTAAAATCAGCATATTCGTATTTAAATTCATTAGTAATGAATAATGAAATAGCTGAAAAAGAATTACATGTAATGCATAAAATATTAAATAAGGAAGTAATAGCTAAAGAAGAAAATAACAGACTTTATAATGTAAAAGTAGCAGCATTTCCTTTTTTAAGAAAAGTTGACGATTATGATTTTAATTTTCAGCCAGGCATAAAAGAAGAAAAAATAAGATCGATTATTGAATCAGATTTCTATGAAAACGCTACAAATATTGTGTTTGTAGGTAACCCTGGTACCGGGAAAACACATTTAGCAATAGCAATTGCATATACAGTAGCCATTAGACGAAATAGCGTATATTTTATTAAATTTAATAAATTAATCAATATACTGAGACAGGCACATAATGAAGGAACTTTAGAAAGAAAATTAAGACTATTTTATAAGTATAAACTACTAGTCATTGATGAAGTTGGATTTAATGAAATATCACCACTAGAAGCCAAATTATTTTTTCAGTTGATTGACTTAAGATATACTAAACGTTCTACTATTTTTACAAGCAATATTTCATTTGATAAATGGCCACAGATATTAGGTAATGATGAAATGATAACTAAAGCCATATTAGATAGAATTCTTCATTACTCGTATTTATTTAATATTAATGGTCCATCTTATCGAATCAAAGATAAACTTAATCCTAAAAAAATTGAGAACACTTAATTGCAACAAATTGGTCAAATTATCTTGACTTTTATAACAGGACAGGTACACTTGCAGAGGGCGCAGAAAAGTGTGATTTCTATGTTTGCAAAAAGGACTCTAAATGGGATAAAGAAAGAAAATACGGACAGCAATCCAAGCTGCAAAA
>OHPM01000288.1_pt1 | contig 19808 bp, 9 predicted proteins | sample 1577721 | NCBI WGS metagenome assembly OHPM01 (sample SAMEA3879558, study PRJEB24766) | human gut metagenome | biome: human-associated habitat; feature: feces | place: USA | collected 1985/1987 | reverse complement strand
TAATGGAGATATAACTGCTACTTTAAAAGAAGAAGTTCGTGAATCTGCAATAGCTGAAGGTGAAGCTGATCCTACTCAAACTATTCTTGATGGAATAAGTAGACTACAAGAAAGACAAGAAGAAATAAAACTTATATTTAGTCTTTATTCTAAAGCTGTTGCTAATGAATCAGTAGATAATAAACCTATTATAAGTTTAGAAGGATTAATGAGATTTATTCAAGATAATAATCCTAAAGCTATTAACTTGCTTAATGATATTAAAAATGTAGCGTTAATGCTTAATCAACAAGGAACTATTATTCTTAATGATTCTCAAGAAGTTATTAATTCTTCTAATCAAGATTTAACTCGTAGAATAATTGAAACTACCGAAACTCAAGTTAAAAGAACTATTAAAGAAACTACTCAAACAAGTAATTTTGGAGTTCTTCTTGATGCTCCTACTTTTGATAATATGGATACAAATAATAGTAAGCTATATACTACTATTATGAATTTAAAGAAAGGAGATAAAGTAACACTTAAAGTTAATGAAGATGGAGAATTTGAAGTTCGTTCAGGAAAAGTAAGAATTGGTAGTATTCCAGTTCCTAATTCTGATGTTAATGGAAATCCTCAAGTAATTAATGAGTTTTGGAAATATACTTCTATGAGAGATAATAATAGATATAATATTCCTTTTGTAGAAGAGTTAAAAAATATTGTTAGTAGTCAAAAAGATGCAGATAAGAACTTTGTTGCTAATATTTATAAGATAAAAGCTGTTCTAAATAGTATTCGTACTAATCCTAATAATAGAAGTTTATTGACTGATGTTATTAATGAATTAGAAGCAAATGATACTTATAAAAGATTAGTAAGCATCTATAGTTCTCCTATTGATTCTTTTGAAGATAAAGTAACTCGTGCTAATCATATATCTAAAATATTGATGTATGATAGGAATCTTAATCCTAATTCTACTAATTATGCAACTCTTGTAGGAGAAAGTCTTAATCAGTGGGAACAGAAAATAGGTTATAATTATAATACTATTAGTGGATTATATAATAAAGTATCACAGACTAAATCTAAGAGTAAGCGTATAAGTATTGCAGATACTACTACTGGTCGTTTGCTATTAAATAACGATGAAAATGGAAATCCAAGATACAGTAATATTAATGATGTTCTTTTATCATCTAATACTGATAATTTTACTTTATATGGTATCGAAAATAATCAAATAATAATTCGTGATGGTAGTAATCGAGTAGTAGGTCAATCAACTAATTTATATGATAATGGTAATACTATATTATATGTAGAAGATTCTCAAGGTAGAAAGATTAGAGTTAATACTCAAGGTAATACTTCTAATAATGGACTTACTTCTACTAATGATTTCGTTAATCAATTTAATTCTGGTATTACTGAATTATTTGATGGACTTGCAGGTGCTTTACTAAATAATGATACTGAAACATTTAATTCTATTATATCTAATATCGAACAATATATAGGTAATGGAAAGATGTTATACGGTTATGAATTTAGTAGAGATACTGAAGGAAATGTAGCATTTAAACCAAGAGGTACATATAGAGGAGTTAGTGAGAAATTTAATGGTCCTATTATATATTTTAATATAGCTTCTCGTTATCCTAATATTAAGTTTAGATATCCTGATGGTACTACTTCTGGTGCTATGGGTATTACTACTTCTCAAGGTATAAATGTTGCAAGTGCAAGTAGAAAGAACTTTAATACTAAGTTTAAAGATATATTTAATTATCTTCGTCGTAATATAATTAATGATGCTTTTAGTGGAACTAATATTAGAGGTAATGAAACAATAGAAGTTACTAACGAAGGAAAGATGAGATTTAAAATTCCTTCTTTAAGTAATGATAAATGGTATAGTAAAGAATTTGATAGTTATACTGATTATATTATTTCTACTGGAGCTTTAGTTACTAATATAGATGCAATTAAAGATAGTAAAGGTAATATTCTTGGTAACTTTACTTTTACTAATGAAGGATTTAATAGTATAGGTCTTAATAAGAATATTTATTTAAGTCTTATTGATGTAACCACCCCTGTAGAGGAAGTAATAAGCACTAAATCTCCTGCTCCTACTAATGCTGTTCGAGATGCTATTGAAAAAGGAACTACTCCTTCTAAATTAGGTAAAGTTCTTAATGCTAATAGTTCTTATAATGAAGTACTTAAATCTCTTGAAGATGCAGGGCTTAAAATTAATTCTACAATAGAATCTAATGATAGACGTCTTGCTTCTATTCCAGTAGGAGATAATACTCTAACTCTTACTAATAAATGGTTAGAATTAGATAGCAATCAACAAGTTCTTAAAGTAATACATGAAGGTATTCATTATTATTTTGCTAAAGAAGGAATTGATACTACTAAATTTAATGATTTATATAATAAGTTTAAAGAGTTTATTAATAGTCCAGAAGTTAATGATGTAGTTAAAAACACTTATAGCAAATATCTAAATGAAACTAAAGAATATAATGTTGCAGTTGAAGAATTTGTGGTCGAAGCTATTACAAGCAGAGAGTTTGCAAGACTCCTTAGTAGCATCCCTTATGCTTCAACCACTGTTTCTGATTCTAATAATATATTTACTAATATTATTGACGCTCTTTTAGAGTTAATTGGTAATGTATCAGGAATAGATAATACAATACTTGGAGAAATAAGAAATAGATTAAGTAAAATATCAGAGATAAACACAGGAGAAGAATCAACTAATGAAGTAATAGATAATAATGATGAAATATACAGCGAACCTATTGCTGAAATAGAAGATGCTTTCATGAGTGACTTTGATGGTATTGCAGATATTGAATTTGATAGTTCTATTATAGATAGTAATGCAAATTTAACTCCGACAATATCCTCGTTATTCAGCCGTCTAAACTACCAACAGCAACGCTCTCTCGATAGTTTGCAGGCTCGTGACGAGGTTAACTATACCTGTTCTTAGCTATCCTATTACTTTCTACTAAAATCGCGTATTCAGCCTTAGAATCAGTCATTTTATTGACACTCTAAGGCTGATACATTTGGAAGTAATGATATTATTTATTATATTGCAGTCGATTATTAAACATTTAAAATTATATTAATTATGGCTTGTGAAATTGAAAGTATTGGAAATGATAAGCTATATAATAGACTTATGAAGTTAACTAATAATGATAAACTTCGTTCTCTCCAATACCTTACTACTATTATGAATCCGGACTTTCGTATGTGGTATGTTTCAACTACTCAAAAAGAAGTTGACTTATCTAATATGAACAAAATTAGTCCTACTTTTGTTAAAGCTGTTAAGCAGTATATTAATCTTACTGAATTTAATATTAGTAATTCTGTTCAAGATTATAATACTGCAAGAACAACTATATTTGGAAATGATTTAGCTAAAGAAGATCATGCTATTAATACTTTAGTTACTTTTATGCTTAAAGGAGAAAATGCACTTAGAAATGCTGGTAAAAAGGTAGATAAGAATCTACTTAAACAAACTCTTTTAAAGCAATTATATACTCATGTTCAGAAGAATAAAGATAATCTTACTGATGAACAAAGAGAATATTGTAATATATTATATGCAGGAATCAAAAATAGCGATGATTTATATAATATAGTTATAAGACATCCTAAGGTTAATGATTTAAGTAGAACACTTGGATTATTTAGAATTAACGAGAATCTTCTGCAAGATGATAATTCAGATGCAGAAGTTATTGATGTTTTAGACGATGAGGGAATTGCTGGTCTTAGAGAAGATTGGAGTGATTTAGGAGATCAACGTAAAGATTATGATAAGAATATATCTAAAGAAGTTAAGCAATTATTTGCTTTAACTGGAGAAACTATAAGTACTGAAAGAATAGATGGTAATCCTAACTATAATTCAGCTACTTATTCTGGTATTCCTGAAACTATTGAGTTTCTTGATTATTATAAAACTATTCTTACTAATGCTACTTTTGATGACGCTCAGTCATTTGTTCAAAGTCTTTATGAATTAGCTGATAGATTTCCTAATCGTAGTTCTTTATCTATTGTTGCAAATAAGATTTCAGGAAATGATATAAATAGTATAAATCTTAGAAATAAAGTATATACTCAATTTAATCAAGCAAGAGTACAAAGAAATGAACTTCTTTATAGTTCTGGACAAATAAGTCCTCGAATTAGAAATAGAGGTTCGTTTCCTCAACTTGTTATGTATGATAAGGTTATTATTGCTTTTAATAATCTTACATTTGTTCCAGTAGGAGTATCTGAAAATGCTAATAAATTAGATGCTCTTACTAACAAAATAAAAGAAATTAGTTCTATTACAGATGCTAATGAAAGAAATCTTCAATACAATGAAGTAAGAGATAACTTAATTAATTTATATAACTCTTTTAATATTGGAGTTACAGAAGAAGGAATTAGTAATTATATTAAATTCAATGGAACAGGTAATATCGCTATTAATCTTAATAATCTTATTCGATTAGCTAACAGTTTTAATAAAACGCTTATAGATACTTATCCTAAAGTAATCGAAAATAATAATACTTCTAAAGAATGGTATAGAGCAGAATATAAGAAAGCTATGGCAGCAGAAGAAATTGGAGAAAATTATATTATTCAACCAGTTCCTGCTGATAAATTAAATGATATATCAAGAGCAGGCAATAAGATTGCTAACGCTATAGCTGAAACATTTGCTAATTATCAAACTGTAAATCTTGAATTTAATAGTATTAACGTAGAAAATAATCTTGTTTCTGATATTATTAAACCAAGTATGCTTAAACGTTTCTTTGATAGATTAGGAAATGAACAAGCCACTCTTGAGTATTTTACTAATAAAGCTAATCTTTCTCAATATAATAATTCTAATATTATTGTAGAAGTAACAGATAGTAAAGGTAATATAATAATTCCTGGTATTCTTAAAAGAAATGCTGATGGAACTTATGCTCTTACTGATTATTATAAGTTCTTAGATTATCAATTATTTAATGGTGCGAGAAATGAAGTCTTAAATACTAATAAGACTTATTCTAAAATGACTCGTACTGAATGGGATATTACAGCTCTTAACGAGTTTGTTAATAATAACGATATTGATCCTAATGGTAAATTTAAACTTAGTCGTTATTTTATGCAAACTCCTTCTGATGCTCCTAAGAATTTTAGTATTACAAGCTATCGTCTTTCTATTGATGGATTATATGGAAATAAAATAAATAGAAATCATCCTATTTATAAGGCATTATTCAATATAGTTCAACAAGAATATGATGATGCAGCTCAAGCACTTACTTTCTTATTTGAAACTGATGAAGTAGATGGAAATATAACTCTTAGAAGAGAAAGAAGTCGTAAGTTAGGAGAACTTGCTAAACCAATTCTTAAAGAAGAATTTAGAGTATCTGATCTATCTAATACATCTGCTGAATTAAATTATCATAGACAAGGAAATAAGATAATAGATAAGAATAAACTTGTAGGTAATGTATTTAATATTAACAAGTTAAATCTTAATGATAATACAGATGTTATAACTAATGTAAATGAGTTAGTAGATGGAGAAGGTAATAAGATTTCAGATTTCCTTTACGGGGGTGATGGCAATGGCTCACTTAATATTAGGCGTGATGCACAAGGTAAAATTATAGCTGTTCTTACTGATTCTCAAAGAGAAGCTATTGAAAATTATCTTGATAATTATCTTGTACAGCGTAGACGTAATGCAGAAGTTTATTTTGCAGATTATATTAATAACGTTGAAGGATTTAATAATGTTAAGACCGAAGGTTTAACTAAAGAACAACAAGCTGAACAAGCTACTAAAGTTCGTGAAAGATATAATGATTTTGTTACTGAATTTAGTTTAAATTATACTATTCAGTATAATAACTTTAATGATCTATTTGCAGGTAGTCCTAAATTCTATAAGAATAATCAAGATACTATTAAACGTAATAAAGAAGTTCAAGCTGGTGGTTTAATATATGCAGGATATGAACTTAATAATACAGAAGATAAAAATCTTGGAGAAGTTAAAGTAGGAGATAAGACTATTAAGATTACTTCTTCTTTTAAATATATATCACTTAACGATATTGATAAACCAAGTAATAATCTTGCAAGTATTGAGAAACAATTAAAAGAAGCAAATGTTCCACAATCAGTTTATGATTTTATTGTGGGACAGTTTGGAGGTAAAACTACTACTTCTGATGCTCAATCTTATATTACTTTAGATGAATTTGTTCGTAGAGCTGTTTTATCTGGAGAATATGATAATTATAAAGATACAATAGAAGCTCTTTATGATGAAAGTCGTCCTATTGATTTTGAAAAACTTAGTAAACTTATTCAAGTTCAAAAGAATTTCTATTATGGATTAGATATAGATAATAATACAGGACTTGAAGTTCCTAATCAAATTAAGAACGCTGAATATGTTCTTATTCCTCGATTCTTAGGTAATACCGAACTCGCTCTTCTTAATAAGAAGATGTTAGATAAAGGTATTGCTCAAGCTAACTTTATATCTACTGAGAAGGCTACTACTAATAAGATTCTTACTTTCTGGAATAATGAAGGTAATCTTACTCAAGAAGATATAGCTAAGTTTGATGAACAACTTATTGGAAGTATTAAGACTGGTTGGTATTCTAATCTTTACAAACAGCAAGATGTTCCTCAACATATGGATGAAGAGAATAAAGCTGGTATTCAGATTATCAAGAAAATGCTTGATAATATTAATTCTACTGAATTAGGACAACTCTATATAGATCAGTTCTTTAATAATTATAATGCTAATATAATAGATAGTTTTAATCAATTAGCTGAAAGGTTAGGAGTTAAGTATTCTAATGGAGATATTGTTTATGAAGATGGTTCTCCTGTTTTAGATATGACTGAATTCTATAATCTTATTAGAGACGAACTTACAAGTCGTGGTGCTGATACAAATATAATGTCTTATGCTACTATTAAAGACGGTCTTCCATTAATGCCGACTTATATTAATAATGTAAGAAGTAAACTTGAATCAGTAGTTCAATCTATATTTACTAATAATATTACTCGTCAAACTATTCCGGGATTTCATGCAAGTCAAGTATCTACTACAGGCATGCGTAAATTAGATTTTGATGCAGGTCTTACACAATCTGAATTTGAATCTAAACATGGATATAGTCTTGGACGTAAGCTTGAATATCATCCTAATGGTGATAATTATATGGAGATTATGATTCCTCGTCATATGATGAGAACTTATAATAAATATGATGCAGATGGTAATCTTATATATGAATTTACAATAGATGATTTAAGATCAGCAGGATTAGATTATATGATTGGTTATCGTATTCCAACAGAAGGTAAACAATCAGTAGTTCGTATGAAAGTTGTTGGTTTCTTAAATGAAGCTCAAGGTTCTACTATTATAGTTCCTGATGAATTTGTTACTCAAACAGGTTCTGACTTTGATATTGATAGTGTTTACGCTATGTATCATAATGTTTGGTTTGATAAAGAAGGAAAACCTCATAAGGTAAAATTTAATAGTGATTTTTCAGACGAAGGAACTTTTAATAGATATGTTCATTATGTTAATAGAGAAGTAGATAGAAAAACTAAAGAACTTTATGGAACTCGTTTAAATCAAGATGAATATAAAGATTTAAAAGAAAAAATACGTAAAGAAGTAGAAGATTCTAATAAAGAATATAGTGATTATCTTGAAAAGACTGTTGCTGATCTTATAAAATCTACTGATGAAATATGGGCTGAAATGCCTAATAATATTAAAACTGCTCTTACTCCTATATTTAAAAATAAAACTCTTAAATTTAATGAAAGAGTAGATTTAATAGTAGATATTCTTAATGAAGTAGGAGAAGATATAAAGAGCGATAGTTTTAGAAAGTTTGCAGAAATATATAAGAAGATACAAGAAACAATAGACGAACAACAAGAACTTAGCAGAAATGTTAATGCTAATGTTTATCAACTTATACCTGAATATTTAAGAGAAAACTTTAGAATTAATATAGCTAATCGTGCTAAAGCTGCTAATCTTCTTAGCTTAGAAGAATTTAGTGAACTTCCTATTGAACTTCAAAATAGTAGAGAAGCAAGAAATAATCAAATAGTTGATGCATTTCTCGGTATAATGCAAATGAAAGAAGCGTGGGAAGAAAATCTTATGAGTAGTAACTTTGAAGATATTAAAGCTGCTAAAAGAGAAATATTTGGTGCTCAAGATAGGTATCGTAATATTAATACTTTTGAAGCTCAAAGTATGTATAGAGACGAAGTTATGGCAGGTGCTCAACTGAAAGCGATTTCCGTAAAACGGGATGGATTCTGTTCTATTAGTAACCTCTCTAAGACCACTATCATGGCTTCTGACGGCTTTAAATTCGTTTATGATACTCCTGTATCGGAAAGCACCGAAGACTTCGCAGAAAGGCTTAGAAAGGCTTACGGAATAGTGAACGTAGAAGTTCGAGATAATAAAGTTGCTGTTAATCATAAATATATTGGTTGGAGTAGAGATAATAATAGAAACTTAACAGGTAAACTTATTACTGTTTATAGTTCTGAAACTACTGCTTTAATACTCGATGGTGTTAAGGAAGGTGGTGTTCCTAATGTTAATCTTTATACTTTTGATGTTTATAAGTCTATTGTAGATGCTGGATCAGATTATAGAACAGCTATTCTGTTTATTAATCAGCCTGCTGTTACAGCTTGTATTGAAGTAAACAATAATAATGAGAATATATTTGAAGTAAACAATAATAATGAAATAAATACTGTTAGACTTCAATTATATCGTGCTCTTGCAGAAGCTAATGGAATTAATCTTAAACCGTTTGAATCTATTAGAAATATAACCAATAGATTAAAAGAAAGAGGAATATATATTCCAATTGGTGTTGATTATTTTGATGTTTCTGAACTTCAAGCTCATATGAATGATAATTTAAGAGGAGGTAAAGAATCTGAAATATTATATCAAATTAAAGTACTTAATGCATTTCAACATTTTAAAACTATCGCTAATCAAATAAATATTCATAGTAATATTCTTAATACTGATAAAGTTGGAGCTGGTCAATCAGTTAATGAAACTGATAAGTTAGTTAAAGATATATTGCAAGTTAAGTACAATAATGATAATATGCGAGAAGAATCTCCTAAACTTACAAGTTCTGTTAATGGAGAATTTCTTGTTGATGCTATATATCCAAAAGTATTATTTGGAGATTTAAATGAACTTCGTAATGATATTAGCGAATCAGTTTATCCGTCTCTTTATTATCAATTGAAATATGGAGTTATTGCAAGTAGTGCTATTACTTCTAATTTATTCTTAACTCATAGTTCAGCATTTAAGCTTCTAAAGAATAATTATCTTAATTCTAAAGATCTCGCTACTGTTAAAGAGTTTGAGAATTACGTTATAACTAAAGCAATGAATCAAGCTACTACTGTTCGTACTAATACTTATAAGACTAAGAACAGTAATGATTTATTTAATAATTATAATATAGATATTAGCGAAGCAAGTGAATATGAGAATAGACGTCGTATATTTGGATATAATCGTTCCTATTTAGTTGATTTTGATTTTAATGATAAGAGTGAAGAAAACGTAGCTAAATTTATGAGTCTTACTCCTGCTAATAAAGTTCTTCTTCTACAGACTGCGACTACTGACGATAATCTATTTAAAAGATTAATAGTAAATATTAAAGATGATAGACTTTCAGCTAAAGGACGCCATTCTAAACAAACTATTAATATTATAGATAGTGGAGTTAGTTATGAACAAATGTATCAGCTATTTAAAAATGCTTATTATAATGATAATCCATTTATTCAAACTGCTGCTATTGATTTAGTTCGTTATGCTATTGTAGTTGAAGGATATAAATTTAGTGGAGGTAGTATAAGTAAAATTATACCTACTGAAATATTATATCAAGATTTAGAACAATATAATTCTGTTAACGGAGTTAGTTCAGGTCTTGGAATAATATATGATACTAATCGTGCTCTTGATAATTTCCTTCAATCAGAAGTAGATGTTTATTCTGAAAGTATAGATAATCTTATTACTTCTTTCTATCGTTCTTATACTAAGAGTAAAGATATTGTTAAATTTGAAAATAAGAGAACATCTAATCATGCTGCTCTTAGCTTTAAGTTTAATGGTATGGCAATTATTGATAAAGAAGAAGCAAGTAAGTATAAGTTAGTAGAATCTGTCAGGTCCTCTACAGGGGAGGTTACTTATGTTAAGTTTCTAATGACTAATCCTTCTACTGCTAAAGGTAAACGTAAAGAACTTAATCTTTATAGAGTAGTTCCTGCTGGAGATAATCTCTATATTTATCCTCTTAATAAGTTAGAACCTAATGAAATAGGAACAGTATCTGTTAATCCAGATAATCTTACTATTCCTGCTCCTTCTGTTTATGAATCTATTATTAGAGCAAATGAGAATATTATGCCTGATAATCCTATTGTTATAAATAATCTTCCTGCTCTTGAAAAAGCACGATATAATATAACAAGAGATATTGTAGCTGTAAGAAATCTTAATGAATCAGTTGATGCTTTATCCCCGGTAGAGGATATGCGTAATCGTAAGCTCATTGATATATGGCTCGATACTTATACTAATGCTAATATCATTAGAGGTAATACTATAATAGATACTGATAACTTTGATACTTCTAAGAGAACCGTTATGGTAGTTGATGATGTACAATCTGCTATTACTAATATAAACAACTTAGAAGATATAGGTTATTCTAATTATATGATAATAGCTCAAAATAGTGAAGCTGGTCAATTAAGAGGAATTATAAGTAGTTTAAATCGTGCTGAACTCGAGAGAATTAAAACTGAAGATGCTCAACGTAAATTAGAAATTCGTAGAGCTAATCTTACTACTAAATATGATGGTAAAGAAACAGGTTCTTATGGACGTCTTAAAGAATTAGTTAAGCAATATAGTTTAAGAGTTATTAATAATGGGTTAAACTTTATATCAGTAGAAAATGATTTAGTTCGTAGACTTAACTTTAATCCTAATACTTATCATCAAATGAATATTGATGGAGTTAATTATGTATTAACTTATTTAGGAGAAGTAAGCAAGAATAATATTAAGTTACTTAGTGATTATAATAAACCAGATAATAAAGATTTATTAGATGAAATAGTAGCTAAAGCAACTTTATTAAGTCCTTATTCTCGTGCTAATCTTATTAAGATTGAAACTTACGAACATTTTAAGAATGATGTAAGAGAATCTGTATTAATTGATAATGACGAAGCTATTAATCAATATATATCAGAAGCTGTTGCAAGTATCGAACGTACCGAAAGAAATGTTAATGATGATGCAGTAACAGAAGTAGCTCGTGCGTTTACTAATCTTGATATTAGAGTAAGTAATAGTGAGAAATTTAATGATATAGTTAGAGAAGCTGCATTAAGAGTTATTAACGGTTATACTTCTAAGCGTAGTGAATATTTCTTAGATAATATAAATGATTTTTATAATATTGGAGATAAACATTATTCTATAAATAATCCTGAATTATTTGATTTAATGTTAAATGATGATAGTCTTAGAACAGGATATGAAAACTTTATAGATGCTATTAATAGATTTATTGAAGATTATAGTTCTGTTGCAGCTATTGAACCTTATGATATTGCTAAAGCTGAAAGACAAGGAGCAACTCCTGAAGAAATAGCTGGACTTAGAAGAAGTAATGAAGTTCTTAAACAATTGAAAGATCAATTTGCTAAGATCAATAGTCTTGATAATCAAATTAAGGCAAGTATTAAGTTATACTTTAATAAAGTTATATCTTCTCTTTCAAGTGATCCTCGTATTAAGTCTCAACTTATTGAACTTACAGAAGCATTTGATGATGAGAATTGGTCACAGTTAAAACTTGCTGATAGTCAAGAAACTCATATTCCTATTGTTCAAGTAGTTCTCAAAGAAGCAATGGTTAGATTACGTCAATCTGAAATAGATGCTCGTGATAGAAGAATTACTTTTAGAGATGCTATAAATAAAATAATAGAAGATGCTAAGAAGAATAATGTAGATGTATCTCTTAATGATATATTAGACGAAGATGGAAATCTTATTCTTCCTTATACTAAAAATTTAGTAGATGAAATAGTAAAACTTAGAGAAGAAGTTAAACTTGCTGGAATTACTGATCCTAACGGACGTAATGGTATTAAATATAAAAAAGCTAAGGATGCTCAAGAAGAATTTCTTATTAATAATGTAGAACGTCAATATAAGAAAGTTTTCTATGAAGATTATAATCGTCTTAATCATATATTAGATAAATATCCTCAGACTTATGTTCGTCTAAAGAAATTAATGCAAGAGCAAGCAGATATTTTATCTACTATGATAGATGGAGATTATAATACTATTCTTCCTGAAAATGCTAAACGTCTTAATGAGATTAGAAGTGAAATTGCAGAAATGCGTTCCGAAATAGATGTTGATGGCGAATATAAAGAGAATTATAGAGAAGCTCGTGCTATTAATCAATATTATCTTACTCGTAGAGGACTTGACGCTAAATATAAAGAAGTAGTTGAAAAGCCAGAATTTAGAAGAAGATTTGATAGAGCTATGTCAGATCTTAAATATCCAGAAACATCTGAAACATATAGAGAAGCTAAAGAATGGTTAGATGCTAATACTTATCAAAGTCTTACTTCTGATTTTAGAAAGAAGTTAAGTGAGGCATATAAGAAAACTCGGTTAGGTAATCCTATTGATGGTTATATGATTTCTATGTTTAGAAATAAATATGACAGAGAAGGTATTATTGATGGTACTAAATTTAACGAACAACAAGTAGCTAATATTAAGAAGAATGAAGAACAACGTTATCTTAATGCAGCTAAACGTAAGAAATTAGATGAAGATGTTGCTGAAAGATGGTTAGATGAAAATGTTGAATGGGTTAATACTAAATACTATGAAAGTAAGTATGTAGAAATGAACTCTCAGGGTAAAGAAGTATTTGAGAAGTGGTATAAAGATAATCATGTAGTTAATCAACTTACTGGACAATATGAACCGCTTCTTATATGGAAGACTCAAAAGATTAAAGATCCTAATGCTTACGAATATAGTCCTCGTTCTAAATGGTTACAAACTAAAGTTAAAGAAGAATGGAATAATCCTAAATATAAACCAGATAAACTTCAAGCAAGTAGTAAAACTTATATTAATAATAAGTACTATAATATGAATAAATATCAAGTACAATTATATGAAGAAGTTAATGGACTTCTTAATGAATTAGTACGAGATAAACGTAATAGAGCTTATATTAATAAAGGCTATCTTCCTAATCAAGCTGTTAGTGATGTTAATCGTAATAAGACGTTTAAAGATTATTGGAATGATTTTGCTGCAAGTCATGGATGGTATGATACTCCTATGAAATCTGAGTTAGAACTTAACTTTAATAAAAGAGAAGTTAATGCTCCTATGCTTCATAGTTTATCAAAGATAGAACTTATTCCACTTAGACGTCAAGGAGAAGGAGAAAGCAATGAAGATTATGCAGAATATGTACGTAAGACTAATGCAGAGAATAGAGAATTGATTCGTCAAAGAGAAAAGGAAAATAAAGAACTCAATAATCCTAATCTTGGAGAAAGACTTGATACATTTATTGGAGCAATGTACACTTATAATACAACAAATGATGTTGCTCGTCTTATGAAACTTACGAGTGCTCAGCTTAGAAATATGGAATTTGTAAGTCGTAATTCTAAAGGTATTCCAATTAAAGATAGAATAATGGAAAGAATTACAGGAAATGAACAAGTTCGTACTAAGATAAGTGGAGAAGATTCTAATGTAGTTAAACATTTTGAGTCTCAAATGAGAAAACTTATATTTAACGAGTTTGAATATGATCAAGGAGTTGCTTCTAAGATTTCTCGTGTTGCTCGTAATGCTGTTTCTCTAAAGTTTATGACATTAAATCTTACTGGAGGTATTGCTAACGTTCTTTATGGTAAAGCACAGATTCAAATGGAAGAAGCTGCTGGCGATAACTTTAGATATAAAGATTTCAGACGTGCTGAAAATGAATATATGCAAGGAATGTTATCATTCATGGCTAATGTATATAATGAGAAAACAGATAATATAACAGATGGTATATTTAAACTATTCAATGTTATTGAATCTGATATGGTAACTGAACGTTACGGTGAAGGTGAAAGTCCAATAGCTAAGTTTGAAAACTTGTTATATGTTCAACAAAGTAGTGGTGAACATTATATGCAAAATACTGCATTACTTGCTATGATGTACTCTCATAGAGTTACTGAAATAAATGGTAAACCAGAAGTAATGTCGTTTACTACTTATAAACAAGATCTTAGAGGTAATATACTTAGAAAAGTATTAGCTGATACAGATACTAAGTTATTAGAACGTTATGATAAAACTATGAATAGAATCTTTAGTTCTCTTAAAGATAAAGAACAATATGTTAGATTTAAAAGAGATGCTATTACTGATTTCTTACGTAGTATAGATAATGATGTTCGCAAGAAGTTTATTGATGAATATAAGGAAGCTGAGAAAAATGCACAAGTTACATTTGAAAATCTTCCTACATTTAGAGATCAATTTGAACTTGTAGATGGATATGCAAGATTAAGAAAAGATAGTCCGTTGAGTAATAGAGATATTGCAGAGTTTAGAGAGAAAGCAATTAAAGTAAATCATCATATTCATGGTATTTATGATAAAATTGGTGCTAATACTCTACAACAAACTTGGTGGGGTTCTCTTGCAATGCAATTCCATAAACATCTTGTTCCGGGATTCCAAAAAAGATTCGGTTATCGTCTTGGTCATACTGATGGTATATATAACGAAACTCGTGAAACAGTAAATAAAGGAACTTATGTTTCATTAGTAGACTTTTTACGTATGCCACTTAGTAAGTATTATGAACTTGATAATAGTGGAGAGCTAACAGCAGTTAAAGCATTACAGAATATAGTTAAAGGTTATGCTGATTTTATTAGTAACTTTAATGTTTACTATAATATTCTTCCTGATTATGATAAAGCAAATCTTAGACGAGTTCTTGCTGAATGGGTTGCTATTGCTAAAGCTCTTGCATTATTTACAGTAGGTAAACTAATGCTTGACGATGATGATGAATCTACTCAAGCAGCAGATTATATTCTTTATAGTGCTGACCGTTTAATGTCTGAGAGTATTCAATATACTCCTTGGGGTATGGTTAATGAAGGAAGCAAACTGTATAAACAACCTGTTGCTGCATTTAGTCTTGTTCAAGATGCAAGCAATATAATATCGGCTGTAACTTCTTATGTTATTACTGGAGAAGTAGAAGATTTATATTATCAATCTGGAACTAAGTCTGGACAGAATAAAGTAACAACAAGTCTTGTTAAGTTTGTTCCTATATGGAATCAACTCCAAAAACATGAGAATCTTGGTAATAATAATCAATATTATAAGCTTCGTAGTAATCCGTTTAGTGGTATTAGTTCATTAATTGGAGATATAATAGAAGAAAATGAATAAATAGTAGTTGTTCATAATATAGGTTTTAAATGTTGAGTTGGTAGTGTTGCTCGTGAGAGTAGCACTACTGTTGTTTAGTAATGAAGCGAAATAAGCGTGCTCATGACTATCCTCTACAGGGGATGTAGAAGTAATCAACTTCATATAGAAAGTCTCACTATGAGCCTAAGAATAAGCGAGAGACGCATTTGTTTGCTGCAAAATCCCCTGTAAAGGATATGTATAGCCTCGGCTTCTCTTCTATCACTACTTCTATCTTCATTACTATCTTCTTATATAAATCCAAATTCAATATTAAAAAAAGTAGCACCATTAAGGCACTACTCTGGATTATCGAAATAAATTGCTGTAGAATTATAATTATTTATAGAATCTATTGCATCATTAATAATATATCTAACAGTTTTCCCATTATCACATGCAGAAGACTTAATAGAAATAATTAGTTTTTCTTCTAAATAATCAATTAGTTTTCTACTTTTTCGTATCTGTTCTACATTATATTTAGAAGCTCTTTTAAGACCTTCATATTTACTATTACTTTCTTGTATATCTACAATTAGTATTGCATTACCTATAAAAGATACAACAAGTAATATACTTAATATAACTATTAACTTTCTCATAATATTTTAAATTTTAAAGCCCTATTAATATTTCTATCAATAGGGCTTATAACTATAATAAATGTATAACTTAGATTAATTATTCTGAATATATTTTTTCAAATGTATTTAATTTAATATTAGCTCCTTGAATATCTATCTTAACATTAGGATGCTCAGATTTAAGACGTTTAAGAACTTTATCTGTACAATCACATATTGAAGCATTATAATAAGCAGTAGGAACAATTTCTATACATCTATATTCTCCGGTAGTAAATAGATTTTGAATACAATTATCTATAAAACGGGTTGTATTACCAACTCCTCTATTTACTCCTTGAATAGTCCAGCCTTCTACAATAAACTTTCCTTGTTTATCATATCGAGCATCTGTAAATGCAGGATTCATAGGATTACAAACATGTATTCTTGCAAGTAATTTGCTTATATCATCTTTGTACCATCCATTAAAAGTACTTCCATTTTTACTAAGTTTAACTCTCTGCATACATATGTTCTTTTATTACATTAATACGTTTAATAATCTCATCTTTATGAATACCTCCTTCAAAACTAAGTTCTGAACTGAAATCATCATCGTTAATCTTTACTTCATATTTTTCTCGAACTTTATCAAATTCTTTAGAAGAACATAGAATTACGAACCATTCGTCAGGATATTCAATCTCATAACAATCTAAAGTAATTGTATCATTAGGATAATGTTTATCTTTTACACGAATATCATATGAAACAGGAAGATTAGAAAGTTCATCAAGAACCCAAATAACACCACCATAATACTTTTCTCCACTACTTTTCTTAATTATCATATCTTTACCGATATAATGACTAATACGTTTAGTAATAGAATTTAAATATCCTATACTTCCATCAGAATGAAGAAAATATTTTGAATCTCTTTTATTTTGTCTTATCGTAGATTTCTTACTATCATAAAGACGGTATTCATCATGAGCAGACTCAAATTCATCATCTTCAAAAGTAAGTTTAGTTAATGGAGTAAAACTTGAAAGTCTTTTAAATCTTTCTATTTTATATCTATAACTAAAACCACTATCTCCTTGAGTAGAAAGAAGAGCTAATAAATCAAGAATTTGATTACACATCAAATTTTGCATTTCTTCTTTTCCCAATCATTATATGCTATTTTAAATTCATTTAAAGCATATTTAATATAGTTTGAATCTTTTGCACAATGACGAATATATTTAGTAGCAAGATTAAGAAGAAATCTCTTAATTCTCCTATTTAATCTAATAAATAACTTTTCCTTCATATTGAATATTGTTAAGATATTTATTCTTACATTTAAGAACTCCAAGATTAGCAATTCTTCTTGCTATACTTCTCATATATCCGTTACGTTTATTACTTCTTTTCATTTAAACATTTATTTAATTGTTGAACAAGTATTTCTTTTTTAACTATTCCTACTTCTCTTCTTCCAGTAGGAAATAAGATAGTAGGAACATCTTTGATACAATCTTCTCTTACTTTATCTTGATGAATATTTCTATCAATAAAATCAATCTTGAACTTAGCTCTAAATTGTTCTTCTGATATAACATCTAAGATTTTAGATTGCATACGAACACAACTTCCACATCCTTTAATAGTATAGAATTTAATAATAATTAATTTAGTATCTTTCTTCATAAATAATATAATTAGCTTTAAAGTCTTCTTCAGAAACTTCTATTATATCTTTTTTAGTAACTTTACGTCCATTAATACCTTGAAATAATTCTGCTTCTTGACTTATTAATCTAATAGGATTTACATTATTTACAAAATAAAGATCTCCTTTCTTAGAAATTACTTTATCCCATACTTCAATTGGTTTATTCTTTTTGTATTCAATCATTTTCCTGTACTACCATGACCACCAGTTCCTCTTTCAGATTCACCAAGTTTATCTACTTCATTCCATACAACAGTAGGATAACGATTGATTTGAACTTGTGCAATCTTATCTCCTATATTATAAGGAAATTCTATATAAGAATTACTAAAATTCTTACTTCCAAAACCAGCTAATTTGCTTATTCTATTAATAGTATTGCATAAAGTTTCAATCATATCTCTAACCCATTTAGAAGTACGAGGTTTAAATGATACCATTAATTCTCCTCTATAACCACTATCTAATACACCTACATGATTAGCCATATAACAATCAGTCTTACGATTACTACTACGAGGAAATATTTTCATATCATATCCTTCAGGAAGTTCAAAAGAAAGTCCTGTTCCATAGATATAACAATCCATTTCTTCATCATATTCTATGCTTACAGCTTTAACATCTAAACAAGCATCACCTTTTTTAGCATAAGTGGGAAGAGTGGCATCTTCACGAAGTTTCTTAATTTTAATTGGAAGTTCCATTTTTAATAGTTTTAATAATTAGTTTAATAATAGATTTATTTATATCATATAATACATAGATATTATAGATAGGAACAAATAATAATGTAAAGAATATAATATTATATCTTATATCTCCTTCTAAACTATATTCATTCCTACCTAATAAATTTAAAAGTAATATAATAAAGCATACTTCAAATATAAATATAAGAGGTATCTTTATTAATAATATGAAAGCAATATCTAACATAATTCTAAAGCCAATGAAAGAGCTTTTTGACTAACATTATAATCTGCACCAAATAAACCAACTTCAAGACGTTTTTCATCATTGGTATAAGATTTAACATTAGAATAATAACCAGTAATTCCATTATACATTTGCCATGCAGTACCTTCTACTTGCTTTTGTCCTATACCAGTAAATGTATAATCAAGAACATCAGTTATAATATTTAGTTTTTGCTTACTAATACCAGACTGTTCAAATGCTGAATTATCTCTATTAAATAAAGCATTATGAAGTCTAAACTCATTTACTACTTCATTCTCTTTTTCACTCAAGAATACGTCACAGATATAATGTTTAATATCATCATCGTCTACATCTGTCTTAAATAATACTTCATATATCTGCTTTTCTTCTTCAATCTTTTCTTTAGTAAAACCAAGAATTTCAGGAACAGTATAAAGTTTACCATTAACTCCTTGATTATGTCTAAAAGATATATAAGATTCAGAAGCTTTTCTTGCAGAATTAAGCATATTAAGACACCATAATCTAATAGGTGTTAACATTATTTGAACAGCCGAACTACCATCATGACTATTAGTAAATACAAGATATTGATCTATATGATCATTTCCACCAATAGTTATAGGAGTTTGTATTTTAGCAGTAACAAATATCTTCTGTCCATAACCAAGATAACCAGCACTACACCATTTAATATTATCTCCAATAGCATTATCAAAGAAATTAAATGCTTGAATGTTTTGAACAGGTTCATATCTGCCACGAACTTCACCAAGAGGAATATTTGTATCAGTTCTATAAGTACAGAAACTATTAGGAACATCAACAAATTCATGACCATTTACAATATTAG
>OHPM01000279.1_pt1 | contig 20239 bp, 24 predicted proteins | sample 1577721 | NCBI WGS metagenome assembly OHPM01 (sample SAMEA3879558, study PRJEB24766) | human gut metagenome | biome: human-associated habitat; feature: feces | place: USA | collected 1985/1987 | reverse complement strand
AAGGAAGAGGCTGGTATAAAGCTAATGAAGCTAAGCAATTACCTGTTAAACAAGGTGAGCTTCCTTTTGAACAACCTGAGGAAGAGAATCTGGACATTCCTTATGGTGTTGTAACAGTAGATGCAGATATAGTCCAGTCTATTGTAAGGCAACTTGTTACATCAAGTATTATCATTTCAAATGAAAGTGCAGTTGATGTTAAGAAGTGGGCTAATTCTATGGAGAGTCTTTATAGAAGGAGATTTGGAACTGTCAAAGAGTTTGAATACTTTGCATCAAACTATGTAGATTATCTTATTAATTATACCTATGATGGAGATGTTATGGCAGTAATTAATAATGATGATTCCACTATGGCTGCATTACTGGCACATGATGTAAGGGAAGAACTTGAGAAATTACCAAAGAACCCTTGGTTAAGTGTTTATATCAAATTAATGGATGATTATATTATTTGATTATGGAAGATGAAGTATTAGAAAGTGCTATAAACCAAATGGTTGATGAACATTTGGAAACTGTTCATTCAGAGACTCCAGAAGAGAGCTTAATGTATAGTCCTGCTTCTGAGTTAAATTCAGCAATTGCTTTATTACAAAGTGGTGAATGGGAAATTATTCATGAAGAGCAACATGCAAGTGGTGCTTATTTAGTAACCATTGGTGCAGTGAGTATAGAAACTCCCATGCTTCCTATAACTCTTATAGTAACATTGGAAGGGTCTAATCTATTGCATGATGCTCAAAATACTGAGGATGCTCCTGTAGAGATTGATGAACAAGGAGAAGCATTACTTGAAGCTGCATTAGCTGCTGAGGAAGTAGTGATTCCACCTAATTCAGGTAGTTTGCTTGTAGATGAAGCTACAAGTAGATTCAGTGGAGCTATCTGGTATAGTGCCATTCAGTCTAAGACTATTACATTAGCTGGTGTAGGTGGTATAGGAAGTTATGTTGGTTTCCTACTTGCAAGACTGAAACCTGCTGGATTATATTTATATGACCCAGATATAGTTGAACAAGCTAATATGTCTGGTCAATTGTATGGTAGTGGTGACTTGGGACAAGCAAAGGTTAGCTCCCTTCATAGGATGTTACAAGTATATGCAAACTACTATAACAGTGTAGCATATCAAGAAAGGTTTACTGCTGAAAGTGAAGCTACAGATATTATGATTTGTGGCTTTGATAACATGGAAGCAAGGAAACTGTTCTTTGATGCTTGGGAAGACAGACTACTGTCCAAACCTGAGGAAGAGAGAGGTAAAATGTTATTTATTGATGGTAGGTTGGCAGCAGAAGAATTTCAAGTCTTTGCTATTCAAGGCAATGATATAAGAGCTATAAGAGAGTACAGAAGTAAATGGTTGTTTAGTGATGCAGTAGCAGATGAAACCATCTGTAGCTATAAACAAACAACCTTTATGGCAAATATGATTGCATCAGTCATGGTTAATCTGTTTGTAAACTTCGTGGCTAATGAATGTAATCCCATTATAGATAGGGATGTACCTTTTATGACTCAGTATTCTGCTGATACAATGTACTTTAAAGTAGAAATGTAATGGCAATAAGTGCACAATTAAACAGGCAACTTCATGATATATTCCTGAATAGAGGTGCTATTCAATTCCCAGACTATATTAAACCTAATCTTGCATTTGAAAACAATAATGTATTCAATCTATTCTTAAGAGTAGATATTAGTGGACCAGAGATTGATGTTCCATTAATGTGTAAGTACAAGGTTGAGGAAGGGTTATTGAGTAACTACAATTATCCTAACAGTTTAAAGGAAGTGGCTGTTGCTTTATTTGAGAATAGTTATCCTCAATCAAGAAGAACTGCAAATGCAATCTTCAAGACATTCCAGATGAATGATAATAGAGATAGGCTTATGAAGGTTACAACTAATACTGGTGAGGTATATTATGGTGGTAATGGTTATATCCTTGACAAAGATTATAACCTATTAATACTGTACACACTTCATGGAGTTATGGAGGACAGGATTCTACACTACAAAACTGGTAGAATCTATGTGAATCCAAAGGTCTTTGTAAGCAATGGTCTGATTGAGAAAGGCATCATTAAGACAGTCATTCCTGCATTTGTACAGGAGGGTATCATGGTAGATACAAATAATATTGGAGTTACTGCTCAGGACATTAATACTACTATAAGGAATTCAAATGGCTTTGTTACTCAAGTAATTAAGCCATTACCTGAGATAATAGTAGCTGATGTGACTGATAGGTTTATAATAAGACCTAAAAAGCCAACTCCCTCTACATTCAATAATGATGCTATGAATGATTACCTTCTGGAGCATCTTGATAAGGTTGTACAAATGACCTATATATCATGACATTTGAGGAATATTTTGGTGGATGGGTAAGGGTTATAGATATAAAGGAATTAAATAAGGTGGTAGGACAGGTAAGTTTAATTAAAAGAGACTTACTTTGTCCTGCATATCCTGATATATTTAAGGCTTTTAATCTATGCCCTTACAACAACCTTAAAGTTGTAATGATAGGACAAGACCCATATCCCCAAAAGGATGTGGCTACTGGTGTCTTGTTTGGAAACAAGGAGGGGACTAAATTATCTCCTTCTCTTGAAATAGTTAAAGAGGCTTGCATAAACTTTGAAATTCCACATAACAGTATTATCTTTGACCAGACTTTAGAGAGTTGGGCTAAACAGGGAGTACTAATGATTAATTCTGCATTGACCTGTGAAATGAATAAAGTAGGTAGTCATACAATGATGTGGAGACCTTTCATGACCAAGTTACTAAAGAATCTATCAGAGTGGCAGACTGGTATTATATATGTTCTCTTTGGTGAACAGGCTAAGACACTTAAACCTTATATTAATAAGAGTACCAATATAATACTGGAAGAGAAGCATCCTGCATACTATGCAAGGCAAGAAGAAAGGATGCCATCTACTGTATTTCAAGAAGTGAGCAAATTAACTAAAGAAAAGTATGGAGAACCAATTGTGTGGTTCTCAGAATATTAATGTACAAAAAAAAAAGTATGAAGAAACTTATTTTTGTGAAGACTGGTAAGGAAGTGGAAATGGGCAAAACACTTGCCTTTGGAATGAACAGTGCTTATGGTTTCATGCCATTTTACACTGTAGTTGTCTGTGAGGAAAGTATTCCATTCCTTATTGAAGAAGGTGTAATCAAGGAAGTAGAAGATGAAGGAACTCATGTAGACCCTAACTTCTATCTGGAACATCTTGCTGGAAGGATTCATTGGAATGTGGATAATCTGAGGAAGTACCTTGGAAATCTATATACAATCTATCCTGCTGCTGTATTCTCAATTCTGTTGAGAGAAGTAGCCATTGTGCTTGATGAAAAGTATGATAACCACATTAAGAATAGCAATGAGATTTATGTCATTAGCTGCCTCAGTGGAGAAATATCAAAGGTCAAGGACTTGAATAAAATCAAGAACTTCAAGAATTTTGCTGCATTCAGAACATTGGATGATGCTCTTGCAGCTAAGCACATCTTGAAAGACCCTATGAAACAATTATTTAAAAGAAGTGGAAAACAGAAGAATTAGAAATGCCACTCCAGAAGAGTATGGTGATATAAAGTTTAAATCCAAGATTGAGGCAATGGTCTATAAGACCTTGCTTCAATATGGGTTTGAGCCTGAATATGAGACCCATACTTATACAATCTGGGAAGGATTTAGACCTACTGTACCTTTTTACACCCGTAATAAAGCTAAGGCTACAATACTAAACCTTAAGAAGCTAATTAATATTACTTATACCCCAGATTTCTACATGGAGTATCAAGGCTTAAAGATAATTATTGAAGTAAAGGGGCAAACAAATGATGTTTTTCCTTATAAGTTCAAGTTATTTAGATGGCATATAGAGAATTTGCCAGATAAAGAAAATTATCTTATCTTTGAGGTCTTTACTAAAAAACAACTCTTAGAATTTATTCAAATTATTAAAGATGAAAGCCATAGAAAGAATGAGGAAATTGCTCAACAGTTTACCCAAGAGTGATATAACTTTAGGTGAACAGTTTATTCAGAGCAGAGATTTTGAGTCACTCAAGGACTTAGTGGATTCAGCAATATTCAAGACAAGGAAGAATATCAAGAGTGAAAATCCTAAACAGGAGTATCTTGATGTGGACTTGACAGAGTTAAGTAATTTAAAGGCTGAGGTGGATGTATATTTAACCCAGCTTGAAGTTCCCAGTAATGAATGGGAAGAAGACATAGAGGAGGAATACTATGATGAAGAGTATTAAAGAACTATCTTGGAATGTAACAGAAGAAGAGTACAGGAAAGACCCTGCAATCAGTTACTCTACATTATCAAGATTTGAAAGGGAAGGATGGAGGAATCTTAGTTCTCTCTTTGATAAGGTAGATAGTCCAGCATTACTATTTGGTAGTGCAGTGGATTGTATGCTTACTGATGGGGAACAAGCCTTTGCTGAAAGATTCATTGTATGTGAGTTTCCTAATCTATCAGATAACCTGATAAGTATCACCAAAGTATTATTCTCCAAGTATGGAGATACACATAGAAGGGTAGATACTATTGATGATGAAGTGATTAGTAGTGTGGCTGTAGCCAATGGATATTATACAGGGGACTCTTATAAAGCTACCAGAATAAAGAAGGTAAAAGAGAGCTGCAATGAGTATTATTCACTACTTGCACTGGCAGGAGATAAGACTATATTATCCCAAAAGGATTATAATGATGTCTCTCTGTGTGTTGATGAATTAAGAACCAACTCAATAACCAAGGACTTCTTTTATATAGACCCTTGGAGAGATGATATTGAGAAGGTGTTTCAATTGAAGTTCAAGGCTGAATGGAATGGAATACCAGTGAGATGTATGTTTGATGAACTTATTGTGGACCATCATAATAAGATTATCTATCCAATAGACTTAAAGACTACTGGGTATCCTGAGGAGAACTTTCAAGATTCCTTTGCTCACTGGAGATATGATATCCAAGCTAAGCTATATACATATATTCTTCAAGAGTGTATCAAGAGAGACCCTTATTTCAGTGAGTTCAAGATTCAGCATTATCAATTCATTGTTATCAATAGAAGAACAATTGCTCCTATTGTGTGGGAATTCTATGGGAACTTTGGTAGGGTAGATTTAAAGGATGAAACAGGTAAGATATATAGGGATTGGAGGAAGATTCTTACAGACCTAAATTATTATCTTACTAATCCTAACTTAAAATATAGTAAGGAAGTGATGGCAAATGATTGTATTATGGAAATAAAGAATTTAGTACCAGCATGACAGAGTTAGAATATTTTAAAGGAGATGAACTGGCAGCTTCAACTTGGAGGAATAAGTATGCAGCAGATGGAGAGCAAACTCCTGATGATACACACAGGAGATTAGCTAAGGAATTTGCAAGAGTAGAGAATAACTATGATTGGGATATGCCCAATCATAAAGCTATGAAACTCTCAAACTATGGTTATCAAAGACCTAATCTTGATGAAGAAGCTATCTATGAATTATTTAAGGACTTCAAGTATATTATACCTGGAGGTTCAGTTATGTCTGGTTGTGGAACTGGAGCATTGGTAAGTCTTAGTAATTGCTTTGTAATAGGCAGTCCAAAGGACAGTTATTCAGAGATAATGAAGACAAGAAGCCAACAGGCTCAACTTATGAAGAGAAGGGGTGGAGTTGGTTATGACTTATCTCAGCTTAGACCAAGAGGAGCTAAGGTTAATAATGCAGCAAGGTCTTCAACTGGTGCAGCATCTTTCATGGATGTATGTTCAGATATAACCAATGAAGTGGCTCAGAATGGAAGAAGAGGTGCTCTTATGTTAAGTATGAGTATCAATCATCCTGATATTGAGGAGTTTATAACCAAGAAGCAGGACTTAGCTAAGGTAACTGGAGCTAATATATCAGTTAAAGTTACTGATGAATTCATGCAGGCAGTAATAGAGAATAAGGATTATACCCTTAGATTTCCAGTAGATGAATCTGACCTTTCTTACAAAGAGACAGATGAGTTTGGTAATACTGTGTGCATTCAGTATAATGAACTCTTTGATGGTAAGAGAGAGTATAACAAACTATATTCAATAGGAAAGGGAAGATTCATTAAGCTAATTAAAGCAAGAGAGCTATGGAATACCCTTATGCACTGTGCTTGGAATACAGCAGAGCCAGGGATTATGTTTGAATCTCAAATGCACAATTACTCACCAGATGGAGTTTATGAAAACTTTAGAATGGTGGGGACAAATCCATGTGGCGAAATTCCTATGGGTCCCTTTGATAGTTGTAGATTGATTCACATCAACTTGGCAAGCTATATTGTAGACCCATTTACAGACAAGGCTCATATTGATGAAGAGTTACTCTATATGCACTCTTATGAAGCTATGAGATTAGCTGATGACTTGGTTGATTTGGAGATTGAAGCTGTTGATAAGATTATTGATACAGTGAAGAATGATACTGATGATACTGAGTTCAAGCTATGGAGTAGAATCAAAGAAACTGCAATTCAAGGAAGAAGAGCTGGTTTAGGTTTCACTGGACTTGCTGATGCAATAGCTATGTTAGGCTTGAAGTATGACTCTGATGAAGGTATTAGTCAGGTTGAACAACTAATGAAAGTTATGTTCAAAGGTCAGCTTGATAGTAATATTGATATGGCTATTGAGAGAGGTAAATTCCCTGCTTGTAATATTTCAAAGGAACTAAACCCTTATTATGAGGTGTTCAGTGATAGAGAAGGAGTTTACTCCCATCCTGAGAATGAATGGTATGATGCTCTTTGCTATAATTTCCCAAGAGAATCTGAAAGGATGGAAAAATATGGTAGAAGAAATATAAGTTGGTCTACTGTAGCTCCTACTGGAACTGTAAGTATCATGGCTGGTACAAGTAGTGGTATTGAGCCTATATTTCTGCCTTTCTACCAAAGAAAGAGGAAGTGTATGTCTGAAAGTGATAGGGTAGATTATGTAGATAAAGTAGGTGAGAAATACACTTTGTTTACAGTAGTTCATCCTAACTTGAAGAGATGGGCAATAGAAACTATGAACTATAGTGAGTCAGAAGTCAATGAATGGAGCTTAGGAGTATGGAAGGAAGTCTGGAAGGAAAGTCCTTATTATGGTTCTACAGCACCAGAGATTGATTGGAGGCAGAGAGTTAAGTTACAGGGAGTAGTTCAAAAGTATATCACTCATAGTATCAGTAGTACAGTTAATCTGGCTAAAGAAACTACAGAAGAGGAGATTGCTGACATCTATATTGAAGCATGGAAACAGGGATTGAAAGGTATTACTATTTATAGAGATGGATGTAGGGAAGGTGTATTAACTCAGGTTGAGAAACCTAAGACTATTGAAGGAAGACAAGCTCCTAAAAGACCTAAAGAACTTGAAGCTGATGCTTATTTGATTAAAGCAAAAGGTGAACAGTTTATTATCTTAGTGGGTATGTTAGAGTCTAAACCTTATGAAATCTTTGCATTCAGACCAAGGAATCCTATCAGCTTTAAACCTCATAAGGGTGTTATAACTAAAGTAAGTAAGATGCACTATAGCTTTACATCAGATGTCTTTCATATAGACAATCTTGAGTTAGCTAATGAAAATGTTGAAGAGAATGCAGCTACCTTGTATTCATCTATGTTGTTAAGACATGGAGTAGATATTAAGTATATTGTCAAGACTGCAAAGAAGGTCAATGACAATATTACTTCATTTAGTTCAGCTATGTGTAGAGTACTTAGTAAGTATATCCCTAATGAAGAAATTAAGGGTGAGGTATGTCCTGACTGTGGTGGTACTTTGGTAAGAGAGGGTGGTTGTATTCACTGTAAAGATTGTGGGTATAGTAAATGTTTATAATATGAAAATTAAAGTAAAAGAAATAACAAAAGGTTGTTTTCCTGTGAGAACAGGAGAGGATAAGTCAGACTGTTTTGACCTGTGTCTGGCAGAAGATGTGACTTTAAAGAAAGGAGAGGTGTATGTTGCAAGGTTAGGTATTGCAACTGAACTTCCCAAAGGAATGGTAGCTAAGATTTATAGCAGAAGTAGTGCTCCAAGTAAGTTAGGAGTTACTATTGCTAATGGTCTTGGATTCATTGACACTATTTATAATGGTGATACAGATGAATGGAGAGCACCATTATATGCTTTCAAGGCTGTAACTATTCCTAAAGGCACAAGAGTATGCCAATTTGAGGTTAAATTATCTCAGTTTGCTACTGTATGGCAGAAATTAAAATGGCTATTATCATCTAAACCACTTTTGGAGCCTGTGGATTTCCTTGGAAATGAAGGTAGGGGTGGTATTGGTAGTACAGGAAAGTAATCACTAAAAAAAAACATGAAACATGGAGTTTGTATGGAAAATTGTAGCAATGATAGTGGTACTGGCTTGTGTAGCCATTATTGCAGGAGTTGTTAATCTAATAATGAATAGAAGGAAGATAGACCCTAAAGTAGGAAGGATTTCCTTTAGAGAATCTATGGATTTGGTTGAACTGCCAATTGTCACATTCATGAATAATGGCAGGAAACTGAACTTCCTTCTTGATACTGGTGCATATTCTTCAATTAATGAAGCTGCTCTGGAAGGGTTATCTTATGTAGAGACTGGAGAGACAGGCTTTGGAATGGGAATTGAGGGTACTGTTAAAGAGGATAGAGGTTATATCAGAATGAATGTGGACTATAGAAGTCAAAGCTATGAGGATGATTTCCAAGTAGTAGACTTAAGTCAGGCATTTGGAATGATTAAACAGGAGTATGGTATTAACCTGCATGGAATCTTAGGTAGTACTTTCTTTCAGAAGTATAGGTATGTACTTAATTTTGATGAATTAGTAGCTTATTCAATGGTATGAAAGACTTAATAGAGTTAAAATCAAGAGGTGAGGAACATAATTATCTCAGAAAGTTAAAGAAGGCTGATGGTAGTGAGTCAATGACTTACCTATTAAAGACTTCTACTTACATGATGAGAAGTGGAAATATGCCTAATGGGAAACTATTTATAGACCCAGCAGGAGGTCCAATGATAATTGTGGGTTCATATCTTGAGGAAGCTGAGGCAGTAGTTAAATCCATTGACCATGTAATGGGAATGGGCTATACTATTACCTTTGAAGTACCACCAGAAGAAGAGCAAGAGTTAATTGATGCAATTGTGAATATATGATTTATGTAGTAACTCAACAAATACTACCTGAATCTGACAAGTATGAGATAATATCTCCACAAGCTGCATTACACATGCTCAAGCCTTTAAGGAAGGTTGGCTTAGATACTGAAACCAAAGGGTTTGACCCTTATACAAAAGAACTCATAATGCTCCAGTTGGGGTGTTATGAGTTTCAAGTAGTAATTGATGTGACTACTGTAAGTATAGGATTCTTTAAAGAGTTCTTAGAATCTGACAGACTATTCATTGGTTGGAATATTAAGTTTGACTTGAAGTTCCTATTACACCAAAAGATAGTTGTAAAAGAATGCTTTGATGGCTTCTTGGCAGAGAAACTTATGTGGTTGGGTTATCCCTCTGGTATTCATGGAATGGGTCTTAAAGCAGCAGGAGAAAGGTATCTTGGTGTTGAATTGGATAAGACTGTTCGTGGTAAAGTGATGTGGGCTGGTCTTTCAGAAGATGTTATTGAGTATGGTGCAAATGATGTAAAGTATCTGGAAAGAATCATGGATGCACAGATGAAGGAACTTGAAAAGAGGAACCTTCAAACTGCCATTATCTATGAAAATAAATCTGTTAATTGGGTAGCCTATACTGAATATTGTGGTGTTAAGTTGGACATTGAGAAATGGAAATACAAGATGATTCTTGACAACTTTAATGCTAAAGTATTTGAGGATGCTCTTAGTGATTGGGTAATTGCTGCTGCAAAAGGTGAGCCTTATTCCTATCACTATTTACAAGTAGAGGGTTGGGCAGACCCAAAGGATTTAGAGAGAGCCAGAGAAAAGATGCAAGGTGAAAGATGTCCAGAGGCAGATATTAAAGGACCTGTAAGAGGGTACTTTGAAGCATGGAAAGTACCTGTGGACACAAGGTTGAGTACTAAGTACATAAAGGAAGACCTTCAAGGTGACTTATGGAGTGACTTCAATAATAAGCCTATCTGTTTGATTAATTGGGATAGTCCTAAACAGGTTATCCCATTATTCAAACATCTTGGTTTTGATTTGTTAGCTAAAGATAAGGAGACAGGTGAATGGAAGGATAGTGTTGGTGCAGAAGTAATTGAGCCTCAACAGGATAAGTCTACTATTGCCTATCTTTATTTACAATATAAGGCAGCTAAGAAGGTCACTTCTACCTATGGTCAGAATGTAATTGACCAGATAAATGAAAAGAGTGGTAGAGTACATACCAACTTTAATCAGCTTGGAACAGATACAGGAAGGCTCAGTTCAGGTGGTAAGGATAAGGCAAATAAGATTGAATATCTTAACTTTCAGAACTTTCCAGCAGACCCAGAGACAAGGGCTTGCTTTGTGGCAAGTAAGGGAATGAAGTGGATTTCTTGTGATTATAGTGGGCAGGAATCAAGGATTATTGCAGATGTAACTAATGACCCTGCCATGATTGATTTGTTCAATAATGGTTGTGGTGATGTACATTCACTGGTTGCAAAGATGGCTTTCCCTGATATTATAGGTGATTGTCCTATTGAACAGATAAAGAAGAAGTTTCATGGACTTAGGAATGATGTTAAGTCTCAGGTAGAGTTTCCTATCAATTATGGTGGGGACTGGAACACAATTAAATCTCACTCTGGTAAAAGTGAGCAGGAATCAAAGAGAATATATAATAACTATATGAAGGGTTTCATTGGTATTAAGACCTATCAGGATAGACAGAGAAAGTTTGTCATGGATAATGGTTTTATCATACTCAATCCATTAACTCAACATAAGGCTCTTATATATGACTATGACATGCTCATGGCTATGAAGAGGAGGTTTACTCAACAGTTCTGGGCTGAATACAAGCCCTACAAAGGTAAAGAGAATAAGACACTTCCTAAGGCTGTTAAACAACAGATTTATAAGAAGTTTGCTGATGGAGAAAGTCTCAAGGGAATGGTAGGTGTCTATACCTATACTACTAAGAAAGCAGGGAAGGAAGTTCCCAGAGAAGTCTATGTAAGTATAGCAGATGTCTATGTATTACCAGTGAAACATTTTTTCAAAAGGAAATCTACATCTGAGAAACAGGCAATTAATTACCCTTGTCAAGGTACTGGAGCACTGATGTTTAAGGTAGCTTCTGTATTTCTATGGCAGTATATTCTTGAACATAATCTTGTTTTCAAGGTTAAGTTCTGTATTCCAGCACATGATGAATGGAATATAGAGGTTCCAGAAGAGATAGCTGATGAAATGACAGAGGTTTTGAAAGATTGTATGAAGAGAGCTGGAGCATTCTTCTGTAGGAAAGTAGAACTTCCTGCTGAGGGTGATGCAGCAGATTTTTGGATTCATTAGTATGACAGGACAAATTATACTTGGATTAATCCTACTCCTTGGTTTTATAGGAGTAGGATTCCTTATCAAACACCAGAATAAAGTAGATAAGGAAAGGATTTGGGTCCATAAGAAGACTGGAGGGCAATATAAACCTTTGTATGTATGTCAAATGAAAGACATTACAAGCAGACAATGGTTTGAATCTATAGCCTATATCAGTCTTAAGACTGGAGAGATTTTTATTAGGGAAAGAAAGGATTTCCTTAAACAGTTTATAACATTAAAAGAATGGGAAAAAGAGAAGTAATACAACAGGCAATAGGAGATTTAGCTTCCTTAGCTAATAATGTACAGTATAAGAAGATTACCTCAGAAAATATCTGTAGAGAATTAGATAGGATAAGAATCAATCTTGAAGTACTTGAGGAAAATGATAAGAAAGTTGAAGGAACTGATAAGATTTCATTAAATAGTTCAGCTAATCAATTCAAGGATATAGCCAAGGGAATGATTGAAACCTATGTTAGGAAGAATCATGACTATGGCAATTCCTTTGATAAGTCTCTGGATAAGTTTGGTCTTGTAGCATCAGTAGTAAGGATTGGAGATAAGATGAATAGAATTGAGTCTCTGGTTCAAAAGAAAGCTATGGTACAGGATGAATCTATCAGAGATACCTTACTTGATATGGCAAATTATGCCATTATGACAGTAATGTGGATGGATAATCAAAAGAAATGTGATATATGCCAAAGTTAATTTTGTGTAGAGGAATACAAGGGAGTGGTAAGACTACTTGGGCTAAACAGTGGGTACTTGAAGACCCAGAGCATAGAGTAAGATTCAGCAATGATGACATCAGAAATATGCTTGGTAAATATTGGGTTCTAAGTAGAGAAAATCTTGTATCTGACATAAAGAAAGATTTCATGGTGAGTGCTATGGAATTTGGGTATGATATTGTTATTGATAACATGAATCTTAATCCAAAAGAAATAGAGTACTATAAGGACTTGGTTGATAGTACCCTTGGATATGTAAAACCTTATTCAATAGAATGTAAAGATTTCTTTATACCTCTTGAAGTATGTATTGAAAGGGACTCTAAAAGAGAAAATCCTATTGGTGAAGAAGTAATAAGAAAGACTTATGAAAGATATAAAACAATAATTGAAGAATGATTATAGCAGTTGACTTTGATGGAACTTGTGTTACACATGAGTTCCCAAGAGTAGGAGAAGAGATAGGAGCAGCAGAAGTCTTGAAAGAATTGACTGATAAAGGTCATAAGATTATACTGTTCACTATGAGAAGCCATCAGTTGGATGGAGCAGAAGAAACAGAGGAATTTGGTTATGGCAAGACTAAGCCAGCTAAATTACCCAGTGATGGGTTGCAGGATGCAATAGACTGGTTTAAGAAGCATGATATTCCTTTGTTTGGTGTAAATGAAAACCCAACTCAAAAGGATTGGACTTCATCACCTAAACCTTATGCTCACATCTATATTGATGATGCAGCTTTGGGAGTCCCCTTGAAACATAGTTATATTTCTGATAGACCTTATGTGGATTGGGATATAATTAGATATTATCTTCATGCAAAGGGTATATTATGACATTGAATGAAAAGATAGGTGTCATTCTAAAACAACACAAGGAAGGAGAGGAGTTCTTCAATGCTCTTGATTTTATGATTAAAGGAGATAGAAGCATACTTGAAGACTTCCTCTCATTCTTTATGAATGATGCAGGAAAGAAACTAAATCTTGGTGACACTGGATTAATTGTTAGTGGAGGGTTTGGTAATGCCATTATGACAATGTATGGTGACAGATTGACTGAAAACTTTAGAGAAGTAATTGTCACTAATGGTGGTATTAGATTGGGTAATGAGGCACTTATATTCAAAGATAAGTTGCTTTGTAAGAACTGGATATTCATTGATGATTCTTATTATTTAGGAAGAACAAGAGCTGGTATTTCAGTTGCTTTGGGGAAGATTAAACCTGATGCTTCACTCTGTGAGACTTATGTTATCTATGATGGAAGTATGGGTAGAGCAGATAAAGTAAAAAGTATGTATAGATATAATAAATAGTATGGCAGGACAACAAGGAATTTATTGTGCCCCAGACAATATAGTCCCTAATAGGGACAGGATAGATGTAGGTTGTGCTCCTGATGGAGCAATGCAACTCTGGGTTATGGAATATGAAGTTACTGGTATAGGTAAGGGATGTGCAATGTGTAAGGCTATTAATCCTCAACAGGCAGAAATGCTCTTGAAGAGTAATGGTATATACAATGGGAGTTCATATCTGTATAAAGTAACAAGAATTGAGCAGGTTATTGTACCACCCTGTAATGGTCTTATGGCTGAACAAGTGGTAACTTATAAAGATGTAGTGTCATGAATAAGAAACTTAGGTTATTAGTAACAACTAAATGTCCTAACAAATGTCCCATGTGTTGTAATAACTCATGGGATTTTTCATCTTTACCAGTAGTGGATAGATGGGACTATGAAGAGATAATGATAACTGGAGGAGAACCTTTGATTCATACTAACAAAGTAGCTGAATTAATAAGGTCTATTCGAGTTATTAGTGAAGTTTATATAGACATTCCAAAGGTATATGTGTACACTTCAATAGCTGCTTGGAACAGAGTAAGGACTATATTAGCTTATGCAGATGGTATAGTCTTGACTCCTCATAGTCTAATAGATGTTGAGAGGTTTGTGGAACTGAACAGTATGATGCAAGAGGTTAAGGAAACTAAATCTGATTTCATTAAAGGGAAATCTCTTAGACTTAATCTCTTTGCTGATATGAAACTTCTCCTTCCTAAGCACATTGACTTGTCACTATGGAATGTCAAGGAAATGGAGTGGGTGAAGGATTGTCCAGTACCTCAAGGTGAGGACTTTAGGAGAATTAAAGAGCTTTGGTGATGAAGCAATTTACACATAGAGAGTTTGTTAGGGTGGTAGTAGCCAATGGTTTCTATTATGACAGACATAATGGAGACCATGCTATCTACCTTAATGAAAAAGGCAGACATATTAGCATCCCATTAAAACTTGAAAGTGTTATTGCAAGAAGATTAATCAAAGAGAATAATTTAGAGATAAATATTAAGAAACTTAAAAAGGAAAAGAGAATGAACAATGCACCATTAGGGGCTGATGAAGACCCCATAGCACCTTGGAATCAATCTCTTGATATAAAACATAAGAGATTTGTGAGTGTAACCATATCATATTATGATGAGGTTGAATTACCCCCAGATGCAGAGGAGGAACAGATTAAGGAAGCCCTTGAAGAGAAGGTGAGAAGACAGGACTTTCCTAAGGAAGTTGATTTTGATGAAATTGTAATATTGGAAGAATGAGAATAATTAAACCAAGTTTTGAGATTTGGGACCAAGAAGAAGGTCTTGAAGGAGTTTATAAACAAATTGAAAGGGCAGGAAGAGTATGTTATAAATCTGAGGATAAGATAACAGAAGATTCAGCTAAGTCCTTTGTAGATAGAATGGTTAAATCTGGTCATGGTGCTATGTTGGAACATGGTACTGTGTACTTGGATGTGCCTAATTCAGCAGGAGACTATGATTTAGTACCTTTCTTTGCTTCAAATCTCTATTCCAGAGTAGTTATAAAACCTTTGGATAGAGTGCATAACTATGTTACCACTAATTTCAGAGTAATAGTAGAGAACTTTGCTGAGGAGTATATACCAGATATACTTCAATATTTATGTGAGCCTACAGAGTTCCATGAGAAGAGAATTACTGTTCACTTTGTATGTGATAGAGGTGTATCACATGAATTTGTGAGACACAGGGTAATGTCTTTTGCTCAGGAAAGTACAAGGTATTGTAATTATTCTAAGGATAAATTTAATAATTGTATCACTTATATTCTACCTGTCTGGTGTAAAAATGTGAATATAGAAGATTATGAAAAGAATCCTAAACTAATGTATAATGCTAATGGTATACTAACAGATAATGAAATAAACTTCTTATGTGGTTTATATGATACTGAGAGTAGATACCTTAAATTATTAGAAAATGGATGGACACCCCAACAAGCTAGAGCAGTACTTCCTAATAGTTTGAAGACAGAGCTGGTAGTAACTGGCTTTGCAAGTGATTGGAAACATTTCTTCAAGTTAAGAGATGCAGGCAATGCTCATCCTCAAGCAAGAGAACTGGCACATGGAGTTTTTGAGAAGAAATTATTTGGTGGATTTATATGATGAAGCCAATCCTGATTAATAACTAAAAAAAAAACAATGGCATTTGGAAGTAAGAAACAAGCAGTTATTGCGAAGCCTTCATTTAAGGAAAGGCTGACTGGAGTAAAATCAATGTTTAAGAAAGCACATGAAGATGCTTCAAAGTTGAGTGCAGAAATGCAGGCAGACATTGATAGTAAGAAACAAAAGGTAAAACTCCTTGAGGATGAAATAGGTTTCATCTCTGAAACTCAGAAAGAGACTCAAGAGTTTATGTCAAATCTTGAAAAGTTCATTTAATGAGAACAAATTTAATTAAGACAAAAGAGCTGCCTAAAGTAGTAGAGCCATCTACTACTGATGGTATGCTTGACATGGTGATTGCATTTGATACAACTGGCTCTATGTCAGCTTATATTAATGCAGTGAAGACCCATGTGAAGGAGTTGGTTCCCAAACTATTCAGCTCTAATCCTGATTTAAGGATTAGTATAGTAGCATTTGGTGACTATTGTGATATGAGGAGCAAGGATAACTTTGGTAAGGCTTATCAAGTATTAGACCTTACTAATGATGAAAACAAAATCATCAAGTTTATCAATGAAGCTCAAAGAACCAGTGGTGGGGATGGTGATGAGTTCTATGAACTGGTCATTAAGAAAATCACTGAGGAAACTGCATGGAGAGAGGGTTCTACTAAGGCAGTATTATTGATTGCTGATGCAGCACCTCACTATGTAGGTTACAGTTATAGTAACATTGTGAAGAATGCCCAGATTGATTGGAGAGAAGAGGCTAAGAAGGCAAGTGAATTAGGTATCAAATTTGATACTATGACTATTGACCCTATGTACATTGAATGGTATAAAGAGCTTTCTGCTATGACAAATGGTGTAAGTGTTCCCTTCAAGAATAGTGGTAAAACTTCTCAAGTGATTGAAGCTGCTGCATTAAGTAGGGGTGGAGAAAGAACAAGAGGCTTGTATAAAGCTACTATGGATTCTGTAAAAGATGATGCAGAATTAAGTGCAGTATATACTGCTTATTCAAAAGAAGTAACAGATTAAAATCAAGAACAAATGAAAATCAATATTAAAGAAATAGCAGTAGGTGATGTATTCTCAGAAGAATCACATTACATTGTTGAAGAGATTGGTAAAGATACAATCAAATTCAAGCATACAGAGAGTGGAAAGTCAGTAACATTAGGTTATGGTTATGTTCAAGACCTACTTAATACTTCTGACCAGTATGACAAGGAAGTAAAAGTGACTAAGGAAGATAAGAAAGATGGTACTCCGGGTATAAGAACAATCTTTGAGGGTATCAAATCCTCTGAGGTATTCACTGTTGTGTTCCAAAAGCAGGATAAGGCTAAGACCAAGAAGCAATATGAAGCTGAAAGGGAGGCACAAAGACAAGAGGCTGTATCTTTGATTGACAAGGCTAAGAAAGCTAAGAAGTCAATGGCTGTAGCTTATAAAGAAGCTCTGGAACATATTCAGAATAACCCTATTAAGGACTTCATTGAAGGAGAAGATAGGGTACTAAGAGGCTACAAGATGCAGTTTGTATCAAGGGATGGTAAGTACAAATGTATGGATATGGATGTTGTAAGAGGTCCAAAAGAAACTGGTGAAAGACTGGTTAATATCAATACAATTAAACAGCTTATCTTCAATGGTGTTAAGTATGTAGTTGAGTAACAGTTAGGGGAGCTAAGTCTCCCCTTTCTTATTTTTAAAGAGTTTGGTTTACCTCTCAAAAAGAAAACCCTTAATAACTTGCATATTAAGAAAACAACCTTTATATTTGCACATAAATTTAATTATAAATCTATAACAAGATGAGTAAAAGATGTATCACAACTAATTCTACAATAGAAGAATTGGCTGCTAAATTACAGGGTGAAACTATAGAATCAGTCAAGGGACTTGTTGAGCTGTGGCAAGACAAGAATAATAAGGACTGGGACACTTATCCTACTGCTTCTGAACTAAATAACTTTAGGGCAGAACTAAGGAAAGGTAAGGATGAAATGATAGAGGCTTTAGATAAAGCACTTTCACCTTCATTTGAAGCTCCAAGGATTTCCACTGTGGAAGAACAAGCTAAAGTAGATTTGGACTTTGACCCAAGAACAAGAAGAGATAGGGTTAGTCTGATTGCAAGATTCTTTAGCAATGAAATAGATACAGCACTGCAAGAACATAATGATACTCTTAATAAGAGAATTGCTGATGCTGAAAAAGAAGGTGATGTACTTGCTGTCAATGAACTGAAAGAAGAGTTAGGAACCCTTGATAGGTTCAAGATAATCAAGTTATATACACCTGCTGGCTTATTTAGTAGAGTAAGGGATTATTTCAATAACTATATACTTGACTCTGAGGAGAATAGGATACAATCAGAACTGAATACAATCAATAGTATGAAGGGTTCTGAGAGATATAGTAATGAACAGAAGTATGAAGCTGCAAAGAAGAAAGCATTATATAAAACCAATGCTTATCAGAAGGTAGTAGATAACTTCAAACCTTTGGCTGAGGAAGCAAGTACTATACTAATAGCCACTGAGGGGATTAGGATTGACCCTAATTATATTGCCCCTAAAGATGCCAACCTTAATAATGATACTCCTGAGGGAGATAGTGCGGTAGATACACAGGCTGATGACTTTGTAAAGGATGAGGCTTTCAAGGATGGATGGATGACTAATTATAGGGAAGTAAGTTCTCATGAGTCTTTAAGTCAAGAGGTTAGAAAGGTAATCAGAGAGATACCCCAACTTGACTACAGAGGAAAGTATGATAAGGATGATTTAGGAAATCTTAGATTTCTTGATGCAGACTATGTCCATGCAACCCTTATAGATAAGCTCAGGGATATGATTACATCTGATGATATGTTACCACTTCTGGAGACTCTGGGTAATACCAAGCCTTGGACTAAGCAAATAGTCAAGAAACTACAGGCTGAGCCTAAACTATTCAGTCAGTTCTATCAGGATTTCAGAAAGGACTTTATGCCTTACTGGATTCAGAAGAAGAAACTACAGGCTGATGGTACTTTCAAGATGGAAACTATTGCTATCAATAAGCCTGAGGGTGTCTATTATCTGCTTGATGAATGGAGGGATAACTATGAGAATGGTAATCTTCTTGATGATGATAGTATCTATGATAAGAATGGAGACTTGAATCTTGAGAATGCAGAGAATGGTCTTAAATGGACTGAGGCTCTCAATAACAGGTTTACCAATCTTAGTACAGAGCAAAGGTTGGAACTTCTACAAGATGAAAAGGTATGGAAGACATTGAATAAGCTCCTTAATATGATTGGTATCAATGCTAATCAAGGTGTATTATTAGATGCTCTGACCAATATAAAGCAATATGAAGGTGGTACTGCAACAGACCCAATTATGTTGCTTCTTCCTCAATTAAACATTATATTCAGTGGTGTAAAGAAAGGTGAAGTTAAATCTGAGACTCTTGAAGATGGAACTGAAAAGAGAGGGGATTTGATAAATACCTTTGGTTCTGCTTACAATAGCATAGCTATGATGCTTGCAGAAGTAACAGAAGATGCCATTGAAAGTAGTGTGAGGGAAAATGATAAGTCATACTATAGCCATGTTACTCCTAACTATCTTGGTAAGTTGATTAAACAGCTTAAGAATGTTATGGGTAATGAAGCAAGGTTCAAAGAGTTTGTTGAAAATGAATTTGGACAATATGAATGGTTCTATAAGGATGGCAGATGGAGAAATGACTGGATTGAGCAACTGGTAAATAACCCTGAAATGAGAAGAGGATTGAGCCATAAGGTTCTACTTAACTCAGATAAGGTTGCATATCAGAACTGGGATGATTTAGATTATACCTTAGTATTACTGACAGAGTACTTTGGAGACCCAGATAACAGTAAATCTGATGTTCAATGGGCTAATTACCATGTGCCAATTCTTTCAGATAGTCCTTCTGCTGAGTTCATTAGATTCAGGAAGTATGACAATCATAGCATCATTGGAGAAGATGGTGAGTATATGAAGTATGATGATATTATCCTTGATAGAATGGTTGACTTGGTTAATCAAGAGGTAGATAGAATAGCTCTTGTAAACCAGAGAGATATTGAATATCAAAAGGGTAATCCAAACATTGCTCCTATTGCAAACTATGATATAGTAAGGAAGAAAGATGGTACTATCAAGAGTATTGGTGGTGCTGAGTTTAAGTTCCTTACAGCTCTGAATGATGTAAGATATGACAATGGTGAAACTTTCCTTGATAGGTTCCAGAGAATCCAGAATGAAGGAACTGGTGCTGAATTAAGAGAGTTCATCAGAGAGTCAGTGAGAGAAGCTCTTGATAATGAGTTTGAACAGACTTATAGAGAGTGGGCTAAAGCTGGTTTACTTGAAGAACTGCCTAATGGTAAGTACAAATATCT
>OHPM01000258.1_pt1 | contig 22851 bp, 18 predicted proteins | sample 1577721 | NCBI WGS metagenome assembly OHPM01 (sample SAMEA3879558, study PRJEB24766) | human gut metagenome | biome: human-associated habitat; feature: feces | place: USA | collected 1985/1987 | reverse complement strand
TTCCAGCCTGGAATAGCCCTAAAAGCATCTTAGGCTGGAAATTTACATATTATTGGCACCTTGAATCTGTGCTTCCGTCATACACATATCATGTTCTTTCGCAAATTTAAGAGCTGCCTTTAACCCTTTGGTTTTTTCTCCTTTCAAACCTTCGAATATCTGCCTTCTCTGCGAAAATAGAAATACTAATATTACTATTCTCATACTGTTTTCTTTTCAATTGGCACCAAAAATAGCTTACAAACGTGCCACTATTTTGCCATTGTGAAACTTCTCCCCTGCATAATTCAAATTTTGTTGAAACCTCATCAATAATATCAGAAAAGTAATTTCTAGCAACTTTACCTGCTTTACTTCCCTCTTCCATATACTGAAGTTCTTCATCTTGTTTACATTTGCTTAGCATGCATCATTAATTATCATTATTTCTCGAATATGTAAAAATAAAAGATTATTCACTAATACATCTGGTTTAGTTATGAATTGGTGCGACACTGTCGCACCAATTTGAGGATACAGAAGATAAAATTGACGGCACCATTTAAACAATGTAACATTCATACCTTTTTCGTCAATTTGTTTTTCTAAGTTTTTTAATAGATTTGCACCATATTCTGCTCTATCACTTCCGCCTTGTTCATACTCGACAATATAATAACCTATTGCCCAGTTCCTAAGTGTCATTGATTGATTTACTGCTCTTTTAGCAGCGTTACTAGCTTTGGCACTTATTTCCTTTATACTACTTGCTAGTAATTCAAACTTCATATTTTCAGCCATATACTAAACTCCTTAAAATTTACGATATTTTCTCCAAAGTAGAGTTCCAAGCAAACTAGCACTAGATGTACAAAGTAATGCAATATAACTAAATAAATTAGTCCGATCTCCAGTCTTTGGGCTATCTGGTTTTACAGAAGTATTTGGGATTTCAAATTTATCAGGTTTATTTGGTTTGTTAGGTTTACTAGGTTCTACAGGTTTTTCAGGTTCTGGTTCTTTTGGAACTTCTTTAACACTTACTGTCTGTCCTTTATCTTCAATATCTTTATGTTCAGCTACTTTTATAGGCTCATTTGGATTACTCATATCATATAATTCTTCAAATGTTACTAAGTTTTTACCACCTAAAGCAGATGCATTGAATGTATAGACTATTTCAACTTCCATATTTTCTTTATCAGCAATAAATTCATATTCATTTTCTACTTTTTTACCATCAATCAATAATTCAGCTTTATTTTCTTTTAACATTTGCCATCCTACAAGTTTGTATTTTGTACCGGCTTCTAAACCTTCTAAAGTTACTTTATCAATGATTGTCACTTCTTTAGCTGCTTCAATTTCTTTTTTACCATCCTTATCAGTAGCAGTTGTATGGATATTAATAATACGATTTGTGATTAATACTGTTTGTCCATCATCATCAATATCTTTATGTTCTGCAACTTTTACAGGCTCATTAGGATTACTTAAATCATATAATTCTTCAAAGGAAACAAGATTCTTACCACCTAGAGAAGAGGCATTAAAGGTATAAATCATTTCTACTTTCATTTCCTCATCATCAGCAATAAAGGTATAATCACTTTCTACACGCTTACCATCAATTACTAATTCAGCATTATCTTCTTTAAGCATTTGCCATCCTTTAAGCATGTATTTTGTACCTTTTTCTAAGCCATCTAGTTTTACAGTATCTACAATTGTAACTTCTTTACCTGCAACAATTGTCTTTTCTCCATCTTTACTTGTTGCTGTGGTATGGATAGAAATTTCTTTTTCATATTCATCTGTTAATGTACCTAGATCAATAACAAGATTATTTCTTGATACGACAATTTCAAAAGGTGGAATAAGTTCAAAGCCTTTATTACTATTACATCGTAATTCTTCGATCATGTAAGTATCATAAAGCAATGCACCTTTGCTATCATCTGGTTCTGATGTTCCAAACCATACACCATCTTCGCTAGTTTTACCTGCGTTTGTATTATGCTTATGACTTGCCCATTTTGAAGAAGTAGAGAATTGCCCATTATCATCTGTCACAACAATATGGCTTTCTCCTGTTGTTTTACTTGTAATTTTAAACGGAACATCTGCTAATCGCTTATGTGTACCTGCACCGATTTTTACACCCTCAATATCTCCACGCTTTACCTGGTTATAGATTGAATGTTCCTTATCCGTTAAATCAATGATTTTTCCATTTTCTTTAATTTCAAATTCAATAGGTTTTGCCCCATCAACTAAATAACCATCTGGACTTTTACTTTCTTCAATTCTATATTTTCCATAAGGTAATAGATCGTTTGAAGTTGTTGCTACGCCCTCGATATCTGTATGAATGGTCTTTACAACTTCATTTTTCTTATATAATTTACCTTCGACAAGAACCTTATGATCATTCAAAGAGATAATATCAAAGGCAGTATCTTTTAAAGTTGCACTTCCTTGCGATTTTGTTTCTTCTGTTTCTAAATCTCTTTTTTGAATTTTTACACCACCACGAATCACTTTATCTGATACAGAAAATTGATTACTACCAGTTAATACTGCTATATTTTCATCTTCTACAATTTGAGTCACATATAAGCCTTTGATTTGCTCTGACTGATCGCCATCTTGCATATATGCTCCTTCTAATAAATATCCATCAGGTGCTTTTGTTTCTTCAACTGTCAATGTTCCAAGTGGAAGTACGACTGAATCACCTAACATATAAAAATCATCGCCTGATACCTTATAGCTTTCATCTAGCTTTGTAACATAATGCATTTCTCCATCTTTTTCTTCAGGAATTGTTTTTGTTACCCATGTTCGAGTAGCTTCACTAGGAAGATTGTCTTTGTTATAAAAGCCATCATAGTACTTCCATGTAAACTCTGCTCCTTCTAAAGAAGCCTTGCCTTGTGGGTTATCTTTTTGTGTTTCCATGTCAATCTTTAGTAACTCAATTGCCATATTTGTTACTTTTGGTGTATCTGAAACTTTTAAAGTTGATGTTTCTCCTGCTTTAATTGTTAATGAATATACTGTTTCATCTACTTTATAACCAAGAGGTGCAGATAATTCCTTAATATAAACTGTACCTACTTTCACTTCCTCAATATTGCTATTTCCATTTTCATCTGTTGTTAGAGTAGCTACTTGATTTGTACAATCTTTATCTGTGAACACGCCATAAGTTGCACCAGCAAGAGAGTAATTGCCATTACCATCAGTAACGCTAGGATTATTAGAAACCTTTTGAAGTGTGGCGTTTCCAACATTTAAGTTTGCCCAAAACTGTCCAAGTTCTTGACCTTCGCCTGAGTAAATATATCCACCACACTCATAACGCCCTTTATTTTCTTTAACAAAGGCTCTTGTTCCTTTAAACACTTCTTCTTGTGTTGCCTTTGGAATTTCATCATATGCTGCACGAACATTATCACATTTCCAACCAAGATGTTCACTTAATCTTTGCCATACAACAAGTTGTTTTAATAGATAAGCATGATTTGCACTTATTCCACCATGATTTGATAAATACTGTTTTACATATTCAATGGATAAAGCAACATCACTTATCTGATCCTCACTTAATCTTGAGTTAGCATTTACTCTTGTCTTATATCCAGGTTGAAATGCTGTATTGATATCTACACAGAAAGCTTCTTCTCCTTCAACCATTAAATGTCCTTCATTAAAGCTAGCACTAATCGAACCATCATTCATAACTTGTTCAACCATACCAACATGACCAATTGATTCTGTCCAATATTGGGTACTTTCAGCATGAACCTGCGTTATTGGTAAGGTTGTGACAAGCGTTGCAAATGCTAGAAAACTCATGCACACTCGTTTTAAAACAGTTTTCATAATTAAAATGCTCCTTTCTAAAAATATAAAAAAGAACGCCTAATGATTAAGCGTTCCTGAATGAATATTTATTTCCATATAATTTTTTGAACTATACTATTTTCACAAATTACAGAATCAATATATTTTTCCATCATTTCTCTAGTAAGTTCATTGCATTTAACTACTTCTTGAGTAGTTGATGATACTTTAATTTTTTCTTCAAGTTTTTCAATTTCTTCATCAATATTTGACTTACTTTCTACAAACTTAGCTTTTGTCATTTTGCCAAGTTTGTATTTTTCAAAATAAGCCATCTTTTTATCTTGAAGTTTAGTTATTCTTTTTTCTAATTCTTTTAAATTAACTGCGTCGTTTTTATTTGTATCAACCTCCCTATATTTTTCTTTTATAAGTGATAGTACTTGTTCTTCTAAAAGTTCAACCTTAGATCCTTTATGCTCAACATTGTTGCATTTGCAAATCCTGCACCTAAAATATTTAAAATATTTGAAGCTGCCATCTTTTCTCACATGTTTTGATTGAGTTAAAGTCAAGATATGATTACAAGTAGGGCATCTTACAAATCCTTGTAAGGGGGATTTATTACGCCATGGATAATCTGTATTCTTACCCTTTAAAAATCTATTTTTTTCTTTAATTTGTTGCACTTTATCAAAATCTTCCTTTGATATAATTGCTTCATGGTGATTTTCAACTCGACCCCATTTTTCTTTAGGAACATTTTTAATACTGCCAGAATTTAAAACTGACCTTTCTTGCATGTTATATACATAAGTTCCAGTATAATTTTCGTTAGATAAAATATGTGCTACTGTGCCAAAAGTCCATGTAGGATTTTCTCTAGCTTCAGTAGAGATAATATTATACTTATAATCCATATTAGTTAATTCAGTCTTTCGTTTATTGGGTGTTGGAATATTTTCTTTATTCATTAGCATAGCGATTTTCCCTGAAGACATTCCTTCAAGTGCCAAATCATATACTTTTCTAACAATCCATGCTGTTTCTTTATCTATGATAATTTTATGTTTATCATTTGGATCTTTCATATAACCAAGAGGTGGACTCCAAGCAAGAAACTTGCCTTGCTTTTTTAATTCATCTGCTACTGTTTTTACTTTTTGTGAAATATCCTTTGAATAAAAGTCGTAAAGTAGCCCCTTAAACTGTATATCAAGGTCTGTTCCATTACCTTTTTCCTTAGCACTATCATAACCATCATTAATAGCTATAAAGCGAACTCCCATAAAAGGAAATATGTTTTCAAGGTAATCTCCTAACATTATGTAGTCACGCATAAATCTTGATAAATCCTTAACGATAATTGTTTTTATTGTTCCATTTTTTACTTCATCGAGCATTCTTTGAAATGACGGTCTTTTATCATTTGTGCCACTATATCCATCATCCACAAACTCTTCTCTTTGAAATCCTTTAAATTCTGCATTTTTGTCCAAATAATTGTTTAAAAGTGACCTTTGATTTGTAATGCTTTCACTTTCATCTCTATCTATTTGATCTTCTACGGATAATCTGATATAAAGAGCTATCTTACTCATTTAAAGCACCTCCCATCAGTTTTTCTACATCAAACTTAAAGATAATTTCAAATTCATGAGTTGCATATACAATAACCTTTTCCACCAATCCATGAATTAAATCGCTCGATGGTTTTTTGATATTCTTACTTTTGAATAAGTCATTAATCCACTTAATGGAAGTTTTCTTTTCTTTTTCTAAGTCTTTAGCAGCATTATCAATTGCAACAATTTCATTATTGATTGTAGTAATATGACTTATGGAAATTTCTCTTTTGAGCATATAAGCATCTTTATCAAGTTTTCCTAAGCTATATTCCTCGTAAGCCTTTTGGATAAGCAGTTCTTCTTTTTCAAGTTTAGTTTCCAGCTTAGAAATATTTTTATTTAATGAATTAATACTTTCATCAAATCTAGCTGATACTTGTTTAATGAATTTTGCTTTACTTGTTACTTTCATAATGCATTCAGAAACTTTATCAGAAATTACTTTATCTAAATCTCTTTCCATGATAAAAACCCTTTTTTCCTGGTTTAATCGACCTGTGTAAGTATCATTTTGAAAAGAATAGTATAACCTATCTTTATTTGTTCCATATATTCTTGTTCTTCGATAAAGTTCTTTACCTGTTGCATGATTAAATACCAATCCTTTATATCTATTTTCTGGATCTCTTTCAAAATCATGTGGTTTTGCTCCAAATGGATGATTTTCCAATCTTTCCTTTCTTCCTTTTTGAACTTTTTCAAAATCTTCTTTTGAAATTATAGGTTCATGTGCATTTTCGCAGATGATATACTGGTCCTCATCAACAAAGTGTTGTTTAATCCCTTTAGCTAGATTTTGTTGTTTTACACCTTGAACTAAAGTACCTATATAAACTCGATTAGTAAGCATTTTGGAAATTGTGGATTTTATCCATTGTGGATCTCCATCTTCTCTATAAATTCTTCCTGTCTTATGGTAAGTCGTACCTGTCGCATAACCTTTTTCATTAAAGTATTTAGCAACTTCATATTGGCTTTTACCTTCAAGTGTTAAACGAAACATTTCTTCGATGATAAACCTTACTTTTTCATCAACTACCAGTTTTTGACCTTCTTTTAATTTAATCACCTTATAACCAAAAGATGGGACTGAACCAATAAAATATCCATTTCTTGCTTTATTTTGTTTGCTTGTTTTAACTTTAACCGATAAATCCTTTGAATACATATCATTAACGATATTCTTCAAAGTCACTTCAAAAGATTTTTTTGAGTCTACATCTTTGACGGTGTCAAGTTTATCGTTAACTGATATAAAGCGAACCCCTAAAAATGGAAACACCTTATCGATAAGCCTGCCCATTTCAAGATATTCTCTACCTAACCTCGATAAATCCCTAATGATAATGCAATTGATTTTTCTATCACGAATATCTTTCATCATATCTTGAAATTGTGGTCTTTCAAAGTCTGTACCACTATATTCGTAATCGATATAAGTTTGAACAATTTTGATATTTTCTTTTAATGCATACTCCTTGCAACAAAGCACCTGTGTTTCAATAGAAGATGATTTTTCACGCCATTCTTCTTTTCTTTCACTCGATAGCCTTGTGTAAATCCCTGCTTTGTAAAATACTTTTTGAACCTGTGTATCTTTTTTCTCTACATACCTTTTGGAAGTTCTTGCCATTAACAAACACCTCCAATCGCAGTTGACGAATTGCTAATATCAATTTGATTACCTAGATATTGATGTATTGAAATAAGTCTGCTGTCATCTTTTTTATTAGATTCTTTCTCACCTTCAACAATTGCTTCAAGTAGATGAACAGTATCAATGTTATTGAAGATAAAGTGAATTGCATTATCTTCACCAATTTCAATACGGTCTATAAAAGATACCAATGACAACCTGTTTAGATTATCACTATCAATATTAGGAACTATATCCGAAACTAAACTACCTTTATCGTTAATCTTAGCTTTTAATTCTTCTACGATATTCTGCTTTGTAATAATTTGCTTTTCAATTTCCCTAATCTTAATAAGATAATTATTTCTAAACTTTTCAAACTCTTCTGTTGTAATCAGTTCTTCTTCTAAGTCCATATATAATGACTGTCTAAGTCTTTCGTACTTTTTCTTTTCAGCATTTAATGAGTCAAAGTCCACCTTTAAAGTAAGTTTTGACACATCGATTGCACTGACTTTTTCAAGAAGTTCGTTATATTTACTTAAATAATCATTTAAAGCATGAATTGTAGCCTTGATAATATATTCTTCTTTAATGCTGTGTCTTGAACAATCACCAGTATTGTTATACTCAGAGCATATATAGAATATGTTGTAGCCATCTTTTGCTTTTACTTTTCTTCTTACCATCGGACTTCCACAATCCTTACAATAAAGCATACCTGATAAAATACATGGCTTATCTTTTGATTGTTTTACATCACGAAGTAACATCTTATTTGCAAGCAAATAAATAGATTTAGAAATGATAGGTTCATGTGCATTTTGAATGACTATCCAATCTTCCTTAGACACATCTATTTCCTTTTTGGACTTATAATTAAGCTTTGTTGTTTTGCCTTGTTCTAAAACTCCAATATAAACCTTATTGGAAATAATACGATTAATCATCTTAGCGTCCCATTTGGCATTCTTCACAACAAAACCAGTATTAAAGTTATCTCCATTATTTTCTTTATGTTTTGATGGAGTTATTGTTCCAATACTATTTAAAAAATCGGCAATTGCTTTTGATGAATAACCTTCAATTTTCATATTAAAGATACGCTCAATAATATGAGAAACCTCTTTATCAATTACTAACTTATGTTTATCTTTATCATCTTTTTTGTAGCCAAATGGTGCAAAAGCACCAATAAACTCACCATTCTTTCTTTTGACTTCTTTAGATGATTTAACCTTCATAGAAATATCTCGACAATAACTGTCATTAATGAAATTTCTAATTGGAAGTATTAAGTGCGTATCACTCATATCAGCGTTTTCACTATCGTAGTTATCATTTACCGATATAAAGCGAACACCTTTTTCTGGAAATATCTTTTGAAGATATTTACCTGATTCAATATAATCTCTGCCAAAGCGTGATAAGTCTTTTACAATGATGATATTAAATTTACCTTTATTAAGATCATCAATCATGTTCTTAAAATGAGGTCGGTCAAAATTTGAACCACTAAAACCATCATCTACATACTCATACGATAACTTGATGTCATTTTCTTTAGCATAAGATTTAATGATTTGTCTTTGATTTGATATTGAATTACTTTCACTACTATCCCCATCTTCTCTTGAAAGACGAAGATACATGCATGCGATATTTTTCATGACAATCCTCCTAAAATGATATTTGGGCAAATAGTCATTTAGAAAGATTACTTCTACCACCTACATTTTACCGCACTACATTTTTTTGTCAGCCCCCTAAAGCTTAATACATGCCTTACAAAGGTACATTTCAATAATATCCAGCAAATCAATTGTTCCATTTTTGCTAGTAGAGTAGGTTATTTTCTTAGAATAATCATCAGCTATTTGCTTCTTATCTTTATTTTTATTAGCTTCTTTGTCTTTTTTCATAGCCTTAACCTCACTATTAATTATTAAGTTTTATGACATTGGTAGGTGCATTGGCATGCTACATTGGAATCTCACCACCGCCCCTTATTAAGACGAACCGGCTTAAACTATTGAAGTATCATTATCACCATTTGTATCATCGAGATAAGCAGCCACGCTTATCTTTTATGTATTCTTATTTATCGCTCATTTTCTTTTATCCTTGGCACTTACCAGTATTCATTTAAACCTAATTACTTAAGCAGAAAAGTCTTGGCGTAAGTCATAATTCTCAACAAACGGATAAAGTCCTACCATGGTCTATTCAGTTTTCAAAGATCTAACAGCTTACGCTGCATAGGACTTCATGATTTGATTCTTTTTGTCACTCTCTTATCAACAAAAAGCCTTTCATCTTCCTACACTTTAATAGTGAAAATTCGACCCTTCTGGTAACCAAATTTTGAAAAATAATTATATTTTTTTAAAAGGACAGGCGATTTACACCTGTCCTTCGTTCATTTTTACTTGATATCCTTTAGTAATTCTTTTAACTTTCTAAGAATCTTATTTCTTCTTTTTAGCAATGCAGGATGTGATATCTTCTTAGTTTCTGCTACTGTACGAAGTGATTCATCATCATAATATAGCCTTTGAATGATATCCTTTTCTTCATCACTTAGCTTTGATATAGCATCTCTAACTGCTTCTATCATCATTTGTGTTTGAATCACTTTATTCAAATCAAAACTTTCATCAGTGATGTTGCTTTCAAAATGTCCATCTTTATCAAATGATGAAAATAAAAGCAGATGATTTTCCTTATCTATCTGCTTCAAATAATTCTCATGATTTTTTTCTTGCCAATAGACTTTATAAATCTCCTCACTGACATAAACTTTCTTTCCGTTTACAAACAAGTAATACTTTTTATCCATTTTGTAGTCCTCCTTTTCATTTCAAAAAACTTGTTTGAAAACAAAAAAGGAGGACTACGGCATGACAACATACCTAGTCCTCTTAAGCGAACGAAAACTGCTTTATAACTTAATTTATTTAATTTAGGATAAAGCGAATGTAAAATGCAATATGAATAGTAACTAGCTCCAAAATTTATGAATTTCCCTTGTGTAAATGCGTCTAATTAATTCCATGTTACATACACATCCTTCTTAAGATAATTTGTATAATTCATAATTAAAATGAATCAAATATATCGTAGCTACTTTAATCATCTAAATCTATTAAACCAACTCATTGTATCTTCCACACCTTTTAAATTTAAGGTGTAATAAATATAGTTTTTATACTTTCTTTCCAATACCATATTTACCTTTTTTAATATTGATAAATGGTATGAAATTTTTGAATGCGATAAAGAAAATTTATTAGCAATATCGCCAGCAGATAATTCTCCTTTAGCTAATTCATCTAATATATCTAATCTAATTGGATCAGATAGAGCTTTAAATTTTTCGCAATAATTCATTAGCAAACCTTCCTCTAATCTATTTCAAATATTTTCAAAATAATTATATCATTTATCCAACATTTCACTCAACAACTGTTTCAAAATATTTTAAAATAACCTATATGGTAATTTCTCAATATGGTATAATTCGATTATCTTAAACTATTTTGATTGGAGATGTTTTAATGGATAAATTTTCAGAAAAAAGTTTAATAGCTTTAGGTAATTTCTATGTGTATGGACTTATAGATCCTAGAACCAATCAGTTGTTTTATATTGGCAAAGGTAAAGATAATCGTGTGTTTGAACACGAAAAAGAAAGTATAAACTCTATAGATAGTGATAAACTAAAACTTAAAACCATTTTAGAAATCAAAAATGCAGGGCTAGAAGTTAAAAAAATTATTATTAACAGTAATCTTACAGAACAGGAAGCATTTGCTGCAGAAGCTTCATTAATTAATGCATTTAATTTTATAAGTGGTATGAATTTAACAAATATTGCAGCTGGACATCATTCTACCGAAGCGTTAACTGTTGAAGAATTTGAACAACTACATGGAGCTGTACCATTACAAGAGAAAGACATTAAACACAAAATTCTTGTTATAAAAATAAATCAACTCTACAAAAGAGGAATGAACGAACAGTCTATCTATGAAATTGTGCGTGGAATTTGGAGAGCTTCTATTGAAAAAGCAAAAACTGTTGATTATGTTTTTGGAGTTTATAATTCTTTGATTATTGCAGTTTATAAGCCAACGAAATGGTTTATATGTAAAAATGCCAAAGACAAATTACCTAGACAAGATATTGTTATAAACGGCAAAACAGAAAACAGGATATTTTTTGAAGATACTAATTTCGAAAATAGAATACCTCTCGATAAAAATCAATTATTTTATTTAAACAAGTCCATAACTGAGTTAAAAATTAACCAAAGTGCTCAAAATCCTATAACATATTTATATCCAACAAATTAATATGTTTTATAGAGCAACATTTGTTTTATAACAACTTAAAAATTCCACTTTACCATAAGTTAATTTTTTTACTTTTATATTAACAACTAGTAAATTGTAAAGCACATTACAAGCCATTATAATTAAATTAAATCAAAACAAGGTGGTGTTCATATTGAAAATAAATGAAATTATAAGACAAAAAAGAATTGAAAAAGGCTTAACTCAAGAACAAGTTGCCAAATACTTAGGTGTGTCTGTACCTGCAGTTAGTAAATGGGAAAGTGCTACAACTTATCCTGATATTATGTTATTACCAGCACTTGCAAGGCTATTAGATACTGACTTAAATACATTATTATCTTTTAAAGATAGCTTGACCAAAAATGAAGTTGCCTTATTTATGAATCAAGTAACTGAAACGATTGAAAAAGATGGATTTGAAGCCGGATATAAATTAGCTATGGATAAAATTAAAGAGTATCCTAATTGTGATTTATTAATTAGCAATATGGCAATGCTATTAGATGGTGCGTGGTTATTAACTGGTGAAAAACCAAATGATAAATATCAAAATGAAATCGAGCAACTACATAGGCGTGCTGCTACTAGTAACGATATAAACATTAGAGAACAATCGCAAGGTATTCTTATTTCCAAATTAATTGAAAATGGCAATTTCGATGAAGCTCAGAATATGCTTAATACTTTTACCGATAAAAGTTGGACTGATAAAAAGAAGTTACAAATAGACTTATATATCGCCAAAGGAGAACTTAATGAAGCTGCACAAATAACAGAAGAAAAACTTTTATCAGCAACTTCTGAAATTCACTCTTGTTTAATTTGTTTAATGGAAATTGCAATTAAAGAAGATAGAAAATCAGACGCAGAGTATATCGCTAATGTTGATAAAAACGCAGCCCAAATATTTGACTTATGGGAATACAGTTCTTATGTTGCTCAATTACAACTATATGATGCTACAAAAGAAAGATTGAAAGCATTTAAAATTCTAATACCTATGCTTAAATCATTAACTAAGAAATGGGAAATAAATAAATCTCCGTTATATCGTCATATTAAAACAAAAGAAGTTGATAAAGCATTTGGTCGTAAACTACAAAAAACAATTATTCAATCACTTAACGATGAAGAAAAGGAAGCATTGAATAAAGATATAGAATTCAAACAAATCATTCAACAATTGAATGATGATCAGTAATTATTATATTAATGTCTACTTTTATCCAATATACTGATTAACACGCTGACATTGTGCTTGTGTATTGGTATAATTACAGTATAAAATTAAATACTCGCTTAACGCTTATACTACAAACTGTACTTTTGTAGCAAGCACAGTAAGTGTGTACCCACTTACGGAAAATTGATGAAGCAGCCCCTCGTGGAACTGCTTCTTTTTTTATCAATTTTAACTTGTTAGGGAGAACCCTAAGACCCCATTTTTTGACAAAGGAAGTGATTAGTGTGACACATAGAACTAGAAATGTTCAGCTCAAAATTAATCTAACTGAAGAAGAAAAAGCGTTATTTCAAAATAAAATGAAGATGGCTAATTGTAAGACCATGAATCATTTTCTAAGAAAAGTAGTATCAGAATCAAACATATATGTCGTTGATTTGCAACCCTTTAGAGAAATTCAAGGGCTGCTTTCAAGATACGCTAATAGTGTTAATCAAATAGCAAAACGAGTTAATTCTACTGGTGTTATTTATAGCGATGACATCAACGATATGAAACAACAAATCGAACACCTTTCAAAAGAAATTTGGCAAATACATTCATTACTGCTAGATAGAACTACAACAAAAGGAGATGATACATAAGTGGCTATTACTAAAATTCATCCAATAAAATCTACACTTAATCTTGCAATTGACTACATAATAAACGAAACAAAGACTGATGAAAAAATACTAGTTACAACAAACAATTGCTTCCCTGCTACTGCCCATACACAATTTTTAAAAACAAGAGAAGATAATAATGTTAAAGGAACTGTGCTTGCAAGACATCTTATTCAATCATTTTTACCAGATGAAACTACACCTGAACAAGCACATCAAATTGGATTGGATCTATGCAATAAAATACTAAAAGATGAATACGAGTTCGTGCTTACTACCCATATCGATAAAGGACATATTCATAACCATATTATCTTCAACAATGTTAATATGGTTACTGGAAAATGTTATCAATCCAACAAAAAAAGCTATCATAAAATTCGCTATCAAAGTGATAAGTTATGCAAAGAAAATAATCTTATCGTCATTGATGAACACTATGAAACATACAAGAAAAAATATAAAACTAGTGGTAAGTCATGGTATGAAAATGAACAGTTTAAGAAAGGAACTTCTTGGAAAAGCAAGCTACAATTTGATATTGATAGAAACATAAAACAATCAAAAGATTGGGATGATTTTCTTGATAAGATGACTACTCTTGGATATGAAATTAAGCATGGAAAACATATTGCTTTTAAGCATAAGAATAAGGAAAGATTCACTAGATCAAAAGTTATAGGTATTGACTATACCGAAGATAGATTAAAAAAACGCATTAAAGAGAATACCAATACTAGGACTTATCCTATTAAAAAGCGTATTGGAAATATCATCGATATTGATAACAATGAAAAAATAAAATCAAGCAAAGGATATGAATATTGGGCTACGAAACATAATCTACAAGTAGCTTCTGACATTGTTATTTTAATGCGTGAAAAAGGAATTAAAACTCTTTCAGAACTTGATGAGTATATTCAATCTAATGCCGATAAAAGACAAGAATTACAAGATGAAATCAAAATCCTAGATAAAGATATTTCTAATTTATCAATTACAATGGAGCAAGTTCACACAGTAAAAATGTATCGACAAGTTTACTTAGAATATAAAAATGACACTTCTGACAAAGCATTTTTTGGTGAACATAAGTCAGAAATAATACAATACCAAAAAGCTCTTTTGGAACTCAAAAAATCTTATTCAAAGCTACCAGATACCAAAGATATTTTAAATCAGCTTGATTTACTTCATAAAAAAAAGAATACCCTAATGCAAGAGTATTCTTCTACAAAATCTGATATGAGTGAGCTTTACCAAATTAGGAAAAATTATGAGAAATATATGGGTAAAGATATGGAGAGATAATCGTTATTTATAGACCTTACCTTCCTAACCGTTAATAATAACCAACTTTATTTCCTTTAGGCATCATTCATACGCATAAGTATTTCATAATTTTCTTCAAATGCTTTTTTATTCAATAAACTATATTTTTCATTAGTCAATAATTCTATCTTAATTTCTGACTCAATATCATAATCTTCTTTTTTAAATCCGATTGCGGAAATAATTGTTTGATTAAATTGATTAGATGAATCTAAGATATATTGAACTAATGCATGCTTTTTCTCTTGATCTGTTTCAGCGTTATTTGGGCTATCAAAGACCATAGGAAAGGTTGTTCCATCGGCATAAAATATATGCTTTAAATCATTTAATGTCAAATACCATATAACTGTAGATAAAGGTTTATTACTTCCACTGGCACAAAAATTTCTTGATAATTGCTTATAATTCTCAGTTTCAAGTTCGTTTAAATTAAACTTAATTTTAAGTTTTTCAATCATTTGAAAATATTGTTCATCAATGGACTTAATTATCTCATTGACCTTTTTTATTTCTTTTTTTATTGGCTTTAAGTTTTCTGTAGTTATAGCAATAGTTGCATTATTAGAAATCAAATCAGCATTTATCTCATCTATTAATTTGTTTAAACCTTTAAATTTTGTGTAATCGTTTATTTCCTTTTGATTTCTATGTATTTTTTTATTATGCTCATCTAAATTGTTAACCAAATCTGAGTATTTTCTCTCTAATTTTATTATATCTTCTTGAATACGAGCATTTTCTATTTTAATTGTATCTTTTAAATTAAGCACATTATCTATTTGATTATATTTTTTACTCCTTATTGTCAAAGTATCATTTAAAACAGAATGGCATTCTGGACAAATTTTAGAATTCAATATTGTTTTAATTTCTTTTTCTTGCTTTTTCTCAAATTTAGACATCTGTGCCAAAGCAATATTTTGCTCTTCTAGTTGGTTTCTTAATTCGACAAGCTTATTTCTAACATTATTCATTTCATTTACTAATTCAGAATATTTTTTAGTTTCTATGCTAAGTTCATTTTTTAAGGCTTCTGTCGTTTCCGGACAAGAAAATCCATTCAAAATTTGAATAGTTCTATCTTTCATTTTTACTAAATCAGCGACTTCATCTTTTTTAATTTTTATATCAATTTCTAATTCTTCCTTATTTTTTATAAGTTCAAAATATTTTTTGTTATAGATTCCTAGATGTGAATAAATTACATTTGTTTTAAAATTACTGAATTGAGCAAGATTTTTAAACGAATTGAATCTTGTTCCATCATATTGATCTTGATCTAAATAATTCAGTAAATAGCTGTAGGCAGGTGGAGCAATAACTAATTGTTTTGTATTTTTATCTGGCAAGTATATTACAAAATCAAATAACTTTCCCAAAAATTCCGCTAACTCGCTTCTGTGAATTGTAGTAAAAATCAATTTTTCATTGCTATCAAATATCTTAAATAGGTTTTGTGAACGATATATCGAATACATTGTATCGTTTACTATAAAATCTAAAATATATATTTTATTTTTTTCATTCCATTTTTTGTCGAAATGAGAATCCGCCCCTAATGCATGATACAAACTACGCAACAATACAGACTTTCCTCTATCTGTTCCGTCAACATCACTAGATGTTATAAGATTAACTCCTTCTTTAAATTCTAGTGTATATGCTTCTTCCTCTTTCACATCAAATATATAAATTTTTTCAAACTTTACATTCATTACAACTCTCCTCCTGAAGCATATATATAATATATTATTAAATACTGAACCATCTTCATTTCTTTGGTAAACTCAAGATTAAAATCATCATCAAATATCATTGAAATTTTATCTAAATAACACTCTTCATCAATAAAATCATCTTCATGTTCTTCAATATATTTATATATTTGTAATTTTAACATTTGCAACGATTCACTTCTTGGCATTTCTATCAGATTTCCAAGTGCTGTGTTATATTTTCTTTGTTTTGATAGTGGTAATTTCTTAATATACTCCTGTGTTTCAACAATACCCGTCTTAGATTCTTTTTTATGTGCATTCAACATTTTATCAAATTCATTTCGAGTAATTCCTTTTGTTTTAACTACTTCTTCATATGTATTTGAATCGAATTCATAAGATGCTTTCTCTTTAACTGTATCAGATACCAATCTATATAGTGCATTAGGATTTTGTGGCTCTTCACCTTTTATATCAACAAAAGCCTTTATAAGCTTACCTCTAATTGCATCCTCTGGATTTAAAAAATCCATATTATCAAAAATATAAAACACATTCTCTAAATCTACTGTGTCTAGCTTAAGTTCATCTTTAAGCTTGTTTTTAATATTATCTACAGTATCTTTATCCAATTCTCCAAAACACACCTTAGGAAAATCTATATCTTTTTTATTAATTTTCAGCTGTCTATTACAAACAATTGCTAATTTAATAGCTTGACCTGGAGAATATAGTGCATAAAGCTTACCTAAAACTGAGTTTTGTTCACTTCCCTTTTTGGTACACAAACTATTATCAGTATAATGTGATGATTTCTTTGTTTTTATTTGATAAAAACACATTTCATCTTGTCTGTGCAATTCTATATCACATTTGAAATCAAATATAACGGTATAATCATCTTCTTCCTTATGAGCATCAATAATTTTGCTTATTCCCCAAAGCAATTCTAACCTAAAACGATTTTTAGAAATGCTACCCGATAAGTCTTTTGGTAAATTCATATAATATTCTTGTTTATTCACTATATTCCTCCTTTCATGCCACTTGTTTGAATCTATTATTCTTTAATATATGTGTAACATTATTTCAATTATATTTTTGTTTTATTTTTCAATAATTAAGATACATTTTATACATTTTTTCACAAGGCATTAAGACAACCTCAATATCATGAAGGTTGATATCTCCAAGAGTATGGAATATTTCCATACTCGCAGTTCCTAACCTTATTTCTTTATCCCCATCTGTAGGCATTAAAAACGCATTAGCGTTTATAGATAGTTCATTTTCTTGTGCAAACTCTTTAAATGCTAATTCATACAAATATTGCTTTGTTATATCACCTACACCAGGTTGACTTTTAACTTCTTTATCATCTAGTTTAATCTTATAATATTTAGCATCATAAATGGAAAGTTGATTTCCTTTTATGGTTATAATATCTGGTACTAAAGTCTTTATAGCTTTGTGAACTTTGCCAGATTCATTATGCTTCCACATTGGTTTAGCAATAACATCAGCAACTAATGCGGATTGTTTTTTATTTTTTGAATAACTTAAACCTAATTCTTTAATAGATTTATTTATGCAATCATCCATCACTACAGAACATACATCTTCCCAAACTAAGTTGAAGCTATTTGTCCCCACAAAAGATATTGTATCTGAAACATTTTTACTCGAATCTTCTTCTATATATCTTTTCATTAATTTTAAGATATTCTGTTTATGTGTAATAAACTGATTAGAAAGTTCCTGGTTTAATCGGTAAACAATAAATTCCATACTTCCAAAACTTTCTATTTTTTCAGAAGTGAGATTAAGGCATTCAATATCTAGAATACCTAGAATATCTTTTAACCTATTGCAGGCTTCAGTAATAATAAAAGCATGTAATCTTCTAAAAAAATCTTGCTCATTACTTTCTTGATTTATTGTGAAAGTATCTAAATATATTGGAACTCCATTAGAAAAATAAGCAGTATTTTCATTTATTGTTTTCTCCCAAAGAATTTCACCGTCACCATTATTCTCAATGATTTGTCTATCATTTTGATATAATCCATGTTCATAGTAACTATTCAGTAGTTCCAAAGTAATTGATAGTAAATTAAAATTTGACAAATCAATTCCTTCGCCTAGGCCTATTTTTTGTTCTTTGGATTGATATTTTCTGATTACAGAAATGATCTGTTTAAGCATCTTAAAATTGTTAGTTTCATCACTCAAGTATCTATCAGAGTATTTAGGATATAAAATCAAACATATTTCTCCTACCATAAGAATACCAACATACTTAAACACATACATATCACTTTCCATTTGAACATTCAGTTCTTCCAAAGATTCAATATCCAATAGTTCTTCCAGCTCTACCTTAGAAGTGTCCTTTGAAAGCTTCTTAACGATATTCATTAAAGATAAAGATTTTAAAATATTTCTAACTTCATCTTCATCGACATTGAACATATTTTCTAATTCAAATAAAGAATAAGGCTTTAACTCTTTTAAAATTTGAATATTCATTTTATACCTCTATTCTTCATATTTTGAATTTTCCTCTTCATTTTCTTGTAAATCTTGACCAATTAATTCTGTATCAATTTCAATATTACCTTTGAACAAGCTTAATGCATTCTCATCAAAGCATTTACATACTGAAGAGTAAGTTGAATATTTACCCTCCGCAAACAACGATGATCTAAAAGCCTTAGCCGCATCTTCATACAGATACATAAGAACCTTACTCTTAATTGTTTCAGTTAGTCTTTCTAAATCTGTTCCTTCTAAAATAGATTTAGAAATAAAATACGGCCCAATTAATTTATCTTCCGGAATATTTAAAGAAGATAGTTTTTTATTTAATTCTCTTCTAAATTCGTCCCACTTTACAGTTTCAGTTGAATTAATCTTGAATATATAATTAGCAAAATCTTCTTTATTTGCATCGGCTGCATCATTGATTCCTAAATATTTGAACTCCCATCTTCTACGGAAGGCAGTATCCATAGGCATTACTCCTTGGTCAGCACTATTCATAGTCGCCCAAATATATAAGTTACTAGGTAAATACAATCTACTAAAATCTTTTTCTAATTTGTTGCTAACTTCTTCTGAAAGTTCAACATCTTTAAATTCCTTTATCAAATATTCTTGTAATTCTTTTGATGTGGCAATAAAGTATTCGCTTTCCCCAGTTTCATCCCTATCAAGTAATTGGAAAATATCTCCAAAAACTGCTGCAACATTTGCTCTATTGATTTCTTCAATTAGAAGTAAATAGTTTTTATTAGGATTTTTAAAAGCTTTGACTAATTGCTTCATCAATACACCTGGAATATATTCATAAGTGATTGTTTCCTGTATATTGCCATCAGTATCTTTCAAAACTTTTGGAAAAGGTTTATATGCTCCAACAAAATTCCCATACATATAATTAGGGTGGAATGTAACACGCTCATAATCTTTACCAAAATATTCTTTAGCTTCTTTATTTAACTCATAACTTTTACCAGTTCCCGGAGCACCAAAGAAGATTCGTTGATGAGGCTTACCTATAATTTCACTTGCCACTTCTTCTGTATCATTATCAACATTTCTACTTCTAATAGCATCAAAATTTACCATTAGATTAAACAAAATATTTTTATCATCTCTAATAATTTCCAAATCTGTAATTTTAGGTAATGCTATTTCTCTTAAAATACTATCAAATAATTTTTGATCATTTTTTTCTGGTCTTATATAGTATCTAGAGCTATCTACGAATTTAATAATTTTCAAATAAATATCATCATCTAAAGACTCTACGAAACTCATCTTTTCTTCAAAATATTCTAAATCGATATTTATATATCTATTGCATTTCTGTGCAACATATTCAAGTTTGACTGTTTTCAAATAATCAATCAAATTAGATTTAGAAAAACAATATTTATTATTCGAATCGTAATTTCCGAAAAAATCATCATAATATTGTTCTTTTTTCTTTGAGCCTACAAATAATTTACTTTCTCCACTGCCTCTATCTTCTTCTAGTTTCAATTTATTTTTAACAAAACTACTGGAAATTGGTATTAAAAGTTTATTCATCTTTATTTCCTCCTATGAGTCCAGGATATGCCTTTATTATTTCATTTAAAATATGCATTAAAACATCAACAACAATCGAATTTCCTGATTGCTGGTATGCAGCAGTATCGGACACTACTATTTTGAAACTGTCACAAAATCCCATTAAACGCAAACACTCTCTTGGTGTTAACTTTCGTAATCTCCCATTTGTGGTAACATAATTATCTACACCTGCTCTATGCATTTTGTGCATAGATTGTAATAATGGTCTAGCAATTTCTAAATCTGTTTCTGGTTTTGAGTAAAATCCCTTTGTTCCAGAAGATAAAACATATTTCTTGACTTTTTCAGAAAGGAAATATTTCTCTAAATCATCCATTAATTGTTCTTTGTTTGTATTTTCTTCTTCAAACACAAAATCCCCATGCCAATTAAATTGTTGATTTTTCTTCTGACACAATTGAATATCTCCATCAATTTGGGTATATCTTTTTTCTAAATTTTTATTTGAAGTAACAAAGTCTACGCCTTTTTTAGGTAAGTAATATTTCCCTGAAACATTATCCAACAAGAAATCCTTCATCTTTTTATCTAATTTGATTTTTTGTGGAAATTCAAATTTATTTATATCTAAGTCTTTTCTAAAACCTACAACAAAAATTCTTTCTCTATTTTGCGGGATTCCATAGTCTTTTGCGTTTAAAATTTCATACTTCCAATCATATCCTAAATCATCAAAAATCTTAGAGATAGTTTTCCATGTTTCTCCATTATCATTTGATAATATAGCTTTCACATTTTCATAAATAAATACCTTAGGATTAATTTCTTTTACCAGTCTCGCAAATTCATAAAATAAAGTACCTCTTGTATCATCTAAACCTCGCTGTTTACCAACTAAGCTAAAAGATTGACACGGACTACCACCAACAAATAAATCAATATCTTCTTTAAAATGACTTCCATCGAAAAACGATACATTCCAATGAAAACGATCTTCAGAAATATTATAATTTGCCATATATGTTTGTTTTACTTTGTTTTGCGAGTCATATTTAGCATAAAGACTATCCACATACTTTTTTTGTTCTTCCAAAGTATTAAGTTTAAACACTTTATGTCGAATATTTTCTGTATTAATTCGTTCATGTAGCATTGAAAGTTCTTCGCTTATTGACTTTACTTGTTTAATAATTTTCTTAAACTCAGTATTGTTTTTTGATATCTGAGTTATTAAATCCTTTTTCAAATTATTTGATACATTACTTCTTTTTATATCAGATTCTAATTTAACACTTGTTTTCATCCCAAGTAAAACCTTGTCTTCGAAAGTAATACTATTTTTAATACCTTTAAAACAATCACTATATGCTTTTTCTTGATTAGCATTTATTTGATTAGATTGTTGATATTTTTCATATACAGATTCAATATTAAAAAAGTCAATATTGATTTCTTTTGTTTTAGCAATAAGTTCTTCGACTTTCTTTTCTAATATATTTAAATTTGACTTATATGTATCATCTAAAATGGTTTGTATGTCTGCTATTTCATCTTGAATTGAAACGAAATTACTATCAATTTTTTTTGATAATATGTCTACATCACCATTATCACAAGCAAATTTGATTTCATAATCAATGCCCATTCGTTCTAAAGCATGTTCAATGGCACCAATTCCACTAAATACAGTTCCAACTTTAATCATTTAATTTCCCTCGCAAATTCTACAATATCAGAAACATCACAATCCAACACATCGCAAATCCTCACCAATACATCAGTAGTAATGTTTTCTCCATTTTTCATTTTATAAAATGTACTTTTACTTATTCCTGCTTTTTCAATAAGTTCTGTGTTTGTCATATCGATATCAATCAACATTTTAAACAACTTTTTATAGCTTAATTTTGACATAGAAACCTCCATCCTTACCTATTTCAAAATTATTCTTTCCCATTATAACACAATATATTAGTCTTTCTCAATAAAATAGTCTATTTTCTCGAACTCTCACTACAAAAAAATAGCCGGTGCAGTCCTAAGACCACACCGACATATCTTATCTTTCAGCTTCTATTGATGTTTCTTTTTTATCAGATGGCTTTATTTGTTCTTTAGCCTTATATTTCTTAATTGCACCAAGTACAGATAATTAAAGTAGGTATGATTATTAAAGTTATTTATTATGATAATGGACAATATGTACAAATGGAAGGGGAAAGTAGCTAAGATAAATTTTGATACAAAAATGATTCAAATTGTAAAAATCAAACTGAATCTAAACAATATCATTGATATTTATATAATAAACACTTGAAAATATAATGGCAAATGCTTTAAACAGATTTAAATGTTTAAGACTTTATTAATGTATTAGAGATAAATATTTTAATTATTGTTTATATAACCTGATATCTTTC
>OHPM01000249.1_pt1 | contig 23422 bp, 10 predicted proteins | sample 1577721 | NCBI WGS metagenome assembly OHPM01 (sample SAMEA3879558, study PRJEB24766) | human gut metagenome | biome: human-associated habitat; feature: feces | place: USA | collected 1985/1987 | reverse complement strand
GTTAAACAAGATGCCGTTCATAGAGATATTCGGTCCGAAAAGCTCTAATATTTTCAAAAGAGAAAATCCGCCGCCGCTTCGTCTGTGCTCCATCAGTACAAGTCCTGTCGGCAGAAGGAGCGCCGCCGCCATGCATACGGAAAGAACGGCGGAAGGGATATATTTTTTGAAAAACGAATCTTTCCAAAATGTCTCTTTTTCCGTTCTCAGCCAGTACCAGCCGATCGCGGCAAATGCGGCGATCGCAAAATAGAAGCTGTGCAGGCAGATCAGAAGCATACAAAGAGGGAGAAAGCGAAACTTACGTTTCTTCACGCACAAAAAAGCAAGGATCAAAAACGGCAGATAATTGACAAACATGATCTGACGATGCATATGGAAAAGACATCCCGCAGTCAAAAATAAAACGCTTCCGATGAAGGAAAAGAACGGGGAAATATCCTCGCTTTGCAGCCACATATAACATAAAAGAACGGAAGCGAGATAAAGTGCAAGCATATAGCCGATCAGGATGTAAACCATCGGAACTTGCGGAAACAGACATCCGATCAAAATATCAGGTCTTAAAAATCCATAATAAGAAAACTGATATCCGCTGCTTCCGCTTCCGAGATCGATCCAGTCGGGAAGAAGCGTGTGCTGTTCCACGCAGGCGTCACGGATCGTTTCCGCAAGAGCGGCATGTTGGGAGAGCCAGTCCGTATTCGATCCGTAGACGGCGTCGGCAGGCAGAATTGTCGTTGTCAATATAATAAAAAGCAGAATAAGCGCTGCCGGATAAATGAGTTTCTTCATATATAATGCAACTCCTTTAAGTGTTATTTACAGGATTCCCTTTATTTCCTGACATAAACAGGATATTATAGTCGTCTTAATAAATTGCGGAAAATAAAAAGAAGAATTCTTAAGAAAAACCGATAAAATCTTAAAAAAACATTGATTAAATTGACACAAATTAAGTAAATATCACGAAAAGGATATTGGATGTACCGAAATGACAGGGAATATGTTATCATAAAATAGATGCAGACTGTGAAAAACATAACAATTTCACGGGGAAAGGAGAGAATATTATGAAAAAGAAATTTTTCAGTGCAGCGCTCGCAGCAGCTATGGTTGTGACGAGCGTCTTCTCCACAACATCAGTTGCCGGAGCGGCAGAAAATGAAACTGCAGTTCCGTATGGTAAAGTAACCGTTGAGCAGAAAGATAATACTGTTACAATCGGAAACGATGCCATCAAAAGAACATTTTCAACAGCGGACAAAAAATTGTTCACGACTGAAATTGTGAACAAAAGAACTGGTGGAGAAGGAACAACCTTCACTCCGCAAGAAGGAAGTGAAGAATTCGTTGTTAAGACAACGAAAGAGCAAAAAGGATCGATTACCTTAGAGGCAATCAACCGTGACGGCTGGACAGCAACGGCAGACAGCTACCAGAATGCGAGCGGAGACTCAGATGGACCGGCATCTAACTTGTTAGATGGAAGAACAGAGAGTATCTGGCATTCAAATTATGGGGGGACTGGACAAGGTGATCAGGACTATCCGCATAATGTAGTAATCACATTCGGAAAAGATGTGACATTCCAGTCTTTCTCTTATACACCGAGAAAAGAAGGAGAAAACACAAACGGAAATATTAAGGGGTACAAGCTGTACGCATCAACAGCAGAAAACAAACTTGATTATGAATCCGAAGATTGGGGAGAGCCGATCGCAGAAGGCGAATTTGAATATAATGGTACGAACCCGATCTATGTAAACTTGAAAGAAGCATGTACTGCGAAACAGATTAAGTTCGTAGCAACATCTTCAAACAATGGGGAAAGATTTGCCGGCGGAGCAGAATTTAATCTCCACGCAGATAAAGCTCCGGTAGATACGGATGACCGTGCATTTGAGACAAGCGATTTAGAGCTGAAAGACGGCAATGAGGCAGTCAAAGTCGAAGATACAACGGCAACGATCAACGGTAAAGAGAAAACAGGTAAGAAAGTAACATTTTCTTTCAAACCGTACACTCACAAAAACGTAGAGTATTCAATCGACGAAGTAATCGTAATGTACGAAGGCGATCACTTCATGCGTAAATTCCTTGAGATCGACGTGCCGGATGACAAGATGGCAGATGCTGAGATCGACTATATCGACCTTGAGTCTCTGAAAGTGGCAGAGTCCGATGCACAGTGGACAATTCCGAGAGGTCAAGGCGGCGTTGTTCAGATGGAAGAGTTCAAAGCGAACCTCGGACAGCCGATCTACATTCAGGGAATGTTCTTCGGATGTGAGTTCCCGGCAGCGGATACAGAGATCGTAAACGGAACAGGATTTATGCGTTATTACAGTGGTAAGACGTTCAGCAGACTGAAAGAAGATAATCAGTTGACAACAGACGATAAGTATGTGACATGGCAGACAGTTGCAGGTGCGGCAAGAAGTACAGAGCAGGAAGTTATTCAGGCAGACTTCTTCGAGTACATCAAGTCAATCGCAACTCCGTCAGAGTTCCGTACACAGTACAATTCATGGTTCGACAACATGATGAAGATCAGTGATGAAAATATTTTGGCTTCGTTCATTGAAATTGATCGTGAGTTGAATAAAGCAGAAGTTCGTCCGTTGGATTCTTACGTTGTAGATGATGGATGGAATGCGTATAATGATGGTTCGATAGGAGCAGGGTCACACGCACAATCGGGAGCAATAGAGAATACCGAAGGTTTCTGGACATTTAATGAGAAATTCCCGGAGGGATTGACACCGTCCAGCGAACTTGTTAAGAAGTTCGGAAGTAACTTTGGAGTATGGGTTGGACCGAGAGGCGGATATAACTTCTACACTACATTAGCAAATATTATTGAGAGGGCACAAAAAGGAAGTAAAGCAGGACATTCTATCGACGTTGCAGACCGTGTATATGTAGAGAATTTTAAAAAGATGGCGATTAAATGGCAGCAAGATTGGGATGTCAACTACTGGAAATGGGATGGATTTGCAGATACTGCTCAGTATAATCATTTCAACAATTTAGGCGGAGCAGACGGCGTTCCGGTATACAGTGAGTCTAATCACCATATGACAGGCGGTTATCACCAGATGTATCATGTGACTGATCTGTGGGAAGCATGGATCGATCTGATGGAAGCGGTTCGTCAGAGTGAAAAAGAGGACGGAATTAATAAACTCTGGATCTCTCTTACATGTTATGTAAACCCGAGTCCGTGGTATTTACAGTGGGCGAACTCTGTATGGATTCAGTGCGTACATGATCAGAAGGATGCATCTTTCGGAACAACAAAGATGAATAAGCAGATTACATATCGTGACGCTTGTTACTATGACTTCCTGAAGAATCATCAGTTCCAGTTCCCGCTTCAGAATCTGTACAACCATGATCCGATTTACGGAAAAGAAGGAACAGGAATGACAGTTAATACTGCTACAGATGAAGATTTCCAGAACTATCTGTACATGTTGTCTACTCGTGGAACGGCATTTTGGGAGTTGTACTACTCTGACAGTATTATGACAGATGGAAAATACGAGATCACAGGAGAATTCCTTGAGTGGGCAGAAGAAAACTATCATATGCTCAAAAATTCCAAGATGATCGGAGGGAAACCGGATATTACAAAACTGAGTAACGGAGATCTGTCAGACCAAACGCAGGCAGAAGCATACGGATTCTCATGTTTCGACGGAACGGACGGAATTATTTCACTCCGTAACCCATCTGCAAATGCAGATAAGACAATCAAGTTCACATTCGACCGTACAATGGGCGTTGCAGAAGGTGCAGGCACATTAAACTACTACTTAGAGCACAGCTATCTTCTTTCCGATAAGTCTGCTCAGACAGGTACATTAAAGTATGGTCAAGAATACACAGTGAACTTGAAACCGAACGAAGTGCGTATCTTACGTGTTTCAGCAGAAAAAGACACAACAGCGCCGAAGATCGACAGAATCATGACAGACGGTGCGAAAGAACTTACAGTAAAATTCGATGAGAAAGTATCAGGAAACCTCTTTAAAGTAGAAAACGCAAAAGTTTCTTCTATTAAGAAGAGCGCAGACGATACAACATATCATATCGTATTAGCAGAAGCTCCGGCAAACGAAGCTACAGTAAAAGTAATTCCGCAGGATATTAAAGACATGTCGGGCAACAAAGCTACTGAAGCTGCATCTGTTGTATATCACAAAGACAGTGTGATCGTTGAAAAAGAAGCGATTGCAGAAGCAGGAGAAATTGCAGCAGCGGACAGATCACTGAATTCCAATAATGGATTCACAGTATATGCGGCTGTAAACACAACGGCAACAGATAAGTCACTCGTAAGCCAGAATGGTCAGTACGAACTGAAAGTAACAGCAGAAGGAAAAGCATCCTTCACACTGAATGGTGCGACAGCAGTTTCCGGCAAGTCAATCAATGACGGAGCAGAGCATAAAGTAGTAGGTGTGAAAGAAAACAACGGTATGCTGAAACTTTATGTAGACGGAACACTGGAAGGATCTGCTTATAATGAAAAGAACAGATTTCATGAAGTTAAGAAAGCTGCGATCACAGCAGGTGAAGGTGTGACAGCGGCGGCAGTATATGATATCGCATACGGTTATAATGAAGTGGCTAATCTCGGAGAGCAGGAAGGACTTCCGAAACTTAAACTTACAAATGATATGATCACAGTTTCTGAGACGAGCGAAGGAAGTAAAGATAAAGTCTTAGATGGAGATAACACGACATACTGGACAAGTCAGAAAGTGGAAGAAGGTACTGTAAGCAGCGATAATGCATGGCTGCAAGTTGACTTGGGTGCGACGTATAAATTGGATCAGGTTGACTACACACCGCGTTATTATAATGATGCAAAGAACTACTGGCATTGTACAGGTAATATTAAGAATCTGATTGTAGAAATTAGAAAAGACGGAGAGGATACATGGACTTCGGTAACAGGAGAAAACGGGCTTGATCTTTCGGACAAGATTGTGAATAAGAATGATCAGACACTTTTCCCGGCAGAAGTTACATTTGAGGCACAGGAAGCTAGATATGTACGTATCAGTGGAACGTCTTCTTATCACTGGCAAGCAACTGATGAAAATAAGTATATTACAGTCGGTGATCTTGCGATCTATGGAGAGAAAGTAGAAGCAAAGAACATTGCAAAGGATGCAAATGTAACGGCAAAATGGACGGCAGATGACACAGATGCAGCAAAAGGCGGCGACAGACCGATGTCTATGGCTGTTGACGGAAACAAAACTGATTTTGGTTCAAACTATGCCGAGTTCGGTGCGGACAATAGACGTGAATCATCTTATATGCAGGTTGATTTAGGCGCTGTATGTGATGTGAACTCTCTGTCACTGTATCGTTACTGGGGCGATGGTAGAACATATGGCGATACAGTAGTAGCTGTAGCAGAAAAAGAAACAGACTTTGCAGAAGGAAAAGCTACAATCGTCTATAATGCGGATGATCAGAATGTTCATAAACTGTATACACAAGCACCGGAAAAATTCGATGAAGACTATGCAGAAACTGCACAGGGTAAATCATGGACGCTTCCGGAAGGAACGAAAGCACAGTTTGTTCGCGTTTACATGTACGGAAGAGCAAACAATGACACAACAACAAACCACGTTGTAGAGCTTGAAGTATACGGAACAAAACCGGAAGAAGGCGAGACACCGGGCGTAGACATTACAGCCTTGATCGAAAGATTGAGCGTATTGTCAGCGGTAGATACGTCTAACGCAACAACAGATAGCGCAGCAGCGTTTAATGCTCTTCTTAAAGAAGGATATGATCTTGTGGCGACAGGAGCACAGACACAGGAAGAAGTAGCTGCTATGATTAAGAAACTGGAAGGCGCAGAAGCTAAACTTGTAGATGCATCCGCTCTGAAGAAAGCAATCGCAGACGCAGAGAAGAAAGTTGAAACAAGTACAGTAACAAGTGCAGAGCCGGTAAAAGCTAAAATTGCAGAAGCAAAACAGCTTCTTGTAAACGGTACAAAAGATGCGATCGACGCAATGGTTGCAGAATTAACTGAAGCTGTGAAAGGACTTGTTGCTCGCGGAGATGTAACAGATCTGAAAGCTTTGATCGATCAGTACGCAAAAGAGAATTTGAAAGCAGAGGATCATACAACATCTACATGGAGCGCTTATGAGACTGCTCTGAATGCGGCAAACGCAATCGTAACAGATAACAGCAACAGCGATCAGGCGGCGGTAGATGCAGCGAAGAAAGTGTTAGAAGATGCACATGCAGCATTGGCAAAACGCGGAAACACAGATGCATTGAAAGCTCTTATTGAAGAGTACAAAGAACTGAAAGAAGCGGATTACACACATGAGACATGGGTGAAATACGAAGAAGCTCTTGAAGCTGCAAATGGAATCGTGGCAGACAACAGCAATAAGACACAGGCAGAAGTAGATGCGGCGAAAGACGCATTGAAAGCGGCAAAAGAAGCTCTCGTAAAAGCTCCGGTAGATCCGCAGCTTGATAAGAGCAAACTGCAGGCAGCAGTAGATGCGGCAAAAGCAAAAGACGAAAACGCATATACAACAGCTTCTTACAATGCAATGGAAAAAGTTCTTGCAGAAGCAGAAGAACTTCTGACAAACGGTAAGGATCAGGCGGCAATCGATGCGAAAGCAAAAGATTTGAATGATGCGGTTGCTGCGCTTGTAGAACGTGGAAACACAGATGCGTTGAAAGCTTTGATCGCAGAATATAAAGCAGAAGGTCTGAAAGAGGCAGACTACACAACAGATTCCTGGAAAGCGTACACAGATGCGTTGACAGCGGCAGAAAAAGTTGTGAAAGACAACAGCAATCTTGATCAGGCAGCGGTAGACGCAGCGAAGAAAGCGTTAGAAGATGCTCATACAGCATTAGTAAAAGTAGAGCAGATCAATAAAGAGGCGTTAAAAGCAGCAATCGATGCAGCGAAAGCGGCTGATGCGAACTTGTACACAACAGATTCTTACAAAGCAATGAAAACAGTTCTTTCAGATGCAGAAAAGGTACTGAAAGACAGCAAAGATCAGACGGAGATCGATGCAGCAGCAAAAGCGTTGAACGATGCGGTTACAGCGCTTGTACAGCGTGGAAACACAGATGCATTGAAAGCTTTGATCGAAGAGTATAAAGATCTGAAAGAGGCAGACTATACAGCAGATTCTTGGAAAGAATATGCAGATGCGCTGAAAGCGGCAAAAGCAATCGTGGAAGACAACAGCAACAGTGATCAGGCAGCGGTAGACGCAGCGCTTAATGCGTTAAGAGACGCTCGCGTAGCATTGAAGCTTTCCGGAAAACCGTCTGTTGATAAGAGCGAGCTTCAGGCAGCTTACGACAAGTACAAAGATAAGAAGAACGACGGTTACACAGCAGAGAGCTGGGCGAAGTTTGAAAACGCTCTGAAATCTGCTAAGGCAATCTTGGATAACGAGGCTGCAACAGCAGATCAGGTAAAAGCTGCTTTGGCACAGTTGAATTCAGCGGCAGAAGGTTTGACGAAGACACAGACTCCGCCGAAGAATGATCCGCAGACTCCGTCAACTCCGTCACAGGGCGGAAGCGTACAGACAGGAGATACGGCACATGTAGCTCTGTGGCTTGTACTTGCGGGAATGTCGGTAATTGCTTATGTAGCGGTTAGAAGAAAAAGAGCATAGTGAAAACTTGTCTTTTGATTAAGGCAGTAAACATTTAAGCTTTTATGGAATAGGGCGTTCGGTAACGGACGCCTTATTCTTTTTTGCAGAGACAGCAACATTGTCAGAAAATTCATACAATATAAAAGTAAAATGTAATTATTTAAAGTTTTTTATAAAAATGTATTGACAAAATAAAACTCAGGTGATATTATAAAGACATCCAAAAGAGATACAACAAAATAAAAACAAAAGCATCTCAAAAGGATATTTAACTAAGAAGGCATCGTATCAGTTGCCCGATTAGATTAAAAATAAACGGATAGCAGGAGGGAAAGACCAATGGACAGCGTGATTTCAGTGAATCATCAATATGTTAGTGGTACGGCAAGTGTAAGTTCCTGTGGAGAAGAGACCTTTGCTCAAGGATAGATGATCCGGAATAAAAATAACGAAAGAATTGATCGGAGAGTTGGAAGTCCGGATAGAGATCAGAAAGATTTAACATTTGCAGACATATTGAATATAGATACCACATATAGCAGAATTTCAAAAGATGTGTAAAGAAACATTGAGTAGATTATCATTCGTGCATATCGGGTTTAATATGTGTGGTGGTACCGGAAACAAGGAACGTAAGTGATATGTGATAAGGATACTGTTATGAACTCGAATTTGTTAATTGAAGGAGGGAAGATTTAATAAGCAGGTCTTAATAAATCGACCGCAGATCAAATAACAATGGCAGAGGTCTTACAGGAACAGAATCTAATATTTGCCTCCGATTTAAAAATAAAGAGAATATGAAAAAATTAAATAGATTATAAAAATGCATCTTCAATGTTAATTGAGGGTGCATTTTTTTGACATTGCGAAATGCATATGATAAAATATTGAAAGATATAGTATGTAAAGAAACATAGAAGGAAAGACACTGCCCTGTACAAAACTATTTTTTAATGAGGTGAATGCGGTGGATAAATACGAATATAAATCAAAGACTGAACGGATGCTCGAACTTATGGAGAGCGGCGCGTACAGCAGAGCGGCGGCGATCGCAGATGAAATTGACTGGAGGCGCGTGCGCAATGCAGTGATGTTGTCAAACGTCAGTGAAATTTATGAAAAAACCGGAGAATATCAGAAGGGATATGACATTTTGACGCTTGCATATCAGCGGGCGGAAGGAAGCCGTAAGATTATCAGCCGTCTGTGCGGATTGGCTCTTAAGACGGGAAATGTCGATGAGGCGATCGATTTTTACGATGAGTTTATGCAGATCGCGCCGAAAGACCCGAATCAGTACATTTTAAGATATAAGATTCTCCGCGCGCAGAGGGCGCCGATCGAGCAGCAGATCGAAGCTCTTGAAGAATATAAGAAATCCGAATATATTGAAGAGTGGGCATATGAACTGGCGAAGCTGTATCAGGAAGCCGGTATGACATCAGAATGTCTGGAAGAGTGTGACGATTTGATTCTTTGGTTCAGCGAGGGGCAGTATGTCTATAAGGCGATGGAACTGAAGATGCAGTACAAACCACTGACTCCTTCCCAGCAGGAAAAGTACGATAAGCGTTATGCAAGGACGTCCGAGGAGACAGAGGAGATTCCTGATATTTTTTCTTATGCAGAGGCAGATGAATCCGAGCAGGAGGAAGAAGAAAACGGTTTGCCGGGAGCTGAACTTATGGCTGCCGACTCCGAAGTTGCCGATGCTGATTTCGCTGCCGAACAGCAGGTGAACGCACGAGTTCCGAAGGGAATGGAGGAACTTGTTCCGGACATGATGCCGGAAACGATCTCAGAAGGAGTAAGAGAGATCACTTTGCCGAACGACCCGGTGGAAGTAGATACGGAAGCGTGGGAAGCCGACGAGATCAAGGCGTTAGAAGCGGATTCACCGGCGGAGGATGCAGAGGATCATGTTGAACAGGACGAGCAGGTGCCGATAGATGCGGAAGATGCCGGGCAGACAGAAGACGCATATCTGCCGACGGATGTTTCCGAAGCAGAAGGAGTCGATGAGCCGGAGGAGCGCGTACCGGAAGGAATAAAAGGACCGGATGTGCTGGAGACAACCGCAGAGCCGGAAGAAGAAAGGCAGCCTGCTAAAAAGAAACTGGGAGATACGATGCCGTTAGACGTTGCATTGAGAAAACTTCTTCATCCGGAGTTGGAAGAATTGACGGCAGATGATTTCCAAGACGAGACAGCTCCGATGGATTTTAATTTTGAAGATGAAGAAGAGTCGGAATCTGATTTGACGGAAACGGGAGCGATGGACTTTGACTTTGAAGATGAAGAAGAGCCGGAGTTTGATTTAACGGAAACGGGAGCGATGGATTTCGACTTTGAGAATGAAGAAGAGCCGGAGTTTGACTTGACGGAAACGGGAGCGATGGACTTTGACTTTGAAGATGAAGGAGAGCCGGAGTTTGACTTGACGGAAACGGGAGCGATGGACTTTGATTTTGAAGACGAAGAAGAGTCGGAGTTCGATTTGACGGAAACAGGAGCGATGGATTTTGACTTTGAGGATGAAGAGGAGTCGGAATTCGGCAAAGAAAAGGATATGGGAAATACATCCCAGATCAAATTCCGTCCGGTAAGAAAAGATGAGATCGAGGATGAAGAAGATCTTGCGGATCTGGAGCAGGCGATCGGAGAGATTGAGTCGGTTGCAGATATAGACATGGTAAGTCGTTTGAAAGAGGAAAAACGCCGCGCCGCATTACAGGCAGAAGAAGAGGAGAAAGCGGAAGAAGCCGCAAGAGCAGAAAAGGCGGCACAAGCAGAAGAAGCCGCAAGAGCGGAAGAGGCGGCACAAGCAGAAGAAGCCGCACAAGCGGAGGAGGCAGCGCAAGCGGAAGCGGCCGCTGAAATAAAAGAGGACGATCAGATTACAGGTCAGATCAGTTTGGAAGATATCCTTTCGGGATTTGAAGAAAATGCAGGAGAGGATGAGCCGGTTGAAGAGGGGACGGATGCAGAAGGAGCATCCGAATCGGAACAAGAAGAAGTTATAGATTCAGCAGGGGATACAGCAAAAGGGGATACTATGGAGACGAATAAGAAAACAACACCGATTTTACCGCCGGATATTCAACGTATGATTGATGAAATTGAGGGAATTATCCCGCCGGAAGAAGAAAAGAAAGAACCTACAGGAGTATATCTTAAGAGAAAAGAAGAACCAAGCGAAAACATGGGTCAGGTTGCGGAGGATCTTAGAATCGACGATGATTTTGATGATGACTTTGACGAAGATTTCGACGAGGAGTTCGAGGAAGATTTGGATGACGATTACTTTGAAGAAGACTACTATGAGGAAGCAGACGAAGTGATCGAAGAGCCGGAAGAAGATTACTATGAAGAATCAGAGGAAGTGATCGAAGAACCGGAGGAAGATTACTACGAAGAAGCAGACGAAGTGATCGAAGAGCCGGAAGAAGATTACTATGAAGAATCAGAAGAAGTGATCGAAGAACCGGAGGAAGATTACTATGAAGAATCAGAGGAAGTGATCGAAGAACCGGAAGAAGATTACTATGAAGAGTCAGAAGAAGTGATTGAAGAACCGGAAGAAGATTACTACGAAGAAGCGGATGAAGTGATCGAAGAGGCGGAAGGAAACGCAGATGACGAGTATTTCTTCGGGGAAGATGACGCGGAAGAGATTCAGGACATTGAGGATGAGTTCACAGTAAATCCTGATTATTCGGGAGAGGATGACGACAGAGAGATTCCTGATGATGACGAGCCGATCGACATTATGTCGGCGACGACACCGCTTAGCCGTAAAGAGACTGCGAAGCTGATTGCGACAGGTAAGACTGCGCCGCTTCCGCTCGATGAGATCTCGGATGCATTGTCAATGGATACCGGTTTTGTCGTACATGGAAGATATGACCTTGAGATGCAAAGCGGTATCGGAACGAGAGCCGGACTTACAGAGGAACAGAAGAAACTGTTTTCTTACTTTGTTCCGGTGCGCGGAATGAGCGAACAGCTTGTCGATGTGCTTGAGCAGGATAAGAACTGTACGAACAGAAAAGGGACTTCGAGAACGGGCAACTTGCTTATCATTGGAAATAAAGGCAACGGAAAAACGGTTCTTGCCGTTGACGTCGTGAAAGCGATCCAGAAGCAAAGAGACATCCGTCAGGGCAAGGTCGCGATCGTGACAGGAGATTCTCTGAATAAGAAGAAGATCAGCGATATTGTCGAAAAACTTTACGGCGGCGCTCTGATCATTGAGAAAGCGTCCAAAATGAATGAAAAGACAGTTGCGCGTCTTAATAAAGCGATGGAGCAGGATACAGGCGAGATGCTGATCGTCTTGGAAGAGCAGAGAAAGCCGCTTGACAGACTGTTGTCATCGAACAGAGAATTCAGGAAAAAATTCACATCAAGACTGGAAGTGCCGATTTTCATCAACGATGAGCTTGTTACGTTCGGTCAGACGTATGCGAAAGAAAACGGATATCACATTGACGAGATGGGAATTCTTGCGCTGTATAGTAAAATTGATTCTCTGCAGAGGGAAGATCATTTTGTGACGGTTGCGGAAGTGAAAGAAGTTATGGATGACGCGATCCGTCATTCTCAGAAGGCGTCCGCGAAGAAATTGATGCGGAAAGTTTTTGGAAGAAATACAGACGAGTCAGACCGTATTATTCTTTCTGAAAAAGATTTTAATATATAAAGAAGCACGATAATAGACTATAATTTAAAATGTGTGCATAAATAGACAAAATACAAGAGAAACGGGCGGGAAAGAGCTGTCTGTTTCTCTTTATTTTTTGGACGGAATCAAGTATAATGAAACTATCACGGAAGCGGGCAGAAACGCTTCGATATTTTATTATGAGGAAACGGCGAGGTGGGCTTTTATGGCAAGGAGAAAAGGTGCGGGCAGAAACGCGGCAAAAAGTGCAGGCAAAGGCATCGTGAATCATGCAGCCGGCGGTATGGCGGGCAGTGCGGTGAAAAAGGCGTCAGGCGGCGCAAGCCGGAACAGGGCGAACAGTCCGGCGAAAAACACTGCGGCGGATGCGGCAAGTATGAAAGCGAATGAACATGCCTATGAGATAGGAGAATTGGATCATTACCTGTTTGGTCAGGGAAACCATTACGAGATCTATAAAAAATTAGGCGCACATAAAGTAGTGAACGACAAAACGGAGGGCGTTTATTTCGCGGTATGGGCGCCGAATGCGAAGAATGTGTCTGTAGTCGGGGAATTTAATGACTGGAATTTGGAAAGAGACAGAATGGAGCGTCAGGAGCCTCTAGGTATTTATGTGAAGTTTGTACCGGAAGCGAAAGAAGGACAGCTTTATAAGTTCTGTATTGAGACGCAGAAAGGCGAGCTTCTTTATAAGGCGGATCCGTTTGCAAATTATGCGGAGCTTCGTCCGGGAACGGCGTCTCGTATTACGGATCTTTCCCGTATAAGATGGACGGATGACGCATGGATGAAAGCGCGGAAGACATGGAATCATAAGAAGAATCCGATGTCGATCTATGAAGTTCATATGGGTTCGTGGATGCGTCACCCGGGAAGGGAAGATGAAGGATTCTACACATACAGAGAGTTCGCCAAGGCGATCGTAAAATATGTAAAAGAGATGGGATACACTCATGTAGAACTGATGGGCATTGCAGAGCATCCGTTTGACGGTTCGTGGGGATATCAGGTTACGGGATATTATGCGCCGACTTCAAGATACGGAAGTCCTGAAGATTTTGCATATCTGGTTGACCTTCTGCATAAAAACAATATAGGAGTGATTCTTGACTGGGTTCCGGCGCATTTTCCGAAAGATGCTCACGGGCTTGCTGATTTTGACGGAACTCCGACATTCGAGTATGCAGATCCCAGACTCGGAGAACATCCGGATTGGGGAACGAAAGTATTTGATTACGGAAAAGCGGAAGTGCGCAACTTCCTGATTGCAAACGCATTATTCTGGATCGAACATTTCCATGTGGACGGGCTCCGTGTGGATGCTGTTGCGTCGATGCTCTATCTTGATTACGGAAAACAGGACGGACAGTGGGTCGCGAACAAATACGGAGGCAACGAGAATCTTGAGGCGATCGATTTCTTTAAACATTTGAATTCGGTTGTTCTGGGACGGAACAAAGGCGCTGTGATGATCGCGGAAGAATCGACGGCATGGCCGAAGGTGACAGGATCGCCCGAAGACGACGGCCTTGGTTTCAGCCTGAAATGGAATATGGGATGGATGCACGATTTTACGGAGTACATGAAACTTGATCCGTATTTCCGTAAAAATGCACATCATATGATGACGTTTGCGATGCAGTATGCATACAGTGAAAATTATATTCTTGTGTTGTCGCATGACGAAGTTGTTCATCTGAAGTGTTCGATGATCAATAAAATGCCGGGACTTGGGTTCGATAAATTTGCCAACCTAAAAGCAGGCTATGCGTTTATGATGGGCCATCCGGGAAAGAAACTTCTGTTCATGGGTCAGGAATTTGCACAGCTTAGAGAATGGAGCGAAAAGAGAGAGATCGATTGGTTCCTGCTCGCCGAACCTGAGCACAGAGATATTCAGAACTGGTATCGGGATCTGCTTCATTTGTATAAAAACAATAAAGCTCTTTATGAAATGGACAATGATCCGGCGGGATTTGAGTGGATCAATGCGGATGATATTTTCAGAAGTATTTACAGCTTTGTAAGACATTCCAAGAATAAAGAAAAGAATTTGCTTTTCGTCTGCAACTTTACTCCTGTGGAAAGAGAAGATTACAGAGTCGGCGTTCCGACGAGGAAAACGCTGAAGCTTGTTTTGAACAGTGATGAGGAAAAGTACGGAGGAAAAGGGGAAAAACGTCCGCTTACTTACAAACCGGTGAAAAAGGAATGCGACGGTCAGGCGTATTCGATCGCATACCCGCTTCCGGCCTATGGTGTGGCAGTGTTTGAGTATTAAGATGTCAGGCAGCTTCTGACTTGAAACCGGAACCCCATTGGATTTAACCGGTGGGCGGTTCACTATTATATAAAAGGTAAAAAATGCAGAGCAAACTGCCGCAAAGTAGATGGGGGATTTTTTGAAATAGCCTGTCTGTTTTGCGGCGGTTTTGTTTTTACCGGCAAAGTGAGGAGGAACAGCAGATGAAAAATTATTCGGAAGATCCGAACAGACAGTATCATATACAAACTGCAAAAGGGGAAATCGGGAAGTACGTCATTATGCCCGGAGATCCGAAAAGATGTGTGAAGATCGCGCAATATTTAGATAACCCGGTGTTGATTGCAGATAACAGAGAGTATGTGACATATACAGGAACGCTCGATCAAGTGAAGGTAAGCGTTACATCTACGGGAATAGGAGGACCGTCGGCAGCTATTGCAATGGAAGAACTTTGTAGGTGCGGTGCGGATACGTTTATCAGGATCGGAACTTGCGGCGGAATGCAGACAGATGTGAAAAGCGGAGATATCGTTGTGTCAACAGGGGCAATCAGGATGGAAGGAACGAGCAGGGAGTATGCGCCGATCGAATTTCCGGCAGTGCCCGATCTGACAGTGACGAATGCGCTTGTGAAAGCTGTTAAATCAAAAGGATATCCGTTCCATACGGGAGTTGTACAGTGCAAAGATTCGTTTTACGGTCAGCATGAACCGGAGAGAAAGCCGGTAGGCTACGATCTGCTTCATAAGTGGGAGGCGTGGAAACAACTCGGCTGTCTTGCCTCGGAAATGGAATCGGCGGCTCTGTTTGTTGTGGCGAGCAGCCTTGGGGTGCGGGTCGGCTCGTGTTTTCTTGTGATCGCGAATCAGGAACGTGAGAAAGCAGGACTTGAGAACCCGGTAGTGCACGATACGGACATGGCGATCCGGGTGGCAGTGGACGCGATCCGCAGATTGATTTCCGAAGAACGGAAAAAAGAGTAGAATGCATATAAAGAAAATGACAACGAGAAGAAAAGAGCGGGAGAAAAGAAAAACGGAAAAATGAATGGGGGAGATAAGCGGGAAAAATAAATGAAAGAAAATAAACGCGAGAAAAGAAATGAGGGGAAAAAGCGGGAAAAATAAGTGAAAGAAAATAAATGCGGAAAATAAAGAGAGGAAATAAACGGTCAAATGAAGGATATGAATGAAAAAGAAATTTTACGGCATGTGGATCACACATTGCTGTCGCAGGAAGCTGTGTGGGATGAGATTCGTCAGGTATGTGATGATGCGGTGAAATATGATACGGCGTCAGTCTGTATTCCTCCAAGTTATGTGAAGCAAGCGGCGGAATATGTAGGCGGAAGAGTTCCGATTTGTACTGTGATCGGTTTTCCGAACGGTTACGAGACGACTGCCGTAAAGGAATTTGAGACAAAAGATGCGATCGCAAACGGAGCGGATGAGATCGATATGGTTATCAATATCGGATGGCTGAAAGACAGAAAATACGATCAGATCGAAGAAGAAATCCGCATTCTGAAAAATGCGTGCGGCAGTAAAGTTCTTAAAGTGATCATAGAAACATGTCTTTTGACAGATGAAGAAAAAGTGAAAATGTGTGAGATCGTCACTCGTTCGGGAGCGGATTATATTAAAACGTCCACAGGTTTTTCAAAAGCAGGCGCGACTTTTGACGATATCAGCCTGTTTGCGGATCATGTCGGCGGTAACGTGAAGATGAAAGCGGCGGGCGGCATTTCCTCGATGGAAGACGCGGAAAAGTTTCTGGAGCTTGGGGCAGACAGACTCGGAACGAGCCGCATTGTAAAAATCGTGAAAACGGAAGAAGAAAACCCGGCGGAAGGAACTTGTGAAATGGAATTATCGCAGGGAATGATCGCAAAGTTAATTGAGACAGCGACTGCACAACTGGCGTATTCATACAGTCCCTACTCGGGATTTAAAGTAGGCGCAGCTCTTTTGGCTGAAAGCGGCAGGATCTATACCGGATGCAATATAGAAAATTCTGCATTTTCACCGACAAATTGTGCGGAGAGAACTGCGTTTTTTAAGGCGGTGAGCGAAGGAGAAAGGAAGTTTCGCGCAATTTGCATCATCGGTGGAAAAGATATTTCAGAAACAGTATGTACGCCTCCTTGCGGAGTGTGCCGTCAGGTTATGGCAGAATTTTGCGATCCGAAGAAGTTCAAGGTGATATTGGCATCAGGCAGGGAAAAGTATAGAATCCTTCGGTTGGAAGAACTTTTGCCGTTTGGGTTTGGGTCGGAGTATCTGTAGGAACGATTGACAAGAAAAAGAAAACATGACATAATAAATTAACCAAAAGGTTAATGTGAGGGTGATGTATTGAGTGGAAATAACATATGCGAATGGAAAAGTTGAAAAATACTTTAAAGATTATAAAAAGATGCAAAAGAAACTGCCTTTTGAGTGGGTGAAAACAATAAAAAAGCATATGGACAGACTAAAAGCGGCGGAATGTTTTGGAGATTTTTTGAAATTGAGATTAGGAAAGCCTGAACAGTTAGAAGGATGCGAAAGTATTCGATATTCGTTGCATGTAGCGGCAAATGTAAGATTGATTATCGAGCCGAATGCCGAACAGGATACGGTTATGATTTGTACGGAAATAGAAGTGGAAGGAGTGAGTGATTATCATGGCAGCAAAGAAAATTGGTATATCCCGTGATTTAATAATTCACCCGGGAGAAACGATTGCAGACGTCTTGGAAGAACGTGGAATCACACAGAGTGAACTGGCGTCGAGTGCAGGCGTTTCTCCGGCTTACGTAAGCAATGTTATTGCCGGAAAGAAAGGGATATCTGCAAACTTTGCCAGAGGATTAGAGTATGCAATCGGAGTACCAAAGTCTTTTTGGCTGAATCTTCAGGCGAACTATGAGGCGGAACTTTTGGAAGCAAATGAATTACAGACGATTACGGAAGAAGAGCGTATCGTGAGGGAAGACTTAAAAGAAATTGTGAAATACTTTAGAGAAAGAGGCATGATGCCTAGTCGTGAAAATAAAGATGATTCGATACTTTCTCTTCGTAAAATTCTGCAGATTAGTAATTTGGTAAATTTAAATGAAATAATTCCCGGGGGAGCATTTCGGATGTCCGGAAACTTATCGGTAAATAGAAATGTGTTGGGGGCATGGATTCGTTTGTGTCAAATTTTGGAGAATAATCAAAATGTTTCAACAAAGTTTGAAGTAGAGCATATAAACGAATTGATAGGTAAAATAAAAAATGTTATGTGTCAGAAGAATGTGGATTTTCAAAATCATTTGAAAACTGTATTGGGAGAATATGGCATAGATTTTTCTGTTGTGAAAAATTTTAGAGGAGCGCCTGTGCAAGGGTATATTTTTCGGCGGAGCGATGGGGTGTATCAAATGGTTTTGACGATAAGGGGAGCGTTTGCGGATATTTTTTGGTTTTCTTTATTTCATGAACTGGGACATATTGTAAATGGAGATATAGGTAAAAGTATTAAATTTATAGATGACGGGAGTGATGTGGATAAGGAGACGGCAGCAGATCTTTTTGCGAGAGATAGACTTTTGTCACCGGAGAGTTATGCAAGTTTTATCCAAAAAGGAGACTTTACATTTGAAGCAATCTGTAGTTATGCACGGACTCAGAATGTGATGCCTTACATTGTTATCGGAAGACTTCAAAAGGAGAAATATCTGGATTATCATCAGTATAGTAATTACAAATTGCGGTATAAATGGGGAGACTGTTCATAAGAATAAAGTGGATACAGTATTGATTTATTGGGAATAAGGGCAAGATATAAGAGTGTTGTACAGGGAGATGGGATAATGGAAATGTATAAAAGAATATTTGTAATCGTTCTTGATTCTCTCGGGATCGGGGCGATGCCGGATGCGGCTCGGTTCGCAGATGAAGGCGCGGATACGTTCGGACATATTTTGGAGAAAACAAAAACTTTGAATATTCCGAATCTTCGCAGGCTTGGGTTTCTGAACTTAAAGTGCGGCGGAGATATGAAAGGCGTCGAGTCTCCCGAGGGGCGCTTCATGCGGATGCGGGAAGCGAGCAACGGAAAAGATACGATGACCGGACACTGGGAGATGATGGGGATTAAAACGGAAAAGCCGTTTCGGACTTTTACGGAACATGGATTTCCGGCAGAATTGATCAAGGAGCTGGAGAAACAGTGTGGGAAAAAGGTGATCGGAAATAAAAGCGCGAGCGGTACTGAGATTATAGAAGAGCTGGGCGAGGAAGAGATTCGTACAGGATCTATGATCGTGTATACGTCGGCGGATTCGGTTATGCAGATCTGCGGAAATGAAGAGACTTTCGATCTGGAAGAACTGTATCGGTGCTGTGAGACTGCAAGGCGGATCACGATGAAAGATGAATGGCGCGTAGGAAGGGTGATCGCAAGACCGTATATCGGAATGAAAAAAGGTGAGTTTAAAAGGACGAGCAATCGGAGAGACTACGCGTTGAAGCCGCCGGCGCCCACTGTTTTAAATGCTCTGAAAGATGCGGGGAATGATGTGATCGGCGTGGGAAAGATTCATGACATTTTCTGCGGGGAAGGGATTACGAAAACATATCATTCGGAAAGTTCCGTTCATGGGATGGAACAGACGATCGATGTGTGCAAAGAGGAATTTACGGGACTGTGTTTTGTAAACCTTGTTGATTTTGACGCATTATGGGGGCATCGGAGAAATGTAGAAGGGTATGGCAAAGAGATCGAAAAGTTTGATGAGAAACTCGGCGTTTTGCTGGAATGTCTTTCGCAGGATGATCTATTGATCCTGACCGCAGATCACGGGAATGATCCGACATACAAGGGAACGGATCATACGAGAGAGTATGTTCCTTTCCTTGCATACAGCAAAAGAATGCAGGCGGGAGGTCCGCTTCCGGAAGCAGAGACGTTTGCGGTGATAGGGGCGACTGTAGCAGAGAACTTCGGAGTAGATATGCCGAAAGGAACGATAGGATATTCTGTTTTAAGCAGGCTGCAGCAGTAGTAAACCGTGAAAATGTAAAAAAATCAAAGCGGAAGTAGGATGAAAAACTGTAAAAATGTAAAAAACCGGACAGTTAAAGCTGTGAAAACTTATAGAAATATGAAAAGTTAAAAAGCCGGAAGTCGGAAAAAATGTAAAAAATGAAAAGCCGATGAGAATACAGGATAAAAATATAGGAAAATATAGAGAGAAAAGTGAAAATTAAGGATTGTCGGAAAACTTAATTTATTGTATAATATTCGATTGAGAAAATGAAATGAGAACATGGGACAATACAGGAGGAAGAAAGATGGCAAAAAGAAATGATATCCACAAGGTACTTATCATCGGCTCCGGCCCGATCATTATCGGACAGGCTTGTGAATTCGATTATTCCGGAACACAGGCTTGTAAAGCATTGAGAAATTTAGGATACGAGATTGTATTGGTGAATTCAAACCCGGCGACAATCATGACGGATCCGGAGATTGCTGACGTTACTTATATTGAACCTTTGAATGTTGACAGAATAGAACAAATCATAAAAAAAGAAAGACCTGATGCATTACTGCCGAATCTCGGTGGACAGTCCGGTCTTAATTTATGCTCAGAACTGGCGCAGGCGGGCGTTTTGGAGAAATATAACGTAGAAGTTATCGGCGTTCAGGTCGATGCGATCGAGCGAGGAGAAGACAGAATCGAATTTAAGCACACGATGGATCAGCTCGGTATAGAGATGGCTCGAAGCGAGGTTGCATATTCTGTAGACGAGGCTCTTGCGATTGCGGAGAAGCTTGGATATCCGGTAGTTCTTCGTCCTGCTTATACGATGGGCGGCGCAGGCGGCGGTCTTGTATATAATGTAGATGAATTGAAAACAGTATGCGCCAGAGGTCTTCAGGCAAGTCTTGTAGGTCAGGTTCTTGTAGAAGAATCTATCTTGGGATGGGAAGAGCTGGAACTTGAAGTTGTCCGCGACGCAGAGGGCAATATGATCACTGTATGCTTTATCGAAAATATCGATCCGCTCGGCGTTCATACAGGAGATTCTTTCTGCTCCGCTCCGATGCTTACGATCTCAGAAGAAGTTCAGCAGCGTCTGCAGGAAAAATCTCATAAAGTAGTAGATTCTGTTAAGGTGATCGGCGGCTGTAACGTACAGTGGGCGCATGATCCGAAGACAGACAGAGATATCATTATCGAGATCAACCCGAGAACGTCTCGTTCTTCGGCGCTTGCATCGAAAGCGACAGGATTCCCGATCGCGCTTGTATCCGCAATGCTTGCGACAGGCATGACGCTGAAAGATATTCCGTGCGGAAAGTACGGTACATTGGATAAATACGTTCCTGACGGAGATTATGTTGTGATCAAGTTCGCGCGCTGGGCATTTGAGAAATTCAAAGGTGTGGAAGACAAGCTTGGAACACAGATGCGTGCGGTAGGCGAAGTAATGAGCATCGGTAAGAACTTCAAAGAAGCGTTCCAGAAAGCGATTCGTTCTTTGGAGACAGGAAGATACGGACTCGGTCATGCGAAAGATTTTGACGGAAAAACAAAAGAAGAGCTTCTCAAGAGTTTGCGGTATGCGACAAGCGAGCGTTACTTTGTTATCTACGAAGCGCTGAGAAAAGGAGCTTCTGTAGAAGAGATCCATGAACTGACAAAAGTAAAACACTATTTCCTTGAGCAGATGAAAGAGCTGGTGGAAGAGGAAGAGGCTCTGCTTGCGTTTAAGGGAGGTTTGCCGGAAGACAATGCTCTTATCGCGGCGAAAAAAGACGGATTCTCTGATAAATATTTAAGCCAGATTCTTGAAGTGGATGAGGATGAGATCCGCAATAAGAGAATCAGCCTCGGCGTTGAGGAAACGTGGGAAGGCGTTCATGTAAGCGGAACGCAGGACAGAGCATATTACTATTCGACATATAACGGAACGGACAAAAACCCGATCAGTGAAGAGAAACCGAAGATCATGATCTTAGGCGGGGGACCGAACCGTATCGGACAGGGAATCGAGTTTGACTATTGCTGTGTACATGCGTCTCTTGCTTTGAAAAAGCTTGGTTTCGAGACGATCATTGTCAACTGTAACCCTGAAACGGTATCTACAGACTATGACACATCTGATAAACTGTATTTTGAGCCGCTTACACTGGAAGACGTACTGAGCATTTATAAGAAGGAAAAACCGGTCGGAGTGATCGCGCAGTTCGGAGGACAGACTCCGCTGAACCTTGCGGCAGATCTGGAAAGAAACGGCGTGAAGATCTTAGGTACGGCTCCGTCTGTTATCGATCTGGCGGAAGACCGCGATCTGTTCCGTGAAATGATGGATAAGCTTGAGATTCCGATGCCTGAGTCGGGAATGGCTGTTACGGTGGACGATGCTCTTGAAATTGCCGAGAAGATCGGTTATCCGGTTATGGTGCGTCCGTCTTATGTACTTGGCGGCCGTGGCATGGAAGTTGTATATGATGCGGAAAGCATGGTAGGATATATGAAAGCAGCAGTCGGTGTGACACCTGACCGTCCGATTTTGATCGACCGTTTCCTCGGACATGCAACAGAATGTGAAGCAGACGCGATCAGCGACGGCACACATGCGTTTGTTCCGGCGGTTATGGAACATATCGAGCTTGCGGGAGTACATTCCGGAGATTCGGCATGTATTATTCCTTCTAAAAATATTTCGGAAGAAAATGTAAAGACGATCAAAGAATATACGAGAAAAATCGCAGAAGAGATGCATGTGAAAGGTCTTATGAACATGCAGTATGCGATCGAAAACGGAAAAGTGTACGTATTGGAGGCGAACCCTCGTGCGTCAAGAACAGTGCCGCTTGTATCGAAAGTATGTAATATCCGCATGGTTCCGCTTGCCATCGACATTGTGACAAGTGAACTGACAGGAAGACCTTCACCGGTTCCGGCGTTAAAAGAGCAGAACATTCCGTACTACGGAGTAAAAGAAGCGGTATTCCCGTTCAATATGTTCCCGGAAGTAGACCCGCTGCTCGGACCGGAGATGAGATCGACCGGAGAAGTGCTCGGATTGTCCAAATCTTTCGGCGAAGCATTTTATAAGGCTCAGGAAGCAACACAGACAAAGCTTCCGCTTGAAGGTACGGTGCTGATCTCTGTAAGCAATCGTGATAAGCCGGAAGTTGTGGAAGTTGCGGCTGATTTTGCAAAAGCGGGATTCAAGATCATTGCGTCAGACCATACTTGCAGCCTGCTTAAAGAGAACGGAATCGAAGCAGAGAAGATCAATAAGCTTCAGGAAGGCCGTCCGAATATGCTTGATGTGATCACGAACGGAAAAGTTGACATGATCGTGAATACACCGTCAGGAAAAGAAAGTAAGAATGACGACAGCTATTTGAGAAAAGCTGCGATCAAAAAGAAAGTTCCGTATATGACGACAATGGCTGCTGCGAAAGCTGCCGCAAACGGAATTCTTGCAGTGAAGAAACATGGAAGCAAAGAAGTGAAATCACTTCAGGAAATTCACGGAGAAATTACGGACAAAGAATAGTATGATTCATTAATATAAGACAGGTTTTATGAAGATGCCGGCCGCATTTGCGGTTAGGCATCTTTTGTATAAAATGAAAGATATTTTCCTTTGGCAAATCAATCAGATGGTGTATATGTGAAAAAAATCAATAAAAATAAAGCTAAAATAGCCATATTATACAAAAAGCATAGATAAAAAGAAAAAAATACAAAAGAAGTGATAAAAAGTGTAAATATTATTGGGGGGG
>OHPM01000245.1_pt1 | contig 23499 bp, 17 predicted proteins | sample 1577721 | NCBI WGS metagenome assembly OHPM01 (sample SAMEA3879558, study PRJEB24766) | human gut metagenome | biome: human-associated habitat; feature: feces | place: USA | collected 1985/1987 | reverse complement strand
TTTGCCTGGTTGTTGTCTAAGCATATTTTGACCAGTAGTGAAGAGGTCAATGAATGGGCCTTGCCTTATCAAATTTTTGCTCATTATGGACCCTATCATTTTATGATGCATTCTCCTAAAGAAGAGCGCATTGGAATCGGCGTTCCTTTGTTTAACTTAGTTTATCATGACTGTGTCTTATTGCCTTGGCCAATGGATGTTTACCTGGATGGCGAAGATCTCATGCTGTATGCCTTATTAAACGGCGGTGCGCCGTATTTAGAAAAGGATGGTGCTTATCCTAATACAGATGGTGTATTTGATAACGAATATAAAAGCTTAACCAAGCAAGAGAAACAAGAGCGCTCTGCCTTTTCATACACTTGTCGCCAAGGAAGAGATGGTCTCACATGAATTTTTAGATCACGATTATAAGTGTCAAAAAACGCGCTTTGCGAATGGTTGTGAAGTTACGATTGATTTGCGTAATAATAGCTATACGCTTTCTGTTCCCGCAATGGATGATGCTAACCTTTCCAATATTTAAATGGAAATTTCCAAAAAGTAGATCCTGTATCAGTACTACTACAGAAAACTTTTTTGAAAAGACCAAAGTGTTTTGACACGAGCAAAACGCCTTTTGAAAAAACTTTCTTCCGAGTTTTCCTACTGATTGAATGAATGAACCGAACCCCGAAAGAAAATTGATAAAACTTCCTTTCACGTTTCACAAATATCGTAAACCACCTGTTCATAGGGGTTTCCGCGTGAAAGCAACAAATTTCCTCTTAACAGCTTCTTTCACCCAAAAAGCCGATGAATAAAGGGTTTCAGTTGGTGAAACGTGTGAAAGCAACTTGTTATCAACTTTTTCGTGGAAAACATTTTTGTCTATTTAGACAGGACAAGAAAGCGACTCTCTATGTTTACAAATATATTTGCGCCATACTATCAAATACAGCTTAAACAAAAAAAGAGCACCCCGAAGGATGCCCTTTTATATTAGCTAATCATTAAGATGAATGATTATTTTTTCACAGTCAAAGAAACTTTCTGAGCAGGAAGTTCAACACCCCACTTATCAGTAATGTTCAAGTCGAATGTGATAGTAGCTCCGTTTTGGATAGCTGTGTTCGGTTTAAGAGCAATTGTCCAACCTACCAATTTAGCATCAGCATCTGTATCCTCTGCATTTACAAGCTTATCACCTTCAAGCTTCTTATAAACCGGAGTTACATCAAATGCACCTGCATTTTCACCTGTAGCAACCAATTCGATATCATCAATTCTTGTATCCATTACATCCTTCTGAGCAGCAGGTGTATCATTAGTTTCAGCAGTAAATGAGTTCAATAACTTATATGCCTTGTTGAATGCATCCTTACCGGCAACGTCTGCGCTCAAGAATGAGTCTGAACCGGTTGCAAGGTCAAGAGTAGTCTTGCTTACAGTGATTGTACCATCTTTAATCGGGCTTTGACCTGTGATATAGATAGTTTCAGTAGCAGCATTGTAAATTGCATTTTCAAAGTGCTTGTAAGAAACTTCAAACTTCTGAGTTTCAGTATACAACTTATCCAGAGGAATATTAACTGTGCTACCATTAACTGTCCATTTATCTTTGTCTGCTTTTGCTGTTACAGTAAAGTCTACTGCTTTATCAGCATTGTTATAAGCTGTTTTTACATCATACAACAGATTTGCTCCGGTCGGAACAGCACCATAAGCAGCCAGCTTATCACCATCAAAGTACATCGGAATTCTGCTTACAGCAGATGTCGGGTTAGTCAATGTCAACTCTACAGTTGCAGGTAAAGTCAATGTCTTAGACTGACCGTCTACATCATTACCAGTAACAACAAACTGAATCAAAGCACTATAAACATCAGCAGTTACATTTTCCTGTTCAGGGTCAACAGTAATAGCCAAATAAGCTGCCTCACTTAACTTAGTTGCATCAGTTTTCTTATCTGATTTAACTAAAGTAAAGCCATCCAGTTCAGTATCTTTAGCAATTTTCAAATTAGCCGGAGTAGCACCATACTTCTTGCTAGAAGTCAACGCAAATCCGACAGCAGGAGTATTGTTAGCAACAGTCTTATAAGTGAATGCATTAGCATTATTCCATACAATCTTATCACCGGCAGCAGTTACAGAAGCAGCCAAGTCAGCCAATGGCAAGTAAACAGTATTCTTAGTTACATCAGTTGACAATACATGAGATGCCTTCAGAGTAACACCTGCTGTTACAGCAGCCTTTTGAACAGTTACTTTCAAGTTTGCAGATTGAATACTATTTTTGGCAACTGAAGCACTATTAGTATATTTCACAGTAAAGGTAATTTCTTTACCATAAGCAGCTTCATTAGAGATAGTGAAGTTAGTACCATCGATAGTAATGCCATACAAAGATTTCAAGTTTTCATCCAATGACAAAGCAATATCTGAAACACCCTCCAACGTAGTAAGGAATGCTTGAGCAGCGGCATTGGGATTTGCAGAAGGATCTGCAGCATAACCTTTACCAAACAAGCTGTAAGTTTCACCTAATTTCACATAAGTATTATCCTTAGCCTCATAATTACCTGTTGTCTTACCTTGAGTAATAGTAGCAGCATCTTCCAAACCGGCTTTATATTCAAAAGCTGTAGCAGCCTTACCACAAACAACAGCAAGTGCGTCATCTTGGCTGATAATACTACCTTTCTTAATATCGGCAACTGTCACACCTTCTTTAAGAGCAAAGTGCAAAGTATAAACACCGTCCATAGCAGCTCTCTGCAAAGCACCCTTAGGAGTAGAAACTACAGCCTCTTCAAAGATGGTAGCACCTTCAGAATTTACCAAGTTGAACTTCAAATCAGCCGGATCAATATTAGTCGGTGTAACCACAACATTTACAGCCACACCTCTTGTACCATCTTCATTTAATGCAGAAATAATTGCATCCTTCGGATACTTAACTTCTGAAACATTAATCAATTCTTTGCTGCTATAATACACAACATTTTTTTCATTAAGCAATGAAGCTTCATCTTCTACAACAGGCACAGCAATAGCAATAGAAGTTACCAATGAAGAAGCAGAAGGAACTTTCACTTCCTGTTTGTTACCGTCTTTATCAAAGATAGTCAGTGTAAATCCATCAGCTTCGCTACCTGCAACGCTAACGCCGGAAACGGGAACACCTGTAGATTTGTAGGTTCCGTCTTCCTGCAATACAGCCCATACACCATCCTGCATAATGATAGATGGTTTTGTTTCGCTTGTGGCAACCTTCAGTTCTTGAGGTTCATCGTTGATATACAAAATACCATCTACAACCTTCACAACATCTCCACTACCTGTTTCATCATCCAAAGTGATAGTTACAGGATCACCCTGATTGAATGTAAAGGTAATGCCATGTCCGTCAGCTGTTTTTGCAACTGAAGTAACATACTTACCGCTACCAACGAGATCCTGCAAAGCCTTGATTGCATCAGCATTTGCAGTGATTTGTCCCTGCAAGTTCTCGATGTCATCGTCGTAATCCTTACAAGACACAAATGTTCCTGTTGACGAAACCATTAAGGCTCCGAACAGGATTGCACTTAAAAACTTTTTGTTCATAATAGAAAAACTTTAAATTTATAAATTTAAAAAACTAAAATTGGTTATACATATTAGTTATTGATTGGGCACATAAATCCCTCTGTTCATGCAAAAAATAACGTTTGGGAGATTCGCCTGCTATCTTACTAAAAGCCGAATAGAAAGCACTTCGGGAAGTAAACCCACTCTTTTCCGGGACTTTATCCAACGAGCATTTATTACTGCGAAGCAATTCCTTGGCATACTCTACACGGTAAGTATTCAGAAGTTCTTTCAAGTTACACCCAAAATACTTGTTTACTACATTGGAGAGATAAGTCTGATTCGTATCGACCAGCTCGCTCAATTTCTTCAAAGAAAGAGTGGCATCCAAAAACACCTGACGAATTTCCAATTGATAAAGGATACATTTATATATATAGCAATCCACTTTCCTGCCCACTATTCCCTGTCCGGCAAACTGTTCGTCCCAATGACGCTCGGCTGCCTTGAAAAGCAGGTCTTTCTGCCTTTCGGAACGTAGGGTGCTCTTTTTGCGTTTTAGAAACAGGTATTCCATATCTTATCCTTTACTTTTGTCTTAGTTTGCGGGCTCTCGAAACGCGGATTTACAAGCATTTTTATATAGATTCGCGAAACGAAAATCGGTGTATCTCTTAGTAAGAGATACACCGACCTAAGTAAAGCATCAGATTATCAATATATTAAGAACTGTTTTTTAACTTTTAAAATGCTAAAGAATGAAAAAATAAAATCTTTTTTCGAGCTCACACCCATTTTTTTTGCGTAAAAGTGTACTAATTCTCAAAACTTTGCTTATTTTTGCAGCGGAATGGTAGATCTCTTACTAAGAGATACACTTTTAGTTAAAATTTCCAATCATCGTAAATATCCTCATTTCCAATTATTTATATTATCATTTTTCTATCAAAGAAGGCATTCATTAAATTTCATTCACATTTCAACCGACTCTAATTTTGTTTTAATAAGTTGAAAGAGAGAGAAAAAAAGGATATGCAAGATTTTTGAAAAGAAGAACTTATATGAAAGTCCTATGCGGACAGCATTTGGAAAAGCATATACATAGAAAGTCTTTTGTCTCAAATAAAACCGCATTATAACAATCGACAACTAAAAACAAAACACGTATTAGCGCATCATTTGAATATACGCTAATACGTGTTTGGATTACAAACCCGAACGAAACGTTCTTTTATTGTCTATAACGATTTAATACGTTCGATAAGTGAATCAATATCTTCGTCCGTTGTGTCCCAAGAAGTGACTAAACGCATCTCATTCATTGCATCATTCCAAAAATAAAAATGATAAAACTCCTGCAACTTATCCTCTTTCTCACGAGGCATAATAAAGAATAACTGGTTACTTTCCACCGGCTGGGTAAACGTTACATCCGGCATGGCTTGCAAGGCATCAGAAAGTTTTGCAGCCATTTCATTGGCGTGTCGGGCACACCGTAACCATAAGTTATCAGTCAGGAAAGCAGTGAATTGGCAAGATATATACCTCATCTTACTTGCCAACTGACAAGCCTGCTTACGAGCATAACGGGCTTCTTTCATCAGGTCCGGATTAAAAACCACCACACACTCAGCTCCCATCAGACCATTCTTTGTTCCCCCCAAAGTCAGGGTGTCTACTCCGCAAGCTCCCGATATCTCATCCAAACTGACTCCCAATGCTGCGGCAGCATTGGAGATGCGTGCACCGTCCATGTGCAGTAACAAACCATGTTCGTGTGCAAACGTTGTCAAAGCGCGTACTTCGGCAGGAGTATAAACAGTGCCGAGTTCTGTACATTGGCTGATATAGACTGCTCCCGGTTGAGAATGGTGTTCCACACCAAAATTAATCATATAAGATTTCAGGAGTTCAGGTGTCAGTTTTCCATCGGGAGTGGAGATAGTGCGCATGAAGCATCCGGTCGCCTTGCTTGGCGCTCCACATTCGTCTACTGCAATATGTGCAGTGTCGGCACAAAATATAACATGATAAGGGCGAGTCATCAGTTGCAATGCCATCGTATTGCTACCTGTTCCATTAAAGACGAACAACGGTTCACACGGATGTGTAAACTGTTCTTTTACTTTTCGGGTTGCCTCTTCTGTCCAAGGGTCATCACCATAACCGAAAGCATGGTTTGTGTTTGCCGCCATCAGTGCTTCCATTACTTGAGGATGTACACTGGAATTGTTGTCGGATGCAAAACTTCTCATAATAGTAGAATATTGAATTATAATTTTCGTGCAAAGTTAACTTCTTTCTCTTCAATAGACAATGAAACAGTATTAAAATACATTTGAAAAGAAAGTATTACGCAGCTGTATCATTCATGTAATACCGACAACCGACCTTTGCACTGAATTAAAAAAACAAGCTAAAGAATGATGAATACAAAGAAGAGAGAGTTTGGCCTTATAATCATTTTCTTATTCCTGGCCATATCTATTCAAGCGGCTGTATTACGAGGAAGCGTGACCGATAAAGTGACAAATGAGCCACTAATCGGTGCAGTAATACAAATAAGCGGCACTACTACAGGAGCAATCACTGATTTGGACGGTAACTTCGAACTGGCCGGATTAAGAAACGGAACATATAAACTGATGGTATCGTATGTTTCTTATAAAACATTGACTTTAGAGGTATCTGTCAATGGCATGTCGGAAATAAATATAACATTAGCACCTGATAACCAGCAACTGGGAGAAGTTGTGGTAGTGGCAGAAGCCAAGAAGAATACAGAAAATGCCCTGATTACCCGGCAACGCACCAGTCTGGTGATGCAAACCGGTGTCTCCGCACAACAAATTACCAAGACACAAGACAAGGATGCTTCCGAAGTGATTCGCCGTGTGCCGGGCATCAGTATCATTGAAGAAAAGTTCGTAATGGTACGCGGCCTTTCGCAACGTTACAACAATGTGTGGATAAACAATAGTGCCGTGCCCAGTTCGGAAGCCGACGCACGCGCCTTCTCCTTCGATATCATTCCTTCCTCACAACTGGACAATATGCTGGTTGTAAAATCTCCGGCTCCCGAATATCCTGCCGATTTCAGTGGCGGCTTTATTTTAGTTAATACCAAGGATGTTCCAAACAGTAACCTGTTTAACATCTCAGTAGGAGGAAGCATGAATGATCAGACTCATTTTAAAAACTTTCAATACAACAAAGGAAGCGGTACGGACTTTTTGGGATTCGACAACGGATTGCGTAGCTTGAATGGCGGTATCAACGCGACACTGAGACCGATGAATAATGGTTACGACTTGCTCAACAACGGACTGAATAATGATTGGAGCATAAAGAACCGCAAGCCTATTGCCGACCTCAGCCTGAGCATGAACATCGCCCATCGCTGGGTGAGTGAAAGCGGTCGCACTTTAGCTATGCTAGGAGCCGTAAATTATAGCAATACCTACAAAACATATCTGAATATGGATAATAATCTGTATGGTGCCTATGACATCACTCATGACCGTTCCAACTATTTGCGCAAGGGAGTGGATGACCAATATAATCACAATGTACGTGTGGGAGCCATGTTGAACCTCACTTATGTGCCGGCAAGCGGAAATAACCGTTATGAATTCAAGAATATCTTCAATCAATTGGGAAAAGACCGCTATACTTATCGCAAGGGAACGGATGCACAGAGCGATTATGAAGAGAGTGCAGAGTATTACTACCAGAGCCGTACCACCTACAGCGGACAGTTTACGGGAAAACATACATGGAGTGACACGGATAAACTGGATTGGAGTGCCGGATATTCTTATGCCAACCGGAATATGCCCGACCGCCGCCGGTACAACACGGTACTGAACACAGATACCAATCAATTGGAAGTAGAGAATCTGAATGAAATCAATCGTGAGTTCTCGCGTCTGAATGAACACATCCTGTCGGCCAACATCAATTATCAGCATGATTTCGCATTCGGTGATTTCACTCCCACACTCAAGATGGGAGGATATACGGAGTACCGTACACGTGAATACAATACGCGCCTCTTCATTTACAGTTGGAAGAACGGTTTACCTAGTAATTACCGTGTGATGAATGTGCCTGACGAATTGATGCAGGACAAAAATTACGGAGAAGATAAATTATACCTGCTGGAGCAAGTGGACTGGCGAAATAATTATGAAGGAAACAATATGTTGGGAGCAGGCTATGCCGGTGTAAATCTTCCTTTCGGAAAGTGGAACATATACGCAGGCGTCCGTTTCGAACACAGCCGAATGGAATTAATCAGCAATACACAAAAGAACGAAAAGAGTCCGACCAGTGTCTATTACACTTACGATGATTTCTTTCCATCGCTTAATGCCGCCTATCGTCTGAATGAGCAACACCAGTTCAGATTGTCGTATGGGCGTACTGTAAACCGTCCCGAATTCCGGGAAGTCTCTTCTTCGGTGTATTACGACTTTGATTTGGCTAGTAATGTACAAGGCAATTATGACCTGAAAGCAGCTTATATTGATAATATTGACTTGGGATATGAATACTATCCCAGTAACGGTGAGCTGATTTCCGTATCATTATTTTATAAGAAATTCAAGAATCCGATAGAATGGACTTACACCGTAGCCGGAGGTACTGACTTGATTTATTCTTATATCAATGCCAAAGGAGCCGATAATTATGGCGTAGAAGTGGATATACGCAAAAACTTAGATTTCATCGGCATGAAAAACTTCAGCCTCAGCCTGAATGGTGCACTGATAAAAAGTAACGTAAATTTTGAACCCGGTTCTAAAGAAGAAGACCGTCCTATGCAAGGGCAATCGCCCTACCTGGTCAACGCGGGACTCTTCTATCAACAGCCCAAAAACGGATGGAATGCCGCCATACTCTACAACCGCATCGGTAAACGCATTATCGGTGTAGGGCGCAGCCTGGGCAGCGCAGGCAACGAAGTGCGTGTGCCCGACTCATATGAAATGCCACGTAATGCCATTGACCTGAGTGCCTCTAAGAAATTCGGCAAACTGGAAGTAAAAGCCGCTATCCGCGATGTACTGGCCGAAAAGGTGTCTTTCAAACAATTTGAAAATACAGGAAATGGTGAAGTGCAGCAAATAACCCGTCAGTTTAAACCGGGACGCAGCTTCAACGTAAACATAAGCTATAATTTTTAAAACAAGAAATATTTCATTCAGTAACTAACAAATAAATGAAAATGAAAACAAACAAGTTTATGACTTATGCTCTCTCGGCCATAATGCTGGGAAGCCTGGCTGCTTGCAGCAGTGATGATTCCGAACCCGACAATGGTGGAAACAGTGGTGGTGAGACAACGGACACGCCTTATGTATGGGGAACTGAAGGCTCAATCAAGACGTGTGATCATTTGTTGTTCAATGAGGATAAGTCTGAAAACAAAAAAGGAACAGTAATAGGAAATGGTGACCAGGAATTTGTATTCAAAGGAACCCAGACCCTTGCCAAAGGTACATACCTGTTGAAAGGATGGGTTTATGTGGGAGCAGGTTCTACATTGACCATTGAACCGGGAACTGTCATCAAAGGTGATAAAGACACACAAGCTGCCCTGATTATAGAACCGGGCGGAAAACTGATAGCCGAAGGAAAGCAGGATGCTCCTATCGTATTTACCTCTGAAATGCCGAAAGGACAACGCAAACCCGGTGATTGGGGCGGTTTGATTATCTGTGGTAAGGCAAAGAACAATCAAGGTGTGCTGAATCAGCAGATTGAAGGGGGGCCCCGTACCAAACACGGAGGGGATGATGACTCCGACAATTCCGGTATCATCCGCTATGTACGTGTGGAGTTTGCCGGTTATCCCTTTATGAAAGATAAGGAAATCAACGGCATTACGTTCGGCTCGGTCGGTAGCGGTACTACCATTGACCACTTGCAGGTTTCTTATTCCAACGATGACTCTTATGAATGGTTCGGCGGTTCTGTAAACTGTAAATATCTGGTTGCCTATAATGGTTGGGATGACGAATTCGACACAGACAACGGATTCTCCGGTAAAGTACAATATGGCTTGTCTATCCGCGATCCGAGAATTGCCGATACATCACAATCAAACGGATTTGAATCGGACAACTGTGCCGATGGTTCTCTGGTTTCTCCCTATACAACGGCAGTATTCAGTAACATTACTTTTATCGGCCCGCTCGGACGTGATGCCGGATTTACCAATGATGAAAGCTATATCAATGCCGGCAGCTTCAACCCCAATAACGGTTCAGCTCTCGGGAAATTCCAGTCAGCGATGCAAATCCGCCGTTCCAGCCGTTTGAATTGCTTCAATTCTGTAGCAGTGGGATATCCTGTCGGTTTGATTATTGACGGCGAGAAAGGAAACACGGTAGAACAAGCACAAGAGGGCATTATCAATTTGCAAAATATTTGGTTTGCCGGTATGACAGTCACCGGTTCGGATGCCAACAAAGTGTATGATGACGTGCTTTATGATGCAGTAAACAAAACTATTATCGATGCCGGTCAGGAGTCCTATTCTTCCAGCTTCTTCAAAGCACAAAAAGGAAATAAAGTACTTGCCGACATGAATGAACTGAACTTTAAAGACGGACGCGGCATCGGTGTAAATTATATGCCGAATGCAAATAGTCCGGTACTGACTGCCGCTTCATTCGACAATGCTCTATTAGACAATGGATTTGATAAGGTAGACTACATCGGGGCATTCGGTATAAATGACAACTGGCTGGACGGTTGGACTAACTTCGACCCTAACAATACAGACTACTAATACACTTTTTTGAAAACACACAAATAGCTAGTGATTTTTACGGAGATTCTATGGGTAAAGTCGTAGAATCTCCGTATTTTTGTATCCAAACCTAAAAACATTTAATATATATACCTATGTATCCATTAAAATTTAACCCCATTCTAAAATCCACCATCTGGGGTGGTGAAAAGATTATCCCGTTCAAACATCTTGCAACCGAACAGGCACAAGTAGGCGAAAGCTGGGAAATCTCGAATGTTCCGGGCGACGAATCAGTAGTTGCCAATGGTACAGACGCAGGCAAAAACCTGAGTGACATGGTAAAAGAATACAAAGGAGCATTAGTAGGTGAAAGCAACTATCAACGTTTCGGAGATAATTTCCCTTTGCTTATCAAATTCATTGATGCATGCGATGATCTTTCCATACAAGTTCACCCCGATGACGAACTTGCCAAGAAACGCCACAACTCAATGGGAAAGACAGAAATGTGGTATGTAATCGATAATGCAGGTGGCAAAGCTCATCTTCGTTCCGGTTTGAAAAAGAAAATCACTCCTGACGAATATGCAGCAATGATTGCAGACAATACAATTTGTGATGCTTTGGCAGACTATACTGTTCAGCCGGGAGACGTATTCTTCCTGCCTGCCGGACGAATCCATAGCATTGGTGCCGGATGCTTTATTGCAGAAATCCAACAAACATCCAATGTAACCTACCGTATCTATGATTTTAACCGCAAAGACAAGAATGGCAATACACGCGAATTACATACCGAGCTATCGAAAGATGCCATCGATTATACAGTGGAAGAAGACTATCGCACCAGCTATACGCCGGAACAAAACAAACCGATAGAATTGGTAACCTGCCCCTACTTCACCACTTCTGTATACGACCTGACGGAAAATATGACTATGGATTACAGCGAACTGGATTCTTTTGTAATCTATATCTGTATGGAAGGTTCATGCACGGTAACTGATAATGAAGGTCATTCGTTGGAAATTCAGGCAGGAGAGTCTATACTTTTCCCCGCTACCACTAAAGAAGTAAATGTAACGGTAAACGAACATGTGAAATTTCTGGAGACTTATGTATAATCCAATTTCACCGATGCAACTATGACTAAAAAAGAACTTATGCGGAAAGCCATCGAGCTTTCCATTGAGAATGTCGCAAACGGAGGAGGACCTTTCGGAGCCGTCATCGCCAAAAACGGAGAAATAATAGCAACAGGTGTCAACCGGGTAACCGCTTCGTGTGACCCCACCGCCCACGCTGAAGTAAGCGCCATACGCGCCGCCGCTGCCAAGCTGGAAACATTCGACTTAAGCGGATATGAAATCTATACCTCCTGTGAACCCTGTCCTATGTGTTTGGGCGCCATCTATTGGGCACGATTGGATAAGATGTATTATGCCAACAATAAAACGGATGCAAAAAATATAGGTTTCGATGATTCATTTATCTATGATGAACTGGAACTGAAACCGGAAAACAGAAAACTTCCTTCTGAAGTTATGTTACGCGAAGAAGCTATTAAAGCATTCGAAGCATGGAGTTCTAAAACAGACAAGATAGAATATTAAAGAAATGGGGGTGTGTCAAACATTGATAATACCATATTTTGCTAGGTTTCAGTTTTGACACATTCCCATTTTCTATACAAATAATATTAATTACACTCTTTATCAAATCCTATTTCTTTCATCAACTTATTATATTCTTCTTCCTCACGGCACAACGGCTTATACCAAGTATATTTCAGTATAACAGTTGTCGCAATCAGTATCAGAACAGATACAATAAAGCCCAGATTTCCGCGCACAACCAAGTACATCGGTACAATAGTCAGACAACACTGCCACACAATACCAATGGTAACATTAAATGCGTCACGCTTAAAATTCTTATTACGAGTCACTTGCGGATAGCGCGCTATTGCCTTGTCGACAATTGGTTTCCACCATCCCCACGGACGAACGCGAATATAGAAATTAATCAGAGTGTCTTCATCTGTCGGAGGAGCAGAATAAGTTCCGACAATACACCCTATCAGCGAAATACCAAATAAAACAGGGAAGAAATAGAGCACCAATCCATCAGGGACTGTGAATTTCATCACAATAGCGGCAACCACACCTGCTGTCATACCCCAAAAATAACCTTCTCCATTGAAACGCCACCAATGCCATTTCAATACATTGGCAGCAATGTAGCCACCAAACAGGGCACCCACAATCCACTGGAATATCTCATTGATATCTTTTAAGAAGAAGCCCATAACCGTGCTGATAATCACAACCAGAACAGAAATCAAATAACTGGCACGAATCTGTGTCTTGACAGTAGCTTTGGGGTTGATATACTTCAAATAGATATCATTTACCACGTATGCCGGAGCCGCATTGACGGTAGATGCAAAAGTAGACATGAACGCTGACAGCAGACCCGCCAATAAAAGTCCTGCCAATCCCACCGGTACATATTTTGTTATCAAATGAGGCAATATGGTCTCAAAATCCGTGTTTGTTGCTGTCATTTGAGACAAACCACCGTCCACTTTAAAGAAGTAAATCGCCAACAGAGCAAACCCCATAATCATCAGATAACGCGGAATCAGCAAAATAACCGGTACGGAACCACTCATCATAGCTGCCTCTTTCGGAGACTTACATGAAAGAATCTTCTGCATATCATAGTTAGGTGCAGGACCTGCCATACTCATAAATATACCTTTCAACAATGCCATCATCACAAAGATACCCATCAAACTATAAGGCTCATTAGCCATTCGTTCCGTCAACAGACTCATTCGCTCACTCCAGTCAATATCAAGTGCCCAGCCGAAGAACGGTGAATCCCATCCTTTGGGAACAAACTCTTGAATCATTTCGGGAGCTACCATATTCATACCGATAACAGCAATGATAATACCTGCCACTGTCATAATCATAAACTGAACCACATCTGTCCATACAATACTGAGCATACCGCCCAACATCACGTAAAAGGTAGCAATTGCCGTAAAGAATATGCCATAAAAATGAGGAACATATTGCAACGGAATATCAAAAGGCACATACTGTGAAACCACCTCCCACGGGAAGAATATCTCCATAAACTTACCAATGCCGATAAAACCGTAACTCAGAAAACCCAATACACTCAGCAGAGCGAAAACAATCACAATAGTATGCGACAAAGTAGCTCCTTTTCCATGTCCGAAACGGGTTTTAATCCATTCGGCACCTGTCAGCACATTACTTCGGCGCAACCATACGGAAAGATACACCATCAGGAATATCTGATTGAACACCGGCCACAGCCAAGGAATCCACAAACTCTTGAAACCATATGCAAAGGCCCAATAAACCATCAACATGGTTCCGGTAATATCAAACATACCCGAAGCATTTGAAAGTCCGAGCATATAAAACGGAAGGGACTTGCCCCCCAAAAAATACGAATCCATATTTTTTGCCGCTTTCTTCTTCAGGAATAGCCCGATAAGAACTATGACAATCAGATAAGCGCAAATAATCAGGATGTCAACAACATGTAATTTCATATATTATTTACTTTAAGATTTTTCTTGTTCAAGCAATTCTGTATGTCAACCGATCTGTACTTCTACCTTCTTCCGTATATCATCCGACTTGACAGACACCACTATGCCACCTATCGTCTTATCAAAAACGGCTTTTACCGATTTACCGTTTACTTTTACTTTTGTTCCTGCCTGGATTCCCGGCAATTCAATACGATAAGCTCTTTTTTGAGGTTGCCCCTTGTACGATCCTTTTGCCGGATGGATAGTAACAAAGGTCTGTTCTCCTTCCTTACGATAGTTCATTAATGTAGAAGCAGATTCACCTTGCTGATAGGCTGTTGTAATCCCGTCATCTTCATATAGGGTATAAGAGTGATTACATCCTTCGTTGCCCGGATAACAACGGACAATCAACTCGGTAAGCGGAGTCGAACACATACGTTCTGTATAAGGTTGCATAGGTAATGGGTAGCCCCCCTTCACAAATAAAGGAAATTCATCCAACGGACTTTCTACCGTCACTGTCCGGCCCCCTTGATATGCTTTCCCCGTGAAGAAATGGTACCAGTTTTCCCCACCCGGCAACCATACCTTTTGCGAGACCAGCTTCTGTTCTCCTTCTCCCGGCATGGTAACCGGCGCTCCCAACAATAAATCGCCGAATAAGAATTCACCCGGACATTGATATGCTTTCTCGTCCGAGGGGTATTCCAAATATAATCCTCTATTAAGTGGAATCATATCTTCATAACACTGATGGACAGAAGAATAAATATAAGGCATCAACTGCGAACGAAGGTGATAGATGCGTTTCATAGCTTCTTCTTCCTTATCCCCCCACAACCAAGGACGGCGATCGAGTTTCTCATCATATACTGAATGGATGCGGAGAGATGAATTCAATAAACCGAATTGTGTCCAACGAGTATAAAGCTCTGCATCATCTCCTCCATAAAATCCGCCCAAGTCATGCGCCCAGAAAAAGCAACCGGCATTACCGCTCGTTGTAGTCAAATCAATTTCAAAACGCAGCAACTCCCAATTGGCAACGGCATCACCTGAAAACTGGATGGGATGGCGGTGATCTCCCCAACCTGCCCAACGACTGAAACCGGCACCACGAAGATTATTACGGGCAGAATAATCATAATAGATTTTATTCAACCACGGCAAATGCCTCATCGATGTACCTCTGACGTATGGATAAAGATAATCCTGCTGCCAATCCAACCACCAAAAAGCAACGCCCATTTGATCGCTCTCTTGGTGGGCATGTTTCATAAATGCTTTCATATATTCCGGATTCCCTGCATCAAACAAAGGAACTCCGTTTTTCAGCGTATCGGCTCCCAAGTCACGGATAAACATAGGATAAGCATCATCATGCGGACGTAACCCATCGTGCGGATGCTCATTCAGTACCACATATACATGGTCATCTTTCAAATCCTGTATCAGTTTGGCGGGGTCTTTTATCAGTTTCCTGTTCCAACTATAACCTGTCCACCCTCTGGTTCCTGCATGGCCCGTACCAACGGTAGCATTCTGAGTATGCCATCCCATATCAAAAACCATGATGTCCAACGGGAAATCATGCTCTTTATATTCACGCACCAACTGACGGTAATCATCATCCGTATAATTCCACCAGCGACAATACCACGAACCATGTACATATTTACGTGGCATAGGTGCCGGACCACTGACAACACGAAGAGAACGTAAAGCCGACTTATAATCGTTTCCATAAACAAACAAATACAAATCCTGTACATGGTCTTTATCACGCGCACTCACCCAACCGTCACGCAACACTTCTTTGCCCGTATCATTTATCAGATACCAACCGTCACGGCTTAACAAACCTTCCTGACGATCTACCGGACCATCCACTTCATCCAAGGTCGTAAGAGCTCCCAGTAGATTCTTACTTTGCCTGCTGGCTATATACCAATGTTTCTCTTTGGCCTCTTCACCATTCTTAAAATAAACATGCAAATTGGTTTGTCCAAACGGAAATCCGTCCGCGTAATATTCAATCCGCATCACCGGAGTAGACAATACATAATGATCTTTTGACTTTTCCTCTACTTTCACGTCTTTACACTCCGTCGAACGATCAATGGCAAACAAAGTAGGATCATCCAAAAAATGACCATTCTGTGCATATTCCATACGCACCAATTGGTCGGTAATGAAAGTAAAACGGCTATTGCCGATAATAACCGGATTAGCCCAAAGCATCCGGCCGGATAATAAAAAGACAAGTAAAAATAGTAACTTATTAAAATGCTTCATAATAGTACATTTACGGCTTTATCTGTATTGTTGCCAATACATTCACCCCGTATCTCCCATCCTTTGAAACCCACCAGTCTACATCACCATTGGCACATCGGACAGCATAACGAGAATTATACTTCAATCGCTCCGACACATCAGGCAACCATAACCCCAAACGATAATTTCCCGGAGAAACAGGTACCTTCCCAGCAAATGAGATTGAGTGAACCAAAGGAGTATAAGTAACATCTCCAGGTTGATATGGCTGGCAGTCGGAAGAACTGAACAATGCCGGCAATTCCATTATTCCTTCCTTTTCGTCAATCAATACAAAATAAGCAGGACGTTCACTACTGAAACCGGCAAATCCACGATTAATAAACTCCAAATTTAAAGTCAATGCTTCTCCATTCCTTATTGTTTGCGGCATTCCCAATCTCTGCAATTCGATGCGATATCCCAAATGGTCACGAATATAATCAAAAATACTACGTGAAACCAATGTTCCATCCTTTTTTTGAAAATAATGGTCTGATACCGGCATGTGATATTTTCTTAAGGAGTCTGCATTTATCATACTTTTTTTCCACACAATCATCGAATATTCAGGAGCATTCGCCTCATCAAACATCCGATTGGGGTGCTGTTCCTTATAATTATGAATAACACTCAATGAGGTATAATGCTGGAGAAAAAAACGACGTGCCGCTCCCATACCATCAATAATCCATCCGGCAGACGGGCTGTCGGGGTCACATCCGGCACTCCAAAAGCCCCACGGCAATTCACCGTCTACAACCAAATAAGGTGATTCTTTTACAATTTGTTCAAAATTGGGTGTACCTTCATGCATATCTCCATCCCAACGATCAGGCTTGATAACAATAAAGTCATCATGAAAAGAAACACGTTTATACAACTCCGGTTTACCTTTCAGAAGATTCTTGAATTCGGGAAGTCTTACTTGTACGTTCTTCTCGGCAGGTACCACTTCCAACAACTTTTCCAATATAGCAATCTTTGCCGTATCGGAATGCTCCAAACCATGAATAGAACTATGCCATTCTCCCCATGCACCGATAACACCCGCCTGAACGACCAGAATCAAGTCTCTATTCTTATGCAGAAATGGTTTCAACTGATCAAGATGTGCCAATGCTTCTTTCAATGTAGGCCCTACCGGTTCCTGACGCACAAAATCTTTTTCATAAGCAAAACGCAAGACTGTTTTCTTTCCCAATTGTCGCAACCTGTCAAAATATACCTGCATGGTCTGAAATTCAGTATCAGACAACTTTTTATCTGTCAGGTAAGTCAAATAAAAATAGCTTTGCGAAAGCGATACACTATCCGAAGCATACTTCAACGACAAAGTATCCAATTGCAAGGTAGGGCACTCTTTTTGAGTAACAAGATCGACAGCCGTTTCCAAACGAAACCCGCGTTCGGGATTATACAGTCCCTCACTACCATTCGCATCATCCACAGCAATGCCCCGGTAATGAACTATTTTCTCACTATCAGTACAACTGCACACACTTGCCAAGCCAAGCATAAACAACAAACAATGTCCCCAATATTTCATATTCATGTTTCTATTTTCTTTCAACCGAGTCTTTATTTCTCTAAAATCACACTGACCGGATAATGGTCTGAAATCCCCTCATTCTCTCTTCCATTATGTACAGCAGCACTTTTACATTTCTCCATCAATGAGGGAGAAAGCAATATATAATCCAACCGTTCACGACGTTGCGGCATACGCTTGTCATCCCACTGCCAATCATAAAGGAAAGCAGCCGGAAAACTCATGCGCGCACTTGCCGGATGTACCATCCGTCCGATCGCATCTTCCATTCCTGCCGCAAGAAAAGTAGAAATAACAGAAAAGTCATATCGTCCTTCTCTCAAATTACGATATTTTTTTTGTGATAAATCCCAACGTTGCATATTTGCCAACAATGTATCATGTTTAGCAATCTCATCGGCATCCAATGGGGAATGAGCATTCAAATCACCCGCCACATAATAGTCTTTCAAATGATTTGCCTGAATATAATCCACAATTTGTTGCGCTTCATTCAAGCGGTATTTCCACTCAAAAGGACTAAGATGAGTAGCAATGACATCGACACCGGCTGTCTTAACATGCATCATGCCATGCCAAAATCCTTCTACTTGTTTCTTAATCACTTCTATCGGTTGCTTGGAAAGCACTCCGACAGGATAGCCCTCTTCCTTCACAATGGCAGCATACGGATACCCACACACCTGCCCCAATGTTTTCAAATCCTTTTCCTTAAAGCCGACTAATTCTGTCAACACAAAGATATCAGCAGCCTGTTTTTGAGTCCATTCGATAAAACGCGCACGCCTCAACGAGTCTCCTTCAAAACCATTCCAAATATTATAAGAAATAAGTTTCATTTGTTGTCCGGTCTGTCCCCACATGGAAAGAGCAGAGCAAGGAAACAGCATCAAGAGGATTAATCCTAAAAACTTTTTCATTTATTCAAATATGTTTCGTTTTTATCAATCAGATTATTAATCGCATCTACGGATGTTGCCGAACGTAATCCGTCTGCCGGTGTATGCATACAGTAATCTACCAGTTTATCAATAGTAGAAGTCACCACATGCATACGAGTATCACTGGATGCATAATAGATATATACAGTACCGTCCTCATCTGCAATCCAACCATTAGAGAATAACACATTGGATACATCTCCCACTCTTTCGCTGCCCAGTGGAGCCAAGAAATAACCTGCCGGTTCTGCTGTCAGCTTCCAAGGTTCATCCAATGCCGTCATATAAAGATAAAGTACATAGCGCAATCCGGCAGCACAGGCACGCACCCCATGTGCCAAATGCAACCATCCGGCAGATGTTTTGATGGGATGTGGTCCCTCCCCATTCTTTACCTCTTTTATTGTATGATAATAACGATGATTTATAATAATCTCTTCTTTCACTTCTGCCTGCGTTATATCATCTATAAGTGCCCAACCGATACCTCCTCCGTTGCCGGCATTGATAAAATCATCTTGCGGACGGGTATAGAGTGCATATTTTCCATTAACAAACTCAGGATGAAGCACTACGTTCCGCTGCTGACTGTAAGACTTCAGGTCCGGCAAACGTTCCCATTCCACCAAATCCTTGGTACGGACAATACCCGCCTTTGCCACTGCTGACGAAAGGTCGCCGGCCGGCGCACTGTCGTCATGGCATTCACTGCAAAATATTCCATATATCCAGCCGTCTTCATGGGCTGTGAGACGCATATCATATACATTTGTTTCTGCAGGATTAATATCAGGCAATGTTATGGGACGCTTCCAAAAGCGAAAATTATCAATGCCGTTCGGACTCTCTGCTACAGCAAAAAAAGATTTCCGGTCTGCACCTTCCACACGGACAACCAATACGTATTTACCATTCCATTTTATGGCTCCGCTATTCATGGTTGCGTTAAAACCGATACGCTCCATACAATATGGATTGGTAGCCGGATTAAAATCATAGCGCCACTCCAACGGTATATGTTCCCGCGTAACTATCGGATACGTATAACGACAAACAATACCATTCGTTTCTTCCACCGGAAGATTTGACCGCTGCAACAATGCTTCATGTTGCTGCTGCAACAAAGCTATTTTCTGTTCAAAATCTACATTCATATGCCTGTATTTATCATGTATTAACGATTATTTCATCTCTTCTTTTACCATTGCTGCAAATTTCTCAATTAATAGAGTACAAACCTAATAGAATCCAAGCATTAAATGATGAAATCTTATCAATCCGGCAAAAGCAGCTTTCATATATACGCTGTGATTGGTTACGGTGATTCATCCAAGAATCCCCCACAATACGTTGTGCCCCTTTTGCATTCTCAATATAATCAGACAACAATTCAATAAGAAAATTTCAGACACACAGGTCTAGAGGTTTCTATCTTTTCTCCCGTATCGGTCAGCAAACCTGTTTCCTTATTAATCTCAAATATCTGAATCAGGTTGCTATCCCTGCAAGCTACCAATAAATAACGGCCATTGGGCGTAATGACAAAGTTACGCGGATGGATACCTGTCAATTCATAACCAATTTTTGTCAATGTCCCTTTATCACTGTCCACAGCAAAAATAGCAATGCCATCTGCTTTCAGACGATTGGAAGCATACAGAAACTTCCCATCGGGAGTGATATGAATATCAGCACTTCCTTTGGCGCCGACCGTATCGGCAGCTATATACTGGATAGCATCCAGTTTTCCTTCATGATAAGAAAAAGCCGTTACTTTACCTGATAGTTCATTAATAAGATAAGCAAATTTCTGATTGGGATGGAAACAGATGTGACGGGGACCCGAACCGGGTTCCACCTTTATGTCGGTCGACTCTCCTTCATTCAGCAAGGAATGGGAAACTCCATCAGAGACCGATTCGCTCACCGGGAAGACATGTATTTGGTCTGTTCCCAAATCATTTGCCAACAGATATTTGTGGTCAGGAGTAAATTCCGCACAATGCAAATGGGGTTGTGACTGCCTTTCTTTGTCGGGACCATCGCCGACAAAGGAAATCAAACGGCTGTCCGACTCCAATCTGCCTTCCTTATTCAGTGGGAAGACAGTGATGCTTCCGCCCATGTAATTAGCCGTCAACACAAACTTACCGGAAGGGCTCAACGTAATGTAACAAGGCGCTCCGCCGTTGGTGGGCTGAGAGTTCAGCAATGTCAACTTGCCGTCCTCCTTATTAAATATAATGGCATTCGCCGTAGAAGTCTGTCCGTCATCCTCACCTACGGCATACAGTCTTTCACCATCCACGGACGGAGTGAGATAAGAAGGATTCGAGATTCCTTTCAAGCCACTGATATAAGTTGCCTTCCCGGTATCTTCGCTAAACCGATAAACCTTGACGCCTTCTTCGTCCGGTGTGGCATAACTGCCTACAAACAAGAACATTTTATCACTATTTTCATCCACTGTAACTATATTCTTCTGTGGCTTTGAAGTGCAAGCACCCAACAACAAACCACTTATACACAACGCTAATATTTTTTTATTCATAATATATTTATATAAAATTTGGGAGCACATAATGCGCTCCCAAATATACTCACTTCTTGGCAAAACACATGCTATAACGACCTAAATTCTTTATTATTCTTTTTTTAATTGATTGATTCTCACCTCAGCCACTCCCAATCCATCCGCATTCAAAAGAATACGCAAGTCACTTGCGGTAGTGCCTTTGAATGTGTAAGACATCCATTCATTAAACTTCGACACGCTGCCCGAATAGACCGTCAGGAACTGTCCTCCACCGCCCGAAAGCTGGATTTCAAAATCCGCCTCGCCGGTATTCTCTTTCTTCCAAGCAATCGACAGACCATCTATTTTTGCACCGTTCTCCAAAGCAAAAGTAATATAGTCCCCCTTGTTCCCTTGCCAGCAAGTCTTCAAATCATTATCGAGTGTCATGCCCACATCTTGCATTTCGGTACTGGCGGAAATAGCATCTCCCTTACTGTTTCCTGTTTCAGACCACACGCCATTCATGCCATATTCCACCACCGCATCACCATCCGAAACGACATATCCCCTGAACCCCCATTCACCGCGTAAACGGGTAGTAAGCCAATAAGAACTGCTTTGAATAGGAAAGCCGTCATAATCATTATAAGAACTCATCACTCCCAACAAACCTGCCTCCTTTATCACTCTCCTAAACGAATAAACATGAACCATCTCCACCTCACGAGGAGACATTTGCGGGTCGACACGCGCCATGCCCTCACGCGCACCTTTATTATTACTATAAGCTATAAAATGTTTACCGGTGGCAGCTACCTGATGATTATATTGCATTCCTTTCACCATCTCAATACCTAATTCGGCTACCAGATAGGGGCTCTCACCATATACCTCCTCATAACGTCCCCAGCGCTGGTCACGCCCCACATCGAGAATAGGAGCATACACATTAGTATAGCCCAACATACGTCCCTCACGTCCGGTTATCCTCCCCACTTTATAAATTAAATCACGGTTCCAAGTATGTCCCAATCCGAGTTGCGTCGGGAAATTCGTAGCACGATAACTCTCTACCCCCCGAATGCCTTCGTTGGTAAAATCGACCGGAATTCCAAGACGGGTATCCTCAACAAAAAACCGCTGTACTTCATTCAATGCCCATGCATGCCGGGAAGCCGGCCACACATTCTCATTATCCGAAGGAGGAAGCCCCCATTGCTGAAAACCATTCAAGTGTTCATCAATGGCTCCTATTCCATCTTTCCACAACATATTCTTCCATTCGGGAGTGGGGAGCGCATCCTTCAGCACCCTTTTATAACCGTAGAGCGTCACCATTTGGCAAGTCTTCTCTTTGATATTCATTTGTCCGAGAAGGTCTTCAATACGGTCTTCAATTTTTGCATTCGGATCTTCATAAACATCCATCACACCATTCTTATTAAAGTCAATCCATCCTTTATGGTACATAGATTTCTTGACAGGCTGATAGACTTTCGGTATTTTAATTGTTGCCTGTGCCGAGAGCATCGCAGAACTTCCCAACAGAGCAAAATTGTCCATAAGGTTATCCATTTTTGTACAAGAATGCTCACAAACATAGCTTTAAGTCATATTGGCAAAAGATTGATTCACACAGAATATTACTAATAATTGCAAAGGGATGGCATATAATTGAGAAAAAATTATTATGTTTGCAGCATCTATCATAGATACCAGTTCGGGCTTGACTGGATTTGACAGCGAGTTGGAGTGGTATGTAAGCATGCAGTGCGTCGGTGATTGGCACTATAATCTCAGTTATCAAAATTTTATCTGGCAACGAAAATTACGCTCTCGCTGCTTAATCGAAGTATAGTAGATTAACTTTATTTCTGCCATAGTGGTAGAAACGAGATGTCACTCAAAAGCTCTTGTTCCGAAGCGTTTGGTAAAGTGGCACAGCAAATTCGGGAATAGTTTGAGACTTTCCTCGCATCTCTCACGAAATTTTAGAGGATAAGGTATAGATTGGTGGCTTCGGTCTTGTCTATACACGAAAATTCAGGCGAAGATAAGCATGTAGAAAGCGTATGGCTTCCTCGTTTGGACGAGGGTTCGACTCCCTCCAGGTCCACTAAAAAGTCTCTGAATGTCAGAGGCTTTTTCTTTTTATATATTCCTTCATTTATGGGAGCGCATGGCTCAGTCATTATTCTTGGCGATTTAAAGACAAAGGGAAGAATAAGCCGTTTCCTAAGGTCGGTCAAGGTCTTTTAAACGGAAGATTATTAC
>OHPM01000240.1_pt1 | contig 23932 bp, 22 predicted proteins | sample 1577721 | NCBI WGS metagenome assembly OHPM01 (sample SAMEA3879558, study PRJEB24766) | human gut metagenome | biome: human-associated habitat; feature: feces | place: USA | collected 1985/1987 | reverse complement strand
CCCTGGTATTTTCTTTGCGGGAGAAGCCCTGGACGTCGACGGCGTCTGCGGCGGCTACAATCTCCAGTGGGCCTGGTCCAGCGGAAGTGCAGCCGGAAGAGCTGCAGCAGGAGAACATGCATGATTCGGATACAGCAATTAAAGCTTCCAGTCACCCACACACAGGAGGAACTGGAACAGAAAATAAGAAAAACACTGAAAATCGGAAAACACGATCTGCAGGAAATTGAGCTCTTACGCCGCTCAATTGATGCCAGAAAGAAATCCGAATTAAAATACGTTTATCAGCTTGATGTAAAAGTAAAAGATGAGAATGCCGTACTGCGGAAGGCGAAAAATAACCAGATCGTAAAAGCGGAGAAAAAGCCATATGTGTTCCCAAAATCCGGAGAACAGACTCTTGTTCACCGGCCGGTTATTATCGGAAGCGGTCCGGCAGGACTTTCTTCGGCAATTTATGCTCAACGAGCAGGACTTAAGGCAGTTGTGGTTGAGAAAAACTACCTTGGCACAGGTCAGATTTCAGAAAGCGAGCGTGTAGATAATTACCCGGGATTATACGGCGAAAACGGCTTTGATTTGGGCGAAAAGTTCAGATCACACGCAGAAAGCCTCGGTACTGAATTTATAGAGGGAGAGGCTGTTAAAATCAGCAAAAACACAACTGATTACAGCATTGAACTTGACAACGGAAATTCATTAGAAACTCACACTGTAATTTATGCGGTCGGTACGGAACGCAGAAAACTTCAGGTTGAGGGTGAAAAAGAGTTTTCGGGCAGAGGAGTATCATATTGCGCAGTTTGTGACGCTGCATTTTATAAAGATAAAATCACAGCTGTTGCAGGCGGCGGAGATACCGCACTTGGCGATGCGGCTTTGCTTTCAAAGTTTGCGAAAAAAGTTTATCTTATTCATCGCAGAGATAAATTCAGAGCCAATAAAACCTTACAGCAAAAAGTTGAAAATATTTCTAATGTAGAAATATTGCTTAATTCGCAGATAAAAAAGATTAACGGCAGTAATAAGGTTGAGTCGATCACAGTTGATAAAAACGGCGCAGAAGCCGAAATCAAAGTTGACGGCGTTTTTGTTGCAGTCGGCAGTGTGCCTAATTCGGCAATTCTTAAGGATTTGGTTGAAGTTGACAATAACGGCTATATTGTTGCAAATGAGGACGGAGTAACTTCGGCAAACGGAATATTTGTTGCAGGCGATGTTCGTACCAAAAAGTTAAGACAGGTTGTAACAGCTGTATCGGACGGTGCTAATTGCGTATTATCTGCGGAAGATTATCTTGAAAAAATAAAATGATATGAAAATAAGGTGAGTGTAAAAGGGAGAGGTAGCCTATGAAAATTGAAAAATTAAGTACAGATATTCTGATAATAGGCGGAGGTACAGCAGGCTGTTATGCCGCACTCACTATTTCAGAAAATTCAGATAAAAAAGTTTTAATTTGCGAAAAGGCACACATCAAGCGCAGCGGATGTCTTGCGGCAGGAGTAAACGCTCTTAACGCATACATCGTTGAGGGAAGAAAGCCGCAGGATTATGTTGATTACGCAAAAAAAGATGCCGACGGAATTGTAAGAGAAGATTTACTCCTTACAATGTCCGAAAAGCTGAATGAGGTAACGGATAGGCTTGAAAAGTTAGGCCTTGTTATTTTAAAGGATGAAAACGGTAAGTATGTTACAAGGGGTAATAGAAACCTTAAAATAAACGGTGAAAACATTAAACCTATTCTTGCCTCGGCTGTTGAAAAAGCAAAGAATGTTGAAATCCTCAACAGAGTAAACATTACAGATTTTGCCGTAAAAAACAATAAAATCAACGGTGCTTACGGTATAGGCATTGAAAACGATACATTTTACATAATAGAAGCAAAAGCTGTAATCGTTGCCACAGGCGGTGCGGCAGGTCTTTATAAGCCGAACAATCCGGGCTTTTCAAGACACAAAATGTGGTATCCTCCGTTTAATACTGGCGCAGGCTATGCAATGGGCATTAATGCGGGTGCGGAGATGACAACCTTTGAAATGCGCTTTATCGCACTTCGTTGTAAAGATACAATTGCTCCGGCAGGTACACTTGCACAGGGCGTCGGCGCAAAACAGGTAAATTCGCTCGGCGAGGTATATGAAACCAACTACGGACTTACAACTTCACAGCGAGTTTACGGCACAGTAAACGAAAACCAAGAGGGCAGAGGTCCGTGCTATCTTCGTACAGAGGGTATAACAGCCGAGCAGGACGAATCACTGTTAAAGGCTTATCTTAATATGGCGCCGTCACAGACAATTAAGTGGATAGAAAGTGGCAAGAACCCGTCGCAGCAAAATGTTGAGATTGAGGGAACGGAACCGTATATTGTCGGCGGTCACACAGCGAGCGGCTATTGGGTTGATACCAAAAGAGCCACAACAATTGACGGATTGTTTGCAGGCGGTGATGTTGCAGGCGGCTGCCCGCAGAAGTATGTAACAGGTGCACTTGCAGAGGGTGAAATCGCAGGTATGTCGGCTGTTGAGTATGTGAACAGTCACACGCAAGCACCGCAGCTTGAAGATGAAATAACCGATAAGCACATTGCCGAAGTTGAAAGATTTTTAACAAAAAAAGATACCCGTTATACAACGGAACAGCTTGAAGAGGCAATGCAGACTGTAATGGACAGCTATGCAGGCGGTATAAAAACAAACTACCGTTTTAACGAAAAACAGCTTGATATTGCAGACTACAAAATCAAACAGCTTATTAAACTTTCAGGTAGTTTATATGCGGAAAATTTTCAGGAGCTTATGTATATTTACGAGCTTAGGGAAAGACTTACGGTTTGCAGAAGTGTAATTGCTCACTTAAAGGCAAGAAAGGAAACCCGTTGGCACAGCTTTGCGGAAAACCTTGATTATCCGAATAAGGATGACAAAAACTTTAATAAATATGTAAATTCATGCCTCGAAAACGGCGAAATTAAAATAATTATCCGAGATTTGGTAGAGGGAGGTAAAAGCTATGAGCATTGCGATTGACAAGCAGAAGTGCATAGGTTGTGGAAGATGCCGAAATGTATGTCCCGGCAGTCTTATAAAGCTTGACAGTGACAACCGTGCTTACATAAAGTATCCGAAAGATTGCTGGGGCTGTACTTCATGTATTAAGGAATGCCCTGCATATGCAATCAGCTTTTATCTTGGTGCAGATATCGGCGGTATGGGCAGTCTTGTTCATACCGAGAAAAAGGGCGATATACTTAGTTGGATAATTGACAAGCCCGAGGGTGAAACCATTAAGATAGATATTAACCAAAAGGAATCGAATAAGTACTGAGGAGGAATAAGAATGAGTCAGCTTTCACATTTAGATGAGCTTGAAGCAGAGGCTATATATATAATCCGAGAGGTAGCCGCAGAGTGCGAAAAGCCTGTTATGCTCTATTCAATAGGCAAGGACAGCTCTGTTATGCTCCACCTCGCAATGAAGGCTTTTTACCCTGAAAAGCCGCCGTTCCCGTTTATGCACATAGACACTACATGGAAGTTTAAAGATATGATTAAATTCCGTGACGATACAGCAAAAAAACTTGGCATTGAGATGATTGTTTATTCCAATGAAGAGGTAATAAAGCAGGGTATCAATCCGTTTGACCACGGTGCTGCTTATACGGATATTATGAAAACACAGGCTTTAAAGCAGGCACTTACAAAGTACGGCTTTACAGCGGCATTCGGCGGCGGCAGACGAGATGAAGAAAAGTCAAGAGCAAAAGAGAGAATTTTCTCTTTCAGAAATCAGGCGCAGGCTTGGGACCCTAAAAATCAGCGCCCTGAGATGTGGAAACTTTACAACACTAAAATCAACAAGGGCGAAAGCATAAGAGTTTTCCCGGTTTCAAACTGGACAGAAAAAGACATCTGGCAGTACATAAAGAGAGAAAATATAGATATTGTTCCGCTTTATTTTGCGGCGGAAAGACCTGTTGTATATCGTGACGGCAATATTATAATGGTTGACGATGACAGATTCCCGCTCAAAGAGGGTGAAGTACCGGAGTACAAGTCGGTTCGTTTCAGAACCCTCGGCTGTTATCCGCTTACAGGCGGCATAGAGTCAACCGCCACAACCCTTGACGAAATTATAGACGAAACTTTAAGCTCCGTATCCTCCGAGCGTACCTCAAGAGTTATTGACAACGAGGCGGCAGGCAGTATGGAACGCAGAAAAAGGGAGGGCTATTTCTAATGAAAGGTTTATTGAAGTTTATTACCTGCGGAAGTGTGGATGACGGTAAATCTACACTTATAGGTCATATTCTGTATGATGCAAAGTTAATTTACGCCGACCAGGAAAAAGCTCTTGAGCTTGACAGTAAGGTAGGCAGCCGTAACGGTGACATTGACTATTCGCTTTTGCTTGACGGTCTTATGGCAGAGCGTGAACAGGGCATCACAATAGATGTTGCTTACCGTTATTTTACAACCGATAACAGAAGCTTTATTGTAGCCGATACCCCAGGCCATGAGGAATATACAAGAAATATGGCGGTAGGTGCGTCTTTTGCAGACCTCGCCGTAATTCTTATAGACGCATCTCAGGGTGTACTTGTGCAGACAAGAAGACACGCAAGAATCTGCAAACTTATGGGTATAAGACATTTTGTTTTTGCGGTAAATAAAATGGACCTTGTAAATTACAGTGAACAGCGTTTTAATGAAATCGTAGCACAGATTGACGAGCTTAAAAAAGAGCTTTCGCTTGAGAATATCTACATTATTCCGCTTTCTGCCACAGAGGGCGACAATGTTACGGTAAAGTCACAGAACATTCCCTGGTATAACGGAGTTCCGCTCCTTGAATACCTCGAAAAAGTTGATGTATCTGCCTCGGAAGAGGAAGATGGCTTTTATATGCCTGTTCAAAGAGTTTGCCGTCCTGATCACACATTCAGAGGTTTTCAGGGACAGATTGAGTCGGGCAGTGTAAATGTGGGCGATGAAATCATTGCATTGCCGAGCAACGAAAAAGCTAAGGTAAAGCAAATTCTTGCGGCAGGCAAAGATGTAAAAACCGCATTTAAGGGTCAGCCTGTTACAATTACACTTGATAAAGAAGTTGATGTGTCAAGAGGCTGTGTAATTGCAAAGGACACAAAACTTGCGTCTTATCAGAAACTTAATGTATCAATTCTTTGGATGGACGACGAACCTCTTGCGGTCGGTACAGATTATCTTGTAAAACTCGGTACAAAGACAATCAGCGGTATTATTACAGGTATTGAATATGCTGTTGATGTAAATACAGGCGAGCATATCAAGGCAGATACTTTAAATAAAAACGGTATTGCGGTATGTAATCTTTTACTTACCGAGCCGATTGTTGCCGACTTGTTCTCTGCTCACAAAACTATGGGTGAACTTATACTTATAAACCGTGTAACGAATATGACTTCGGCATGCGGTGTGGTTGAAAAGGTAAGTCAGAAAGGCGTATCGGGTTCTGAAAAAGCTTCGTTCAAAAACGGCGAGCTTGAGGCAAGAGGAGATATTTTTGAAGAATTCTACTATGATACCACAAGCCTTAATGTACTTAAATATCAGCCTGTAAGAGAAACTTACACTGTCGGTGACGAAATTCCGACAAGCGGCGACAGCTACTCATATCCTGACAGCTTTGATATTATTGTACTTCGTGATCTTGTTGCGGTAAGCGTTCGCAATAAGGTGGTTACTGCAATTACTCCTGCAGATGATTACAAATACAGCGCTGTGCCTGTTATCAACGGCAGGGGTTTTGAGATTCTTGCCGACAGTGACGAGAAAATCAAAACAATGCTTGACGAATACAAAAATCTTGAAGATATTAACGATTCCGAATTTTTCGCAAAGTGGGTTAAGTTTAACACATACAGAAAAATTGTAATTCAAAAGCTATAATAACCACAATACATAAAAACAGATGTAAAACGAATTTGAGTTTTGCATCTGTTACTGTGTTGATGACATTCGGCTTTGTAATAATTATGATAAAAGGTATAATCGTACCGTGCATAATTTTAGCGATAGTATGGCTTTGTCACCTGATTTATTTTATATTCTTTGTGAAAACAATTGCAGAATAAATTAAAAAGAAAAATATACGACAGTGTGTGATTTTTATTTCATACACTGTCGTTTTTTGTAAAATGGATGTATATGTCGAAATTTAATTGACAAAAATAATCGTTAATGATATTATAAAATTGTATTAACTTTATATTTTATATGCAAATATTACACAGATTTATTTACGGGTGAAAAGTAATGAAGATAAAAAATATTAATTTCTTGGCAAAAGCAAATATCAAAGGTAATCGAAAGAGTATATTTATTACAGCTTTTATGGTTATACTTGTTATTTCCCTTACATTGATTTCAAGTTATGCCGTAACAATTAACAGAGCCGTAACTGATTATAAAAATGATATTCGTGCGAGAATGATTACTTTCAGTCCGATAGACAACGGTGCCGTTACCGACGAATTAAAGAGCAAGTTAATGTCTTTTGACCATGTGGAAGATATATACGAACTTAAGGGAATAATAAATCAGTATATGGATGTAGTTGATGTAAGTGACGAAAACGGCGAATATAAAGATTTTTATAAAGGCAACGAAGATTTAAACTGCAGTTTAAATTTATATCCGTTGATAGGTGATGAAAAAATGGATGTAATGGCAGGAAAAAGTCTTGATGAAAGTCCCGTGTACAGTTGTATAATACCAAGTCTTTTTTATCCTTTTGAATATGAAAACACTGATTCTGACCTTAATTATATAGACGGCGAAAGTCTTATCGGAAAAACAATTACAGTAACGCCTTCGAATGGTGACGGACTTGAAGTTTTTTATAATATCGACCCTGAATTGGCAATGTATGAAAATAAAACTATGTATTTGCCTGCAATTGAATATAAGTTGAAAGTTGTGGGTGTGTATTATTCAGAGCCTACAACTAAGGGCTATTATAACCATATATTTGTTTCGGAGGATACGGGGGTGCAGATAATTCAAGACGCTTTTGACGCTTCAATAATAGATTTGAATGATGAAAGGTCAAATGCCGTGCATTGGTACAAGACCCCGTCTTTGCACGATCACTTTATAGTCGTTGATGATTACGATAACATAGTACCGTTGTGTAATGAACTTAATGAGGCAGGGTATTTTGTATTTTCCGACCCCGAACTCGGAATACAGGAGGAAACGGTTAAATTATCAAAAGTTTTCAAAATATTAAGTGCTTTTATGATTTCGGCATCGCTTATACTGTGTGTTGTTATTCTTATACAATCGACGGTGCTTTCTCTGTTTAACAGAAAGGGTGAAATCGGTTTGCTGAAAGCTATAGGTTATAAAAACAGTCAGATATTTAAATGTATGTATTTTGAACAGTTGATTCTTACAATAAGGGGCTGTGCTATAGGTGCGGTTATTTCAGCGTTGGTAATTGCGGTTATGAATTTTATGTTTAATCATGATACATATATAAATCGTTTGTATGTTGTAAATTGGACTGATTACCTGATTTTCCTTGCCGTTTCATTGGCTTTGGCAGTTGTTGTTCCGCTTATATGTCAGCTTATTTCACTCTGCAAAATTAATAAAATACAGCCAAAGGACGCTATGAATTAAATTAAACGAGGTACTGTTATGAACGCAATAGAATTAAAAGAAATTTCAAAAATATATAACAACAGTGTAGTTGCCGTGGACAATGTTTCGCTTACGGTAAATCAAGGTGAATTTATTGCCGTTATGGGACAGTCGGGCAGCGGAAAAAGCACTTTGCTTCAAATTGCGGGTTTACTTGATACTTGCACATCGGGACAGGTAATTATTAACGGCAATGATGTATCGACCCTTGACAAAAATGCGATTGCAGATGTTCGTATGGAAAATTTAGGCTTTGTGTTTCAAGCCTTTCATCTTAATGCACATTTAAAACTCTACGAAAATGTTATGGTACCTATGCTGATAAACGATAAATTCACCTCAATGAATGATATGAAAGAACAGGCAATGCAGCTGATAGATTCGGTAGGTCTTACTAACCGCAAAGAACATTATCCTTTCGAACTTTCTGGCGGTGAACAGCAGAGAGTTGCCATTGCAAGAGCGCTTGCCAATGACCCCGATTTTATTCTCGCCGACGAACCGACAGGAAATCTTGACAGTAAAAACGAACTTATGGTTTTTGAAGAATTAAAAAAGTTGTGTTATCTTGGCAAAGGTGTGCTTGTTGTAAGTCATAATGACGCCGTTATTGATTTTGCGGATAAAATATATACTATGAAAGACGGAGTATTGGGAGAAAAGTAAAATGAAACTTGCAAAACTTAATATTCTGATAAAATCATCGGTAAAAACCAGAAAGCTGTCTTCCGCATTTTTCTGTATATTTGTGATATTATCAACAGTTCTTATGCTTTTGTCGATTGGTTTGATTTTACCTATGACTGACAATGTGGTAAATAAAATTAATAATCATATTTCAAGACGAGAACTTGAAACTGATTTTACGGATAATATACCGGACGACTATATAGAAAGTAAAATCACAAAGCTGAAAGAAAATCAATATGTAACCGATGTTTATAAAATTCCGTCAAAACTGACTTTTTCCGATAGTTCTAAAACTTTGTCGTCACAATACACATTGGCGTTTGTTCATAACGAAAGCTCTCCTTTAATTACTTCGGGCAGAACTTTTGACGAAAGTGAAACTGGAGTAGCGCTTGTTCCCGAAAAAATAAAAGATTACAATGAAAACGAACGCAAATTCAGTGAGATAAACGGTGAAGATTTAATCGGAAAAACTCTTGAATTAAATGTAGGAGAGGATACGGTATTTAAAATAAAAATAATCGGCGCTTACAGTACATCGGATCCTATATTTGAAAATAAAGAAATACTTGTGCCGAAGAATGATTTGTTTAAATACGATGCGGCGGTATCGGGTGAATATTCGGGCGATAAAAGTTATATGATTGTTGTAGATAAACCCGAAAATACCGAAACGGCGCTGCAGGAGTTGTCTGATATATGTAATGTTTATAAAAGAACGGATGTTATAAATGTACAGACTTATAATACAGCAATGTATATTTCTCTTGCGACAGTGGTTTTATTTATTGCTTTTATTATAGTCGGATTTTTTATTTTTTTAAAAAACAATATAAGCAACCGTACAAACGAGCTTGCTTTGTACCGTGCTCTCGGCTACAAAACAAAGCATATATTTTATATAATTTTTACAGAGCATATAATACTCGCTTTGATTTCGATATTTATAGGTATAATTTTCGCTTTCTTGTTAGGAAATCTGCTTATAAATCCTTACATATATTCATTGCTTGGCAATACAATTATGGAAATGACCGTAAAAATAACGATTGGTGAAATTTCAACGGTAATACTGATGATTATATTGCTCCTCTTTATAGTTTGTAAAACAGCGGTAAAACGGTCTGAAAAAACAGACTTAACCGTCTTACTTAGAGAAAGATAAAGACAATCCCTCAACGGTAAATTTCATAATTTGCTGTTGAGGGATTTTTATAATGCAGGTTTATTTAATATGTTATACAATTAAAAACTCTCTTGACAAAGAGATAAATTAATGATAAGATAACAGTGTTATATAACGCTGTTATCTTTTGCGAGGTAATTTAAATGACAGGTAATGAAGAAACAAAGGCAAAAATCGAAAAAGCGGCTCTTGATGAATTTATGGAAAAAGGTTTTGCCAATGCCTCATTAAGACAAATAGTAAAAAATGCAGGACTTACCACAGGTGCGTTTTACAAATATTTTCCTAATAAAGAAGATTTATTTGCTTCGCTGGTTGAACCGTATGCAAATAAAATATATTCTATTTATGATGTTACTTTGCAAAATTTTCAGACTTTGTCGAGCAGTGAACAGCAAAATGCTATGACCGGAGTTTCAACGGATTCCATCACGCAAATCCTCAACTATATTTACGAACATTACGATAATTTTAAATTGCTGCTTTGTAAGGCTGACGGCACGGAGTTTACTTCTTTTATACATAATCTTGTTGAAAGAGAAACGCAGTCAACCCTTACATTTATTGAAGATATGCGAAAAAGCGGAACGGAAATTCCGCAGCTTGACAAGGACTTTATTCATATGGTGTCGAGCGGTATGTTTTCGGCAATGTTTGAAATTGTGGTTCACGATATGAAAAAGAGCGTTGCGATTGAGCGTGTCAAAAAGCTGAAAATGTTTTATACCGGAGGCTGGGAAAAACTTTTCGGTATATCATTTTAAAATCAGTATAATTATTTCGTATCTGTATAGGCAGATACGAAAATTTTTAAATAACAGTTAGCGTAAACTAACTATTTTATTAAAGGAGAGTGGAATAATGAAAAAAGAAAAATCCTCTGCGGCATGGATTATGCAGTGGGCAGGCAGGCAAAAATCTCTTTACGCAGTAAGCGTAGTGCTTGCGATTTTGAATGTATTGTTCAAGCTGATACCGTTTTTCATTATAGGTGATGTTATCAACAAACTGTTAAACGGAGAGAAAAACTTTTCGGTGTATCTGATTGAAATTGCAATGATAGCGGCTTCTTTTGTTATAGCCGAAATATTCCATTCGATTTCAACTGCTTTTTCACACAAAGCTACTTTCAGCGTACTCGGTCAGATTCGTAAAGAAACCTGCGACAAACTTTCAAGAGTGCCGCTCGGATATGTTAAAGATACATCATCGGGTACGCTTAAGAACATAATGGTCGAGCGAATAGACAGCATAGAAACAACGCTTGCGCATATTCTGCCCGAATTTACTTCCAATCTGATTCCGCCCGTTGCAGTGCTTGTATATTTGTTTGTAATTGACTGGCGAATGGCACTGCTTTCGCTTGTAACCGTTGTGCTCGGCTTTTGCTCAACCTTTGTAATGTTTATCGGCTATGAAGAAAACTTTAAAAATGCGGTCGAAAAAACCAAGGCGCTTAACAATGCGGCAGTGGAATACATAAACGGCATTGCGGTTATAAAGGTATTCGGCAAGGCGGACTCCTCTTACGAAAAATTCACAAAAGCCGCTAAAGAGGGAGCAGAGGCGTATATCGGCTGGATGCGCAAATGCTGTATTTACCATAGCATTTCGCTTGTTCTTACCCCGTACACACTTCTCACCGTTTTGCCGTTTGGCGCAATGTTTATTTTAAACGGCAGTCTTTCTGTTGCAAATTTTGTAATGTGCATTATTCTTGCACTGAGCATTGTAGGACCGCTCATTGCCGTTATGAGCTACACCGATGACCTCGGCAAAATAGGCACTGTTGTGGGCGAAGTGGCAGGTATTCTCACCCAAAAGGAACTTGACAGACCCGAAAAATCAAAGAAAAAGCCTTATGATTATTCTATAAGACTTAAAGATATATGCTTTGGTTATCACGATGAAGAAGTCCTGCACAACATAAATATGTGTATGGATTCGGGCAGTGTAAACGCTATTGTAGGTCCTTCGGGCAGCGGTAAATCAACAATTGCAAAACTCATAGCTTCTCTGTGGGATACAGACAGCGGAAGTATTGAAATCGGCGGTGTAAATATCAGAGATTTGTCGCTTGAAGAATACAATAAGAGCGTAGCTTATGTTGCACAAGACAATTACCTTTTTAACGAAACAGTAAGGGAAAACATCAGACAGGGCAATCTGAATGCGACTGACAAAGAGGTTGAGCAGGCAGCAAGATTAAGCGGTTGTTATGATTTTATTATGTCGCTTGAAAACGGCTTTGATACTGTAGCCGGAGGTGCAGGTGGACATCTTTCGGGAGGCGAAAGACAGCGTATATCAATTGCAAGAGCAATGCTTAAAAATGCTCCTATAGTTATTCTTGATGAGGCAACAGCATATACCGACCCTGAAAATGAAGCGGTAATACAGTCGTCTGTTGCAAAACTTGTGGCAGGCAAAACTTTAATTGTAATTGCACACAGACTTTCTACAATTACAGACGCAGACAAAATTTTTGTTATTGACGACGGCAGAGTTTGCGAACAGGGAATTCACAAGGAATTGCTTGAGGATAACGGATTATACAAGCAAATGTGGCAGGCTCATATTTCTGTTAAGGATAACGGAGGTGAAAACTAATGCTGAAAATTCTTTCAAAGTTTTTTGATTTTTGCGGAAGTGTAAATAAAAAGAAGTTTCAAATTTCAATCGTGCTCGGAGTTATTCAGGCTGTTTGCGAGGCTATGAAAATCCCTGCGATTATGATTGTTCTTATGGATATAACCGATAATACGCTTAGTTCAAAAACTGTATTTTTGTCGCTTGCTATAATGTTTGTTTCAATTACGGTTGATTTCTTTGTAAGGAAAAAATCAGCTATGCTGCAGACAGAAGCAGGTTATAATGCGGCGGCAAACAAGAGAATTGAAATTGCACAGCATTTGCGTTATCTCCCAATGGGCTATTTTAATAAGAACAGCCTTGGTTCAATTACCTCCGTAGCAACCAATACAATGGAAAATCTCGGAGATGTTGCAACCCGAGTTGTAATGATGAGCACACAGGGGATTTTAAATACAGCGCTTATAATTGTAATGCTGTTATGTTTTGATTTCAGAATAGGTCTTATTGCCGCCGCAGGCGTAATTTTATTTTTTGTTGTTAATTCTCTTCTACAAAAAGCAGGCGATAAACTTTCTGCCGAAAAAGTTGAATCGGACCAAAAACTTGTAAGTGAAATAATGGAGTATGTGCAAGGCATAGCGGAAGTTAAATCATACAACCTTTTCGGCAAGCAAACTAAAAAACTGAATAAAGCTATTGATAACAATGTAAAAGTAAACACCGAAATGGAATTTGCATTTATTCCGTATATGACAATTCAGAATATTATAACAAAACTTACGGGTGCGGTTATGATGTTTGTTTCGGTTTTGCTTTATCTTAACGGTTCTATGAGCCTTATGATTTGCATTGGTATGACAATTTGCGCATTTATGCTTTACTCAAGTCTTGAACAGGCAGGAAGTTACTCGGCACTTTTGCGTACGATTGATATTTGTATTGACAAAGCGCAGAAAATTCTTGACCTTGATACAATGGATATTGACGGAAAAGATATTATTCCGCAAAACTACGATATAGATGTTAATAATATTGAATTTTCATATGACAAACGAAAAATTATTGACGGCATTTCATTGCATATCCCGCAAAAGACCACAACCGCAGTTGTCGGTCCGTCAGGCGGAGGCAAATCAACCCTTTGCAATCTTATTTCAAGGTTTTGGGATGTTGACGGAGGTAATATCCGACTGGGCGGTATTGATGTACGGGAATACAGTATGGACAGCCTTATGAAAAACTTTAGCTTTGTGTTCCAGAATGTTTATCTTTTTGCGGATACCATAGCAAATAACATTGCTTTTGGCAGAGAAAACGCTACAAGAGAAGAAATTGTAACTGCCGCAAAAAAGGCTTGCTGCCACGATTTTATTATGAGTTTGCCCGATGGTTACGATACAGTGATAGGCGAGGGCGGCGCAAGTATTTCGGGCGGCGAAAAGCAGAGAATATCCATAGCAAGAGCCATTATGAAAAATGCGCCGATAATTATTTTGGACGAAGCTACCGCAAATGTTGACCCCGAAAACGAAAAAGAACTTGTTGAAGCGATTGACGCTCTTACAAAGGAAAAAACAATAATTATGATTGCGCACAGATTAAAGACGGTGCGCAATGCAGATCAGATTGTTGTTGTTGACAGCGGAAAAATAGCACAGCTCGGAACACATACGCAGCTTATGCAGGAGGGCGGAATTTACAAGAACTTTGTTAATGCCCGACAGCAAGCGGCAGGTTGGAAAATTAATGCATAAACTTAAAGAAAGACTGCTTTTTACAGACTTTCTTTGCATATTATAAAACAGTAATATAAGGTGGTGGAAGATGCTTTATCAACAAACAGCAATACTTTTAATACCGTTTTTAGGAACTTCTTTGGGTTCTGCAATGGTTTTCTTTACAAAAAATAAAATCAACGAAAAATTCCAGAAATTTTTACTCGGTTTTGCCTCGGGAGTAATGATAGCCGCATCGGTGTGGTCGTTGATTATTCCGTCTGTTGAAATGTCCGCTAAACAAAATGTAATCGAATGGCTGCCTGCTACGGTGGGATTTTTGCTCGGAATAGGATTTTTGCTCTTGCTTGACAGTGTAATCCCTCATTTGCATCTTAACAGTGACAAACCTGAGGGTGTAAAGTCAAGACTTTCAAAAAATACTATGCTTGTGCTTGCGGTTACATTGCATAATATTCCGGAAGGTATGGCTGTAGGCGTAACTTTGGCAGGTGCAATTACAGAAAATACGGGTATAACCGTGGCAGGTGCGATTTCACTTGCAGTCGGAATTGCAATTCAGAATTTCCCGGAGGGAGCAATAATATCTCTGCCGCTCAAAGACGGCGGCTGTTCAAAGTTAAAATCATTTTATTACGGCGTGATTTCGGGTGCGGTTGAACCGATAGGTGCAATGATTACTTTGATTTTTGCGGGAATAGTAACACAAATTCTGCCGTATCTGTTGTCTTTTGCGGCAGGTGCTATGATTTATGTTGTAACGGAAGAATTAATACCCGAATCGCAGAGCGGAAAACACTCAAATATCGGCACAATCGGAGTTGCAATTGGGTTCGTAATTATGATGATTTTAGATGTTAGTTTGGGATAACCTACAAATTTCGATTAGATTTTTCTTACAGTATTGACAAATTGTGACAAGTGAGTATAATATAATTATCATAAATCTTAGGAGGAACAGTTATGAAGAATTTTTTAAAAAATGAAAAATTATGGTGCGTTGTTGCAGGCGCAGCAGCAGTTATTGTAGGTAAAAAAGTATTTACTTCACCAAAGACTCGCAGCGTTGCAGTAACCGGTCTTGCAAAAGGTATGAAGCTTCAGAAAGATGCTAAGGCTAAATTCCAGAGCATGAAAGACGATGCGGCAGATCTTTGCTACGATGCAAAGGCAGAAGCCGGCATTGAAGCAGAAACTGAAACAGAAGTTGAAGAATAATGAAATATTCTATTGTATATGATAAGCCGCAGCGAATCAGATTCCGCTGCGGCGCATATGCTTTTGATAAGGCGTATGAGGGTTGTATTTATAATTTTCTTATAGAGAAAAATTATGTAAAAAAGGTTGAAGTAAATTCTGAAAACGGCGGTATCCTTGTTATGTATGACAAAGGCTATCGTCAGAATGTAATTGATGTTATAGCGTCAATAGAGCGCAGTTCTCTTGTAAAAGTTGAGGCAAAGAAAACTGTCAGCGTTCAAGATATTGACAATAATTTTAAACATAATCTGATTTCTTGCGTGGCAAAAAGACTTTTGCAAAAATGGCTTTTGCCCGCACCTATCAGAATGGTAGTTACAATTTACACAAGTATAAAATACATAAAAAAGGCTTTAAAGGCACTTTGGAACTGCAAACTTAATGTTGATGTGCTTGACGGTGCGTCAATTGCAACCTGCTTGTTACAGAGAAACTTTAAAACCGCAGGAACAATAATGTTCTTGCTTACCGTATCCGGTATGCTCGAGGATTATACTCATGCCCGTACAAAAGCTGTGCTTACGGACAGCCTTGCTGTTAAGGCGGACAAGGTATGGCTTGTAACCGATGATAATTCAGAGGTACTTATTCCTATGTCTGATTTGACAGAGGGTGATAACATCAGAGTACAGACAGGCAATGTTATTCCTGTTGACGGTGTTGTTGTATCGGGTGAGGCAACAGTAAACGAGTCGTCTATGACAGGTGAGCCGCTCCCTGCTGCAAAGCGTGAGGGCATAACCGTATTTGCCGGTACTGTTGTGGAAGAGGGAAACATTGTAGTTAATGTAAAGGCTCTTTCTTCAAACACCAAAATAAGTAAGATTATTGACCTTATTGATAATTCGGAAAATCTTAAGGCAGGAGTACAAAGCCGTGCCGAAACCTTGGCGGACAGAATTGTACCATTCAGCTTTTTAGGTTTCTTGGCTACTTTGGTTCTTACAAGGAATATTACCAAAGCTGTTTCTTTGCTTATGGTTGACTATTCCTGTGCTATCAAACTTTCTACTCCGATTGCGGTTATTTCCGCAATCAAGGAGGCGGCCGACCACGATATTACCGTTAAAGGCGGTAAGTATCTTGAGGCATATGCTCACGCAGATACCATTGTATTTGATAAAACAGGTACACTGACAAATGCCGAGCCGAAGCTTGAAAAAGTAATTTCTTTCAGTGATTATTCAGAGGAAGAAATACTCAAAATTGCAGCTTGTCTTGAGGAACATTTCCCTCACAGCGTTGCGAATGCCGTTGTAAATGCAGCGAATGAAAGAGGATTATCTCACATAGAGGAGCACTCTGATGTTCAGTATATTGTTGCACACGGAATTGCAACCACACTGCACGGCAAAAAGGCTGTAATAGGCAGTAAGCATTTTGTAGTGGAGGACGAGCAGATTTCTGTAACCGAAGAACAGCAGAAAACTATTGATGAAAAATCAGGCGCTTGCTCTGTGCTTTATCTTGCTATCGGCGGTGCGCTTGTCGGTGCGTTATGTATAAGTGACCCACCACGAGAAGAGGCTGCGAGAGCTATTCAAATGCTTAGAAATCAGGGTATTGAAAGAGTTGTAATGCTTACCGGCGACAGTCAGAAAGCGGCTCAAATGACCGCAGAAATGCTTGGCATTACCGAATATAAATGTCAGGTACTTCCCGAGGATAAACATAAATATGTTGAAGAACTCAAGAAGAGCGGCAAGGGCGTAATTATGGTTGGTGACGGTATTAACGATACACCGGCGCTTGCGGCTGCAAATGTATCTGTTGCTATGCGAGATGCGTCTGATATTGCAAGAGAAACCGCAGATATTACAATCAAAAACTCCGACCTTACCGAACTTGCGAGAATAAGAACAATAAGTCAGACATTAATGGATAGAATTAACCGCAATTACAGATTTATTGTAGGTTTTAATTCAGCACTGATGGCTTCGGGATTTTTAGGTCTTATTTCTCCGTCTATGTCTGCATTATTGCATAATTCTTCCACTATGCTTATTTGTGCCAAGAGTATGACTCCGCTCACAGAGAAAAAGCATAAAAGAAGAAAACCAAAAGAGAATAATTAACTTATAAAATTAACCGCTCTGTATTTTATGTGCAGAGCGGTTTTTATATGAAAGTTGAGTAATTATGGTTTAGCAAATTGATTTGCCAATCAATTATAAAAGTTTGGTAAACCTTTAAAAAGGCTTGACCTGAATTTTTTAATTATTCCGCTTAACTTGTGCGTTAAACCATAATTTATTAAGATTATCGGCAAATTCAAGACATAACCTTAAATATAAAATCCGATTATCAATCTGCCGCCCGAATATTCGGTATACGGCTTTATTCTATGCAGTTTAAGAATATGCTTTACTATGGAAAGTCCTATACCTGTGCCACGCACCTCTTCGTCTTTTTCCAAACGGTTATACGGTTTCCATATCTTTTTTAAATCTTTTTTAGAAATTTCTTCACATTCGTTTGAAATATTAAAATTATTATTTGCAAAGGATATTTTAATATCGGAATTATCTTTTGAGTATTTAACAGCATTCTCAATCAGATTTTCAAACACAAGCTCCATAAGTTCTTTGTCTGCAAAAATTTCCTTGTCATCTGCAGTTACGATAATATTTTTACTTGAAATATCATTGTATTTCTTCGCAATATTTTCAAGTTCTGTTTTAATATTGAACGATTTTATATTAAGTTTTGCAGAGTCTGTTTCAAGTTTTGAGAAATCAAGCATTTTATGTACGAGTATATCCATTTCATTTGCTTGTTCCTGAATAACATTTATGTAATGTTGCTTTGTAAGATAGCCGCTTTCTTCTCGCAGATTTTCGGAAAAACCGTTTATTATGCATAGCGGTGTTTTAAGATTGTGGGCAACTGCGTTTGTCATTTCCATTCTGTGTTGTTCTCGGATTGCCCTGTTTTTAAAGTTTCTCCAAATAATCAGAGAAAGCAAAATGCCGATTACAATAAAGAAAGCAAGAATAATGCTGTTGCCGATTATAAGAGTAGGCATACAGGCTTTCAGAGGTTCAAGCTTTTGATATATACAAATCTTGCATGTTTTTTGATTATATGAGTTCATCTCATCAACAGATGAAAATCCATCTGTATAATTTGGGTTTGCTTCATAGATTTGTCTGTATATAAATGAAAAATCATCAAGTGGTATATATGCGGTGAAAATATCAGAATCTTCAGGATTATTTTTGTTGTATTCTTTTAATTCGTTTTCCTTGCCTCCGTTAAAGAAAAAATCCTTTGTAATTTCATTTTTCTTTATATCGCCTATTGAGTGAATAGGTCCGATTAATACGGTATCGGAAGCGCTATCATTATTTTTTTTGTAATTTTCTTCCATTTGTTTTTGTAATTCTTTTATCTCGCTTATTTTGTCTGATGATAAGTCAAAATACTCAATATGTTCATCTTCGGCATACCAAACATGGTTTTCGTTTGTACGCAGAATTTCTAATCGTATTGGTATCATCGCGTCTGTACCGACGCCGTTGTAATTATCCATTGCATATTGATTGACGGACAAAATATAATAATTACCGTTTTCGTCCGGTTCGGAATTAAGATAATCGGCAATTTTATTATACTGCTCATCGGTCATACTGTTTCGGAGAGTAAAATAATCAAGATAACCCCCCAGGCTGTAATCATTTACCATGTTACCGGTATCGGAAAAAGTATCAAAACTTGAATAATAATCGTCAAGTTCAATTGTCATTTTATTTGCACTGTCAACCGAAATATTATAGTAATCATTTTCCAATGATACATATATGTCATTGTATGAGGAATTACCGTAATAGTAATTGTTGAGATTTGTCACAATAAATGTACTTATTTGACCGCTTTCGGTTATATCAATATATTTTGTGTTGTCATAAATATAGTTAGATTGCAGTTCAGCCTGATATTGATAGATTTGTTTTGTGAAATTGTATGTCAGGTAAGAAAAAGTACCGATTGTCAGCAGGCAAATAAGCAGAACTATTGAAATTATATTTATGAGAATTTTTCTATTTTCTTTTTTCAGCTTTTTATTCATAATTATTCCTCAATTTTGTAACCCCTGCCGATTACCGTCTTAATCAGCTTTGAGTTATCTTTTAATGCTTTTCGGAGATTTTTTATATGCGTGTCAAGTACACGAATGTCAACATTAGAGTCATAGCCCCAAAGCTTGTCTATCAGTTTTGTTCTGGAGATTACAATGTTTTTGTTCTCTAAAAGAAATTTAAGTATTTTGTATTCTTTAGCTGTCAAATCAACTTCGTCACCGTCGGAAATTACGATTCCGTTGTTTGGATTTAGTGTGAGAGTGCCGACGGTCAGCACCGAGGAACGCACAAGTCCCTTTGACCGCTTGATAAGAGCCTTTACCTTTTCAAAAAGAACAGGCAGGGCAAAAGGTTTTATTATGTAATCGTCACATCCGAGGGCATAGCCGTTAAGCACATCTTCTTCGTTTACCCGTGCGGTAATGAACATAATAGGCACATCGCTGTATCGCCTGACCTCTTTACAGATAGAAAATCCGTCCATTTTGGGCAGGTTTACATCGAGCAGAAGTAAATCATATGGATTTTCATAAGCCATTTGCAGTCCGATTTCTCCGTTTGCCGCAACAGAAACAGGAAAGTTTCCTTTGCCTTTGTTAGAAAAATATTCAACAACCATTTCTCTTATGTTTTTGTCATCTTCTACAAGAAGTATTTTGTACATTGTAATCACCATATATAAAGTAACTTTTTTATTTGTGTTTTGTGTGAAGAATAATATTTATTAATAATTTTATACCAAAAAAATTTTATTTGCAACAGCTTGCTAAGCAGGTGCGGTTATGCTAAAATTTGCGTATAAAGGAATGATTAAAATGAAGATAGGCGAATATAATGTTGAGGTAAGACGAACCAAAAGAAAAAGCGCAGCAATAAAAATAACTGCAAATTGTTGTATTTGTACCTCTGTATGTCAGCGACAATGAAATTGAAAGAATGGTAATTTCAAAATCAAAATGGATAGATGAGCATATGCTGAAAGTACAAAGTACAATTGACGAAAGAAGTAAACTTGAAAAAATAACATTTGAACAATTAAAAGAGCTTGAGGATCAGGCAGTTGAGTATATTCCAAAGAGAGTTAAATATTATGCCGAAAAAGAAAATTTTGTTTACAATAAAATAACAATTAAAAATCTTGTGTCAAGGTGGGGGAGCTGTTCAACTAAGGGTAATCTTAATTTTAACTGTCTGCTTATGCTCACGCCGGACTATGTAATTGATTATATTGTTGTGCACGAACTTTGTCACCTGCGTGAAATGAATCACTCTGAAAAATTCTGGGCAGAGGTAGAAAAAATTATGCCCGACTACCAAAGAGCCGAACTTTGGCTAAAGCAGAACGGTGGAAATTTAATTTCCAGAATGAGAGGGTAATACAGGTAATTTAAACTAATCTTAAGGTTTTGACTGTATAATTAAAAAAACGATAATGAGTGGAGGAATAAGTGTGAGATTATTACTTGCAGAAGACGAAAAGGAGCTTTCAAATGCACTGGTTGTAATATTAAAACACAGTAATTATTCCGTTGACGCTGTTTATAACGGACAAGACGCCCTTGATTACATAACAAACGGTGATTATGACGGTGTGGTGCTTGACATAATGATGCCGAAAATGGACGGAATCACAGTTCTTAGAAAGGTAAGAGAAAGCGGAAATTCCGTTCCTGTTTTACTTCTTACCGCAAAATCAGAGATTGACGACAGAGTAACGGGACTTGACAGCGGTGCTGACGATTATCTTACCAAGCCGTTTGCCACAAAAGAACTTCTTGCGAGAATCAGAGCAATGACAAGACGAAAAGGGGAGAATACAGGCTCGTTGCTTAACTGCGGCAACATTTCGCTTAACCGCAGTACCTTTGAAGTTTCATCTCCAAAAGCAACACTAAGACTTGCAAATAAGGAATTTCAGATGCTTGAAATGCTTATGTCAAACGAAGGTATGATAATTTCTACCGAAAGATTTATGGAGAAAATATGGGGATATGATACCGAAACAAATCAAAATGTTGTGTGGGTTTATGTTTCTTATCTTCGTAAAAAACTTGCGGCACTTGATGCTAATGTTGCAATAAAGGCAGTACGCAACCGTGGCTATGCGTTGGAGGCTGTAAATGATTAAAAAATTAAGACGGCATTTTATTCTTATAACGCTTATTTCCATAGCGTTGGTGCTTGGTGTGATGATGTCTGCCATAAATATTGAAAACTATCACAGCGTGAATATCAGAGCCGATGAAAAAATATCGGTAATTGCTGACAATGACGGTACTTTTCCTAAAAAAAACGGAGAAAAGGCGTACGAACCGTTTGACTATAAAATGCTTGAAAAGAAAATGACGGCAGAAGCTCCTTTTGACACAAGATATTTTACCGTAAAAGTTACAGATAAAAATACAATTGTTTCTGTAAACACAGGTATGATTGCGGCGGTTTCCACCGAAAAGGCTATAAATTATACCAATCAGCTTACCGAAAAGAACAAGACAAGCGGATTTATTGATAATTACAAATACACTTGCGTTGATACCGATGACGGAAAAATGTACATTTTTCTTGATTGTGAAAGAGAACTATCTACTTTTTATAATTTTCTGATTGTTAGCATTCTTGCAAGCGTTGGCGGAATTATTCTTGTGTATCTGCTTGTGCTCGTTTTTTCAAAAATAGTTTTCAAACCTGTTGCAGAAAGTTACGAAAAGCAAAAGCAATTTATTACAGACGCAAGTCATGAGATAAAAACTCCGCTTACCATTATAGACGCATCGACCGAGATTATTGAAATGGAAAACGGCGAGAATGAGTGGACCGAAAGTATTAAAAATCAAGTAAAGAGGCTGACCGCTTTAACGGAAAAACTTGTTTTTCTTTCACGAATGGACGAGGAAAGCACAAAACTTATTATGCTTGATTTTTCAATTTCCGATGCCGTACTTGAGGTTGCACAAGGTTTTGAGGCAGTTGCGACTTCTCAAGGTAAAACACTTAACCTTGACATAGACAATAACTTGAGCTATTGCGGAGATGAAACAACAATCAGACAGCTTGTTTCATTATTGATTGATAACGCTATGAAATATTCCGATGAAAATGGAAATATCACAGTTTCTTTAAAATCAAACGGAAAAAGCCGTGTTATTACCGTTACAAACAGTGTTGATAAAATTGAAAAAGGAAAGCACGACGAACTGTTTGAAAGATTCTATCGTGCTGATTCGTCAAGAAATTCCGAAACAGGAGGTCACGGTATCGGACTTTCGGTAGTAAAAGCAATAGCTAATGCCCATAAAGGCAAGGCAGCTTGCTATAGCAATGACGAAAATTCAATTACTTTTAAGATTACATTGTAAATAAGTTACTGTCTTTAATCATTAAAAAACTTGACCTAAGTTTTAAATTATTTTGTTTAAACCTGTTATACTAAACTATAATTTACTTAACTTTTATAAAGCTGATAAAAAATAAAAGCCCGACTTCGACGGTCGGACTTTTTGCTTAGTTTACGGAATTTAATTTCATATCGGAATAATTATAATTTTCAATCGGAAGTTTATCTTTTAATACATCAAGGCTTTTTAAGGATATGATTTCTTCTTTTTGCTTTTTGGTAAGATGTTTAATATGGTATTCAAGTTTAGAGGCTGTGGCTCGGTTTTCGCTTATCCACAGCGATTCGAGTTTTTTAGCTTTATGAGTGCGGGTGTATTTTGCACATTTTTCATTTTGCAAAAAATGCTCGTTCATTCTTTTTTCTATATCCGAGGCAATACCTGTATAAAGGGTATTGTCGCAACACCGCAGTATGTATGTGTAGTACATAAAATCACCTGTAAAATTATAGCATATTCGCATAGTTTTTTGCAATAAAAATCCTGACAATTCAAAAGAACTGTCAGGAAAGTTTTATGCTTTTTCGGCTTTTGCATTAAGCTTTTTATCATGAATTTTTCTTGCAATATAAACAAACGGGGTATCGAGCAAACTTGTGAAAATATAGATAACATAGCTTGAAATGAAAATTGAAATAAGTGTCGGAATATCGTATGTGCCCCAGAAAGCGAATGCTGTGAAAAGAGCAGTGTTAAGAATCTGACTGATAAGTGTTGAACCGTTATTTCTAAGCCACAAAAATCTGCGTTTGCTGCCAAACTTCTTTTCTGTAAAATTCCACCATTTATGGTAAAGCCAAACATCAAACATCTGGCTTACGGCATATACAACAAGAGATGCAAGAATCATTCGTGGTGTGTTTGAGAACACTGCTTTTATTGACGGCATAATTGTATCTGTTGCGCTTGGTGTATAAAGCATCCAGCTTTGCGAAAGCACAAGGAAGAATATTGAACAGAATATACCGGCATATACGGCGGTTTGTGCGGCTTTTTTGCCTTCACATTCCGACAAAATATCGGTTATCAAAAATGTTACGGCAAAAAGAACATTACCGAGTGTTTGTTCCATTCCGAATGCGTTTATCATTATTGTAACTTCAATATTTGCAAGAATAGTTGCAATTACAGATATACAATAAAGTCCTATTTTTCCAAAAAATTTGTATCCTAAAAGTGCTGCACCGTAAATAAATACTACGGAACATATAAGTATAAGTTCGTTTGGCATATCAGTCACCCACTCCAAAATCAGTATTGTTAATTAAAATATCGGCTCTGTCGTTATCCTTAT
>OHPM01000208.1_pt1 | contig 26491 bp, 22 predicted proteins | sample 1577721 | NCBI WGS metagenome assembly OHPM01 (sample SAMEA3879558, study PRJEB24766) | human gut metagenome | biome: human-associated habitat; feature: feces | place: USA | collected 1985/1987 | reverse complement strand
TGATTATCTTAATTATTTCGTCGATATGATCAATCGCTTTTAAAAGTCCTTCAACAATATGTGCTCTGTCTTCAGCTTTTTTAAGTTCAAATCTACAACGTCTTGTGATTACATCTCTTTGATGTTCAACATAATGTCCGATTAATTCCTTTAAATTTAAAACTTTAGGTTCACCATTTACAAGTGCAAGGTTTATTACCCCAAAAGTAGTTTGCATTTGTGTATGTTTATAAAGATTATTTAAAATAATATTTGGAAGTCCTGCATATTTTATATGAACTAAATGCTTAGCAAGAAACCAAGTAATCGGTGATAATTTGTACACCATTACAATTCTAATCCCTTTCATATTACTTTCGTCTCTAAGATCCGAAATTCCTTCAATTCTCTTATCCTTGATAAGCTCAACAATCTTCATAATCAAATTAGTTTTATTAACTTGATAAGGAATTTCTGTAACTATTATTCTAGTTTTATTATTATGTTCTTCAATATTTGCAACAGCTCTTACAGTAATTTTTCCACGTCCTGTATGATAAGCTTGTTTAATTCCTTCAAGTCCCATGATATTTGCACCTGTTGGGAAATCTGGTGCTTTGACAAATTCCATCAGTTCTTCTACTGTAATTTCCGGATTATCAATATATGCTTCACATGCTTCAATTACTTCCGAAAGATTATGAGGAGGCATATTGGTAGCCATACCTACGGCAATACCAGATGCACCATTTACCAAAAGATTTGGAAATTTACTTGGTAAAACAACCGGTTCTTTTTCATTTTCGTCATAGTTCGGTGCAAAATCAACTGTATCTTTATTTATATCTCTTAACATTTCAAGAGCAAGTTTTTGCATTCTAACTTCCGTATAACGAGGAGCGGCAGCACCATCTCCGTCAATAGTACCAAAGTTACCTTGACCGTCAACAAGAGGATAACGCAAGTTAAAATCTTGCGCAAGTCTAACTGTTGCATCATAAATTGCAGAGTCACCATGAGGGTGATATTTACCCATTACTTCCCCAACAAGTCTTGAAGATTTTTTATAAGGCTTGTCTGGTAAAAGTCCAAGACCTTGCATTGCATAAATAATTCTTCTATGAACAGGCTTTAAACCATCTCTAACATCAGGCAAAGCTCTTGCAACAATAACACTCATGGCATATTCAAGGTATGACTTTTTCATTTCCTTTTCGATATCTACATCGACTATATTCATTTTATTTTCTATATCAGCCATCTATTCCTCCTATGCGTCAATATTTTCAACATATTTCGCATTTTGTTCTATAAATTCACGTCTCGGTTCAACCTTATCTCCCATAAGAGTTGAGAAAGTTTCATCTATTGACACAAGTTCTTCATCATCAATATTTACTTGTAGGAAAAGTCTGTTTTCAGGATTCATAGTTGTTTCCCAAAGTTGTGCAGGATTCATTTCCCCAAGACCTTTATATCTTTGAATTCTATGTGAATCACGACCAAGTTCATCTAAACTTGCTTGTAACTCTTCATCAGTCCAACAATATTTTACAACCTTAACACCTTTAATAATTCCATAAAGTGGTGGTTGTGCAATATATACATGTCCTTGTTCTATTAATTCTTTCATATAACGATAGAAAAATGTTAAAATCAAAGTTCTAATATGTGCACCGTCAACATCAGCATCGGTCATTATAACTATTTTTCCATATCTTAAATTATCTAAGTTAAAATCTTTTCCGATTCCTGTTCCAAAAGCAGTAATCATTGATTTTATTTCTTCATAACCTAAAATCTTGTCAATTCTTGCCTTTTCAACATTCATAATCTTACCTTTAAGTGGTAAAACTGCTTGGAATTTACTATCTCTACCTTGTTTTGCAGAACCACCCGCAGAGTCCCCTTCGACAAGATAAATTTCATTTACAGAAATATCACTTTCCTGACAGTCGGATAATTTACCGGGTAAAGTCGTATTGTCAAGAATGGATTTTTTACGAGTTAAATCTCTTGCTTTTCTTGCAGCTTCTCTTGCCCGCTGAGCCATAACTGATTTTTCAACCGTAATTTTGGCAACGCTTGGATTTTGTTCCAGAAAAATTTCAAGCTGAGTAGACAGAATACTGTTTACCGCACCTCTTGCCTCGCTGTTTCCAAGCTTTTGTTTCGTCTGACCTTCAAATTGAGGATCTTCGATCTTCACGCTTACGATTGCAGTAAGCCCTTCTCTGATATCGTCTCCGGAAAGATTCGGTTCGCTATCTTTAAGCAGTTTATTTTTCCTTGCATAATCATTAAACGTCTTTGTAAGAGCGCCTCTGAATCCCTCGATATGAGTTCCGCCCTCCGGCGTTGTAATATTATTTACAAAACCATAAGTATTTTCACTGTAAGAATCGTTATGCTGCATCGCAATTTCCACTGCAACGCCGTCTTTCATCCCTTCACAGTAAATGATCTGCTCGTAAAGCGGAGTTTTACTTTTATTCAAATATGTGACAAACTCTTTGATTCCGCCTTCATAGTGGAACGTATGCTCTCGTAATTCTTCGCCTCTCCAGTCTCTTAATACAATCTTCAGACCTTTTGTTAAAAACGCCATTTCCCTGAAACGCTGTTTCAACGTATCATAATCAAACACCGTATCGTCAAATATTTCTGCATCCGGGAAAAACGTAACCGTCGTTCCTGTGCGATCAGGTTCACATTCGCCGACCACTTTTAATTTATATACAACTTTTCCTCTTTCATAACGTTGCTTGTATATCTGACCGTCATGATATATTTCTACTTCAAGCCATTCCGAAAGTGCGTTTACTACAGATGCACCTACTCCGTGAAGTCCTCCGGATACTTTGTATCCTCCTCCGCCGAATTTTCCTCCTGCATGAAGTACAGTAAATACAACTTCAACTGCCGGAAGTCCCGCTTTGTGATTAATACCGACCGGAATACCTCTTCCGTTATCACAGAATTATCTTTGTTAATATTTACTTGTATTTCATCGCAATATCCCGCCAGAGCTTCGTCTACGGAATTATCCACGATCTCATATACAAGATGGTGAAGTCCTCTCGTAGAAGTGCTGCCGATATACATACCGGGCCTTTTCCTTACGGCTTCCAGACCTTCCAGTATCTGGATCTGATCCGCTCCATATTCCGCGTCAAATTCTGTACTTGATGCACCCATGTAATACCCTCCTAATTTGCATTTACTGCATGTCCGTTCTTTATGTGAAATATCTTGTTAATAGAAAATCTGTGATTGACAAACTCATCCAGCCCTGTGCATGTTATGATCGTCTGTATATTATCGATACTATCCAATAAATAGTTTTGCCGATGTTTGTCCAGTTCAGACAATACATCGTCAAGAAGCAGGATAGGCGTATCATTTAATTCTTCTTTTACAAGTTCAATTTCAGATAATTTCAGCGATAAAGCCGCTGTTCTTTGCTGTCCCTGCGAACCGAATTTCCGAATATCCAGTCCCGCATCTGTCGTAAAACAGATATCGTCTCTGTGCGGACCGACTGTCGTACTCTTCATTCGCAGATCACGTTCCCTATATTTGCTCAAAGCAGTTTCAAACGTTATATTTCCGAGACTGCTCTCATATGTCAATGTGATCCGCTCTTTTCCTCCCGTCAGCTTGTAATGAATATCGGCAATAATATCATTGACCTGTTTTATAAACTGTTTACGCCGCTCTAATATTTTTTTTCCATATTCCGCAAGCTGCATGTCCCATATATCTAATGTCTCTATCAGATTTCTCTGTCCGTATATATCTTTTAACAAGGAATTTCTCTGATTAATGATTCGATTATAGTTAGAAAGATTATTGAGATAAATTTTATCGAGCTGTGAAAGTTCCAGATCAATAAATCTTCTTCTCCCTGCCGGTCCTTCTTTTATGATGTTCAGGTCTTCCGGTGAAAAGAACACAAAATGAACAATCCCGAAAAGTTCACCTGCTCTTCTGATCGGAACTTTATCGATGGCAATCCCTTTTGGACTGTTTTTCTTAAGATGCATGTCTATCTGAAAATCTATGTTCCTTTTCTCAATGATCGTCTCTATATGTGACTCATCATACCCGAATTGAATGACATCTCTGTCTTTCGTTCCCCTGTGAGACTTTGTTGTGCCCGATAAATATAAAGCTTCCAGTATATTCGTTTTTCCCTGAGCATTATCACCATACAGAATATTTGTCTTCGGATCAAATTTCAGATCAAGAAGATCATAATTTCTGTAATTTTTAAGCTTCAAAGATTTGATAACCATAACTTTCCCATCTAATTTATTTTACACGCTTTTTACATTTTTTTCAATGTTCGGATTCACCCTTTATTGTTTGACCGTCAACTCATTTTCTTCGTAAGATACAACGTCGTTCGGATACAGTTTACGACCTCTTCTCGTCTCAACTTCTCCGTTTACACTGACAAATCCGTCTTGTATTACTTCTTTTGCCTGCCCGCCGTTCTCAACAAATCCGGCTGCTTTTAAAACCTGTCCGAGCCGGATAAATTCTTCTCCGGCTCTCAAATGAAAAAATTCCATATTTTACTCCTTTTATACTGCTGCGTTAAAATTTACAGGAAGAATAAGATAAATATAACTTTGTGCCTCGTCTTTTATGAAACACGGCGCCTTTGCATTCATGAAATAAAGATCTACTTCTTCATCTTCGATCACTCGGAGCGCCTCGATCAAAAACTTCGGATTAAATCCGATAAGAAGGTCTTTGCCTTCTTTGATACACATAATATCTTCATCCATTGAACCGACCTGTGATTTTATTTTAAATTCCATTGATTCGTCTCTGATATCGATAATAAGCGGTTTTTTGTCTCCTTCTTTGATAAGCAAGGTAGCGCGGTCGATACATTCAAGAAGCTCTCTTTTATTTATTTTTACTTTCGTTTCATAATCGCTTGAGAGCATCTGATCTATACGGAAATATTCTCCTTCTATCAGTCTTGATACTACGATCGTCCTGTCGAATTCAAATACGATATGATTTTTCGTAAATGAAATATCTACATCGGCTTCTGCTTCCCCGCCTATGATCTTACTGATTTCCTGAAGTGTTTTTCCGGGAACGATTACCTTTTTAGGCGCATAAGAATCTTTCAGTTCTATTTTTCTGATTGAAATTCTATGACCGTCAAGTGATACGACTTTCAAAATATTATCTTCGATTTCAAAAAGTTCTCCTGTCATCATTTTATTCGTATCGCTGTCGGCGATCGAAAAGATCGTCTGACGGATTACTTCTTTTAGTGTAAACTCCGACACTGTTATAAAATCATCTTTCTCAATGTTCGGAAGATAAGAAAATTCATCTCCCGGAAGTGATGCGATTTTAAATTTTGCTTTTCCACCTGTGATAAGCGCCTGATTATCGCCTTGTGTATCTATGATAATTTCGTTGTCGGGAAGTTTCCTGACGATCTCTGCAAATATTTTTGCGTTAAGAGCCAAAATACCTCTTTCAATGATCTCTCCATCTATAGACGTTTCGATTCCAAGTTCCATATCGTTAGCTGTAAGTTTAATGACGTCTGTAGATGCGTCTATTAAAATACATTCGAGAATTGGCATCGTTGTTTTTGACGGAACAGCTTTGGAAACGATACTCACTCCTTTTGCCAGATTCTGTTTTGTGCATATGATTTTCATAAAAAAGTAACTCCTTTCGATCTGTGTGGAAAAGTCAGACGCGCACGAAATAATATAGATTTATATAAAATCAATTCCGCATTCGTCGTATTAGAGGCTGTGAATAAGTTGAAAACCATCTCAACCCCTTGAAAAATCAAGGTTTTCTGCTTGTGATAACTGTGTGGGATTCGAGTTGAAACGATGAGGAAAGTGTGGGTATAAATCTGAACCTCTTCAGGTCGATATTATGTTATTCACATCTTTTCCCATAGTTTTTAAGAAGTAATCTACATAGTTATCCACAATTATATCGGATTTATCTTCTTTTTTATAATGTTGACGGTATTATTAAGAGCTTCATCGGTTTTTAATTCGTTTTCGATCTTCTTAACGCCGTGATTGACAGAAGCATGGTCTTTTCCGCCTAAGATAGCGCCAATCGCCTTAAGAGGCGTATCCGTCAGAGTACGGCAAAGATACATGATGATCTGTCTTGGAAGGACGATTTCTGCATTTCGCTTCTTTCCTTTTAACTCTGAAATCGGAATATTAAAGTGTTCAGATACAATATCAATGATAAGTTCAGGCGTCACCTCTCGGTTATTATCCGGAGAGATCATATCCTTTAACGCCTCCGCCGCAAGCGGGATATCGATCTTTTTATTTTCAAGGTTAGAAAGAGCGATCAGCTTATTAAGAGAGCCTTCCAATTCACGAATATTCGATTTGATATTATTGGCAATATATTGCATAACATCGTCCGGAATATGGTATTTTTCAAGTCCGTCAAGTTCTTCTTTTTTTCTTAGAATTGCCATTCTTGTCTCATAATCAGGCGACGAGATATCGGCAATAAGTCCCCACTCAAATCTTGTCCTAAGACGGGCTTCAAGTGTCTCGATATCTTTCGGGGGTTTATCACTTGATATGATAATCTGTTTTCCCGATACATGAAGATGATTAAAAGTATGGAAGAATTCTTCCTGTGTACTTTCTTTTCCTATTATAAACTGAATATCGTCGATTAAAAGAACGTCGTTATTTCTGTACTTTTCACGGAATTTTGTCATGGCAAGTTCACTTCCCGTTTTACCGGCTTTCAAAGCGTCGATCAATTCATTCGTGAAAGTTTCACTTGTAACGTACAATACTTTTTTAGACGGATCGTTTGCAAGTATAAAATGAGCGACGGAATGCATAAGATGAGTTTTACCTAATCCGACGCCTCCGTATATAAAGAGAGGATTGTAAATCTCTCCGGGTGATTCCGCAACTGCAAGTGAAGCGGCATGCGCGAAATTGTTGTTACTTCCGACTACGAAAGTATCAAATGTATATTTTGGATTCAGGTTCGCTTTTTCATAAATCGCGTTAACACGGTTTTTCTTAATAATATTTTCCTTTTTTTCCTGAATAACCGCTTCATTGTCTGTAACAAAAGCAACTTCAAATTCAATTCCGGTTACTTCCGCAATGCAGACTTTAAAAGGAAGAAGATATTTTTCTTCGATATGTTCAAGGCTTGCCCTTAGTTGGACGAGAATATAAACGGTATTGTCCTTTACTTCATAAACTGTCAAAGGCGCAATCCAAGTAGTATAAGAAATATTAGATGAGCAGTATTCAAGTTTCATCTTATTTAATATCAAATCCCAGTTTTGTTCTACAATATTCATCAAAAGTAACTCCTAATCAATAGAATAGAGAGATATAAAGGCAGAATCTCTCTATTACATTTTACATCAAAAGCGGTTCTTAGGCAATGAGAAATAATGTGTATAACTTTATTCACAACAATAATCTGCGTAATATAGACGTTTTTTTGAAAAAAATTGTTTTATTCACAGCTTATCCCAAAGTTTTTAACAAGTTATCCACATAAAAAACGAAAATTTTCCCCATTCTGTGAATAACTTTTGGAAAAGTCAAAATAACTTGCATTATTTTAACAATTCAGCTTTTGTTATTTGTAAAACTGTGATGTATGCTTATTATAGTAGCGTTATTGCAAAATATTTCTATGAAACCCTTGATTTTGCTTGACTTATAGCAGGTTTCTTACTATAATTAAGAGCAGTGTTTTTTCAAATTATAATAAGAAAAGGTTAAATTTGATAAAAGCGCGGAAAAAAAACGTTAATTATTGTGAATACTTTATTATAAGGTATATCAGAAAAGAGGAGGTGTATTTGATATGAAAATGACATTTCAGCCGAAAAAAAGATCCAGATCTAAAGTTCACGGATTCAGAGCAAGAATGAGCACACCGGGCGGAAGAAAAGTATTAGCTGCCAGAAGAGCAAAAGGAAGAAAACAGTTATCAGCTTAGGCCGCATATATGTGGCCTTTTCTTCTATTTATTTTTATTAAGCAGTCAGGACAGACTGAAGAAGAGGTTTTGAATGAAATTTTCCCAGTCTTTAAAGAAAAACAGAGATTTTCAGAATGTTTATAAAAAGGGAACGTCTTTTGCAAACAGTTATCTTGTTATGTACATTTTAGAAAATGGACTTCAGGAAAACCGAATAGGGATATCGGTAAGTAAAAAAGTCGGAAACAGTGTTGTCAGACATCATCTGACCAGACTGATAAGAGAGAGTTACAGACTGTCGGAAGAACATTTCCGTTGTGGAATAGATATAGTTGTAATTGCAAGAACAAGTGCCAAAGGAAGAAATTATCATGAGATTGAGAGCGCACTGATCCACCTCGGAAAGCTTCATAAAATATATAAATAATTAAAAGGAAGTGGCGCGGATGAAGCAGGTGATGTTATGGCTGATCCGGTTTTACAGAAAGTATTTATCCGGTATGAAAGGATACAGCACATGTAAGTATTATCCCACATGTTCCCAGTATGGGATCGAGGCGATAGAAAAATACGGTGCGGTTAAAGGCGGTGCACTGACCGTCTGGAGAATCCTGCGCTGCAATCCGTTTTCAAAAGGCGGGTATGATCCGGTACCTTAAGGAGGACAAGTAATGGAAATTTTTGTAATGTCGGCTGCAGGAATTTATGACTGGCCGATCATTAAGCAAGTATCATGGCTGTTAGGTCAGGTCATGAACGGAATCTACAACGCGTTGAGCGCAATCGGAATTGAAAATATCGGTGTGGCGATTATCGTATTTACGATTATCGTATATACGCTTCTTCTTCCGCTTACGATCAAACAGCAGAAGTTTACAAAGATGTCGGCAGTAATGCAGCCGGAGATTCAGAAGATCCAGAAAAGATATGCAAATAAAAAGGATCAGGCTTCCATGCTGAAACAGCAGGAAGAGATGAATATGGTTTACGATAAATATGGTCTGAAGATGTCAAGCGGATGTCTTCCTTCATTATTGCAGCTCGTATTCCTGTTCGGACTTTATCCGGTAGTACAAAATATTCCGGAATATGTTACAAAAGTAAGAAACGTATATATACCTCTTGTTGAGAAAATCCAGGCAACAACAGGATATGAGAAGATTATGTCATCTCTTGCGACAGGTCTTGTTCCGGGAGCTGAATCATTAGATTATACTAAAGCGGGCAATATGATCGAAGTGATGTATAAATTCCAAAGTTCCACATGGAATGAGCTGGTCGATAAGATGCCGAAACTTGAAAGCGTTGTAAATAATACTATGTCAGAAGTTTCTCATCTGAATAACTTTTTGGGAGTCGATATAGGAGCACATCCGTGGAATCTTCTTACAGATGCTTTGGCGGCGGCTTCGATCGCAGGAGTTATTATCGCAGTACTGATTCCGGTACTTGCAGGTTTGACACAGTTTATCAGCGTGAAACTTTCACAGGCAGGCGCAGGTGGAGCGGCAATGAGTGATGATAATCCGATGGCAGCTTCCATGAAGACAATGACTTATACAATGCCGTTGATCTCTGTTGTATTCGGTTTTACACTCCCGGCAGGACTTGGTTTATACTGGGTAGCCAGCGCGGCTGTACGAAGCGTTCAGCAGCTTGCGGTAAATAAATATTTGTCGAAAAAGAGTATTGATGATATTATAAAAGAAAATCAGGAAAAAGCGAAAAAGAAACGCGAGAAAAAAGGTACTTCGGCAGAAGAAATCAATAAGATGGCAACAACAAGTACCCGGAACGTAGGAACATCTTCTTCTAAGGCAAAGGGAAGAGCAATCGATGCCGAAAAAGAAGAAAAGATCAGAAAAGCACAGGAACTTGCGAAAAATGCAAAACCCGGAAGTCTTACATCAAAGGCAAATCTTGTAAATAAATATAACAGCGGTGTAAAAACAGAAGAAGTGATTCCGGAGAAGCAGGATAATAAAAAGAAGAAGTAAACTGTTTGCGGGAAAGGAATGAATGGTATGAAAGGTAGTATCAGAGTATCTGCGAAAACTTTGGACGATGCGATTACAGAAGCGTTGATTCAATTAGGTGTTACAAGCGACAGACTTGAATATAATGTCATTGAAAAAGGAAGCGCAGGTTTTCTTGGAATCGGTATGAAACAGGCTGTGATCGAAGCGTGGAAAAAAGAAGATAAAGAAGAAGAAGAGTTTCTGAAAGCTGTCGAAGAAACAATAAGAGAGAATCCCGTAAAAGAGTATTTTGCAAAAGAAGACAATGTAAAAGAAGATGATGTAAAAGAACATCAGGCAGAAGAAGCAGCGAAAAAGGAAGAAGCTGTGCGGGAAGAAAAGACAGAAAAAGAAGAAGCTTCAGCAAATGCAAAAGAAGAAAAGTCAGAGCCGGTATCTGTAAAAGAAAAAGAGCTTCTTGCAAAAGTAGAAGATGAGACGATCAGATATGTAGAGCAGTTTGTAAAAGACACATTAAAAGCGATGGATATGGATGTTGAGATCACATCGTCAATCGACAAAGACGGAGCTCTTTATGTTGATATGAAAGGTGAGAATATGGGAATTCTTATCGGTAAGAGAGGACAAACTCTTGATTCCCTTCAATATCTTGCAAACCGCGTTGCAAACAAACATCAGTCAGGTTATGTAAGAGTGAAACTCGATACAGAAAATTATCGTGCAAGAAGAGAAGAGACATTAAAACATCTTGCGAAAAATATTGCACATAAGGTAAAAAGGAACAGAAGACCTGTTATACTTGAGCCGATGAACCCGTATGAAAGAAGGATTATTCATTCCACACTGCAGTCAGATCCATATGTAACGACACACAGTGAAGGTGAAGAGCCGTACAGAAAAGTTGTAGTTACATTAAAAAGATAATTAAATAAAATAAAAGACGTCTGATAGTTTGCGGATATCGTGAAACGTCAGGCGTTTTTTTGTGAATAAATAAGTGGATAAATAAGCTGACGTTTACGGAAATGTTTTAAGTTGACGAATGGGAACTTTCAATCTAAAATAAAATGTAATGCTTTATTTTTAGTTTGCGGGAAGTTAAGTATTAAATTAAGAAATCGGGAGAACGGGATAAAATGAGAAAAGAAACGATCGCAGCCATATCGACCGGAATGACAAACTCGGGAATAGGAATTGTGAGAATCAGCGGAGAGGAAGCTGTTTTAGTTGCAGACCGTATTTACAGAGGTAAGAAAAAGCTTTGTGAAGTAAAAAGCCATACGATAAATTATGGATATATTGTAGACAGAGAAATATCTTCGGCAGAAAAGAAATCGGAAGAAGTAATAGACGAGGTTCTTGTAACTGTGATGAAAGCTCCCGGAACATTTACAGGAGAAGATACCGTGGAGATAAATTGTCACGGCGGAACATTTGTTGTAAAAAAAGTGTTGGAACTCGTGTTAAAAAACGGGGCAAGTCCTGCCGAACCGGGAGAATTTACAAAGAGGGCATTTTTAAACGGAAAGATGGATCTTTCACAGGCTGAAGCGGTTATAGATGTAATCAATTCCGAAAACGAATATGCACTTCAAAGTTCTGTCAGCCAGCTAAAAGGAAGCGTAAAAAAGAAGATTAATGATATAAGAGAAAAAATTATTTATCATACGGCATTTATAGAGACAGCGCTTGATGATCCGGAGCATATCAGCGTAGATGGATATTCCGATACTTTGCGCAGTTCGGCGGAAGAGATTATTCAGGAATTGGAACGACTGATTCATTCGGCAGATGACGGTCGCGTGATAAAAGAAGGAATCAAAACGGTGATTGTCGGAAAACCGAACGCAGGAAAATCGTCACTTTTGAATGTTCTTGCAGGACATGAGAGAGCAATCGTAACAGATATAGAAGGAACAACGAGAGATGTATTAGAAGAGACGATCAAATTAGGCGTACTCAACTTAAATGTTGTCGATACGGCAGGAATCCGCCAGACAGAAGATCTGATTGAAAAAATCGGCGTAGATAAAGCGTTAGAATATGCAGAGACAGCAGATCTGATCATTTATGTAGTCGATGCATCGAGAAGTCTGGATGAAAATGATGAGAAGATCATTAATATGATCAGTGACAAAAAGTCGATTGTTTTATTAAATAAATCAGATATCGACACTGTGATTTCGGCAGAACATATAAAAGAAAAAGTTTCAAATATTCCGATCATCTCAATATCTGCAAAAGAAGAAAGAGGAATCAAAGACCTGGAAGATAAAGTGAAAGAGATGTTTTTAAAAGGCGACATTTCATTTAATGATCAAGTGTATATATCAAATGTTCGTCAGAAAAACGCTCTGTTGGAAGCTCTCGAAAGTATGAAAAAGGTAATAAGAAGTATCGATGATAATATGCCGGAAGATTTTTATTCGATCGATTTGATGGATGCGTATGAAAGTCTCGGGTATATTACGGGAAATTCAGTAGGAGAAGACTTGATAAATGAAATATTCAGCAAATTCTGTATGGGAAAATAAAGATCAATATGATATTGCGGTTGTAGGAGCGGGACACGCAGGATGTGAAGCAGCGCTGGCGTGCGCCCGGTTAGGATTTAAAACGGTAATGTTTACGGTAAGTGTAGACAGTATTGCATTGATGCCGTGTAATCCGAATATAGGGGGAAGTTCAAAAGGACATCTTGTAAAAGAAATCGATGCCCTCGGCGGAGAAATGGGAAAGGTGATCGACAAGACATTTATACAGTCGAAAATGTTAAATCAGTCAAAAGGTCCGGCAGTTCACTCTCTTCGTGCACAGGCAGATAAATCCGACTATAGCAAAGAGATGCGGAGGGTTTTGGAAGAACAGGACAATCTTGATATCCGTCAGATGGAAGTGATGGATATTATAGCAGACGATCCGAATGAATCTGGAATTCGGAAAATAAAAGGGGTTCAGACATATTCGGGGGCTATATATCCGTGTAAAGCCGTTATTTTGTGTACAGGCACATATTTAAAAGCCCGCTGCATTTACGGAGAAATAAGTACGCAGACAGGTCCTAACGGGCTGCAGAGCGCAAATTATCTTACCGACAGTTTGAAATCACTTGGAATTAAGATGTATAGATTTAAAACGGGAACTCCTGCAAGAATTGATAAAAACTCAATCGATTTTACAAAGATGGAAGAACAAAAAGGTGATGAAAGAGTCGTGCCTTTTTCTTTTACGACAGATCCGGAAGACGTTCAGATTGATCAAGTGTCATGCTGGCTTACATATACAAACGAAACGACGCACGAAATCATTCGGGAAAATCTGGACAGATCGCCGCTGTTTTCCGGTGCGATTGAAGGAACAGGACCGAGATATTGTCCGTCGATAGAAGATAAAGTAGTAAAATTCCCAGATAAAAACAGACATCAGGTCTTTATTGAGCCGGAAGGAATCCATACAAATGAAATGTATGTCGGCGGAATGTCGAGTTCATTACCGGAAGACGTTCAGTATGCAATGTATAGAAGTGTTCCGGGTTTGGAACATGCAAAGATCGTAAGAAATGCATATGCGATCGAGTATGATTGTATAGATGCAAGGCAGTTAAAAAGTACGTTGGAATTTAAAAATATAGAAGGGTTATTCAGCGGCGGGCAGTTTAACGGAAGTTCGGGATATGAAGAAGCTGCGGCACAGGGAATCGTAGCCGGAATTAATGCGGCAAGAAAATTGCAGGGAAAAGAAGGAATTGTCATTGACAGATCACAGGGGTATATAGGTGTTTTAATCGATGATCTCGTTACAAAAGAGAGTCGCGAGCCATATCGGATGATGACGTCAAGAGCAGAGTACAGACTTTTGCTCAGACAGGATAATGCAGACCAAAGATTAACAAAATTAGGATATGAGATAGGCCTTATCAGCGAAGAAAGATACGAGAAACTGCTTGAAAAAGAACGGTTGATCGAAGAAGAAATACATCGGGTGGAACGGGTAAATATCGGAACGTCGGAAGAAGTTCAGAATCTGTTAAAAACATATGAAAGCACCCCGTTAACATCAGGAACAACTCTTGCGGAACTGATCAGAAGACCTGAATTATCGTATGAAAAACTTGCTCCGATAGACAAAAACAGAAAAAATCTTCCCGGAGACGTGGCACAGCAGGTTGATATTAACATTAAATACGACGGGTATATAAAACGTCAGATGCGTCAAGTGGAACAATTTAAAAAATTGGAAAATAAAAAGATACCGGAAGATATAAATTATGATGAAATAAAAAGTCTCCGTATAGAAGCAAAACAGAAATTAAATCAGATCCGTCCTGCATCGATAGGACAGGCATCCAGAATATCAGGAGTATCTCCGGCAGATGTATCGGTTCTTCTTGTTTATTTAGGAAGCAGATGAGAAGTATTTAGAATGTAGATAGAGAATAAAATATAAAATAGATTTTATATTTGTATGAAGTATTATCATTAAAAGCTCTGTTCTATTATAAATAGAACAGAGCTGAAAAGTGGAACAGTTAAAAGAGGAAAAGATGATGGCAGAAAAAAGTAAGTTTGAAGAAGAACTTGAAAAATTGAATATTAATCTTACAGAACATCAGAAAGAGCAGTTTGATCGCTATTATGAAATGCTCGTAGAATGGAATAATGTAATGAATCTGACAGGAATTACCGATTATGACGAGGTAAATCTGAAACATTTTACAGATAGTCTGACGCTTGTAAGAAATATAGATATGAATAAGATAGATGCGGTAATAGATATAGGAACAGGAGCAGGTTTTCCCGGACTTCCGATAAAGATAGCGTTTCCGCATATTCACGTTGTTTTGCTTGATTCATTAAATAAAAGAATAAAATTCTTAAATGCAGTTATAGAAGAATTAGATCTTGCAGACGTCGAAACACTTCACGGAAGAGCGGAAGATTATGCGAAAAGAAAGGAATACAGAGAACAGTTTGATCTTTGCGTATCGAGAGCTGTTGCAAATTTATCAACTTTGAGTGAGTATTGTATTCCTTTTGTAAAAAGAAACGGATATTTTGTTTCATATAAAAGCGGCTCATCTGATGAAGAAATTCAACAGGCAGAAAAGGCAGTGAATATACTTGGCGGAAAAATCGAAAAAACAGACAAATTTTTATTACCGGAAACAGATATGGGAAGGGCGCTTGTAAATATTAAAAAGATTAAAATTACACCGGCAAAATATCCGAGGAAGGCCGGAATGCCTTCAAGAGAGCCGTTATAACATGTCGGCATATAAAGGTTGCGCATAAAAATATTATAAAAACGGAAATACAAGAAAAAGAGAGAATATATAACTAAAAGTGAGCATATATAACTAAAAAATGTGAATAAGTATAATTGAGGAATAAATAAAAACGCCGGAATACGGCGTTTTTATTTATTAAAATTTAAATTTTAAAAAGTATTCTATAAAATGAATTTAAAAAGATAAATTTATGAATGTCATATATTGATAAGCTATTTCTCTAAGAGCGGTTTTACTATTTCAATAAATTCATCCGATTTTTCCACATGAGGAAGCATTTTAGCATGATCTATTCCGATGATTTCTATCTCCGGAATTTGATTTTGATATTGGTTTGCGGAAAGAATATTTTCAGGATTATCATTTCCTATAATAATTGTAATTTTATTTTTTAATTTGCCCAGACAAAAAGAAATATTTGCATTTGTATAACCCAATTTCTGACAGGCGTATACATATTTTGAATGAGATTTATTTCTGTGCGATGATTCAAAACATCCTAATATATCTTTTTCATTTACTTTGTTTTGATTGTAGAAATATGCGGAAGTAAATCTCTCGTATATAATGGATTTTCTTGTTTTTATGTTATATATAAAAGTACCTATAACAGGCATATATAGTATGTTTTTTAATAATTTGCTCTGTTTAGAAGGAACTTTTGCAAGTGAAACTAAGCTTTGAGGATTTATCATTATAATACGATCGATTAAGGTGTCGTCATTTGCACATGTCATTAAAACAAAAGGAGAGGAGTCCCGCGAAACAATGACGTCTGTTTTTTCACCTATTACATTTTTGATAAAATCGGTAAGCAGCTGCACATATAAAAAGTTAGTATATGTTAAGATCGGACGTTCAGAACAACCACATCCAAGCAAATCAATAGAATATACAGTGTTTGTTGCTGAAAAGTGATCTATGATCTTATTCCATTCATGAGAAGATGAGAAAACATTAAAATTGTGTATAAGAAGAAGAGGCGTTCCTGCCCCTTTCTTTTTATAAGAAATTTTTCCGTATTTCCAATCATAGACGTTATAATCATCTGCACCAAGAAGATTATCAGCAGTAGCAATATATGTAGAGATTCTGTTAAAAACATGCATTGCCGTTAAAGAAACACCTGTAAAAACAGCAATTCTCTTTAATAACTTATTCTTATCCATAGGATTTCACCATCTTTCAATACTTTATTTAATTATTATACTACACTGAATTTATCAATTCAAGAATGAAAGAAATAATAAGAATATTTTAAGAGATAATAGAAATGATTTATAAAATGTTTCACGTGAAACATTTTATTGTAATAAAAAGCAGAAGTAGAAATAAAAAAGTCAAAAATAAAAAATGATTTTTTGTTAGTAATGGTAGATATAAAAGGTTATTTTAAAAGATAAAAACGTGAAAAGTTAATAAAATGTTTCACGTGAAACATTCAAAAGTTATAGATTAATAATTTAAAAAGTGGTATAATATAAAATACGCAAACATAAGGAATTTAGATTGTGAAAACATCAGTGTTCTTATTGCGAGCGTCTTGGAATATGAAGCAATATTATATAAAATATGTTAAAAGAACGCATATGAGGAGGCAAAAATGGGGAGAATAATAGCTATTGCCAACCAAAAAGGCGGGGTAGGTAAGACAACAACTTCTATAAATCTATCGGCTGCTCTTGCAAGTAAAGGGAAAAAAGTTCTTGCTCTTGATATGGATCCACAAGGAAATATGACAAGTGGTTTAGGTGTTGATAAAGACGAAGCTGAAAAAACAGTTTATGATCTGATAATAGGAAATGCGGGAATTGAAGAGTGTATATGTAAAGATGCACTTGAAAATCTTGACGTTCTTCCTTCTAATATAAACCTTTCGGCGGCAGAGATTGAATTGATCGGTGTTGAAAATAAGGAATATATATTAAAAACTGAAGTGAAAAAAGTAAAAGATGAATATGATTTTGTTGTAATTGATTGTCCGCCTGCATTGAGCATGCTTACAATAAATGCAATGACAACGGCTGATTCTATAATAGTGCCTATACAATGCGAATATTATGCATTGGAAGGACTGAGTCAGTTGATACATACGATTGAACTTGTACAGGAGAGATTGAATCCGAATCTTGAGATAGAAGGCGTCGTATTTACAATGTATGATGCAAGAACGAATCTTTCCCTACAAGTTGTGGAAAACGTTAAGGATAATTTGAATCAGAATATTTATAAGACAATTATTCCGAGAAATATTAGATTAGCGGAAGCTCCTAGTTATGGAATGCCGATCAATCTTTATGATCCGAAGTCAACAGGAGCTACGAGTTATATGCTGTTGGCAGAAGAAGTTATTCATAAAGGAGAAGAGTGATTATGGCAGGGAAAAGAAATGGTCTTGGAAAAGGATTGGATAGTCTTATCCCGAATAAGACTGTGAAGGAAGAATCAGCATCTCAGCAGAAAGTAAGTAAAGAAAAACAAGAAAAAAATGTTGGATCCGGGGAAATATTAGTAAAAATAAATGAAGTTGAACCGAACAGAGAACAGCCAAGAAAAGAATTTGATGAAGATTCGCTTATGGAATTGGCAGATTCTATCAGGCAATTTGGAATATTACAGCCGCTTCTTGTTCAAAAAAAGAAAGATTATTATGAAATCATAGCGGGTGAGAGAAGATGGAGAGCTGCAAAGCTTGCGGGAATTAAAGATGTTCCGATTATTGTGAAAAACTATACGGATCAGGAGATTGTTGAAATTTCTCTTATTGAAAATATTCAGAGGGAAAATTTGAATCCGATCGAGGAAGCAATGGCATATAAACGTCTGCTAGAGGAATTTGATTTAAAACAAGATGAAGTTGCAGAGCGGGTTTCAAAAAGCCGGACAGCGGTAACGAATTCCATGCGGCTGCTTAAACTAAGTGAGCGTGTACAGCAGATGATAGTTGATGATATGATCAGTACAGGACATGCAAGAGCTTTGTTGGCGCTTGACGATGAAGAACAGCAGTATATATTGGCAAACAAGATATTTGATGAAAAATTAAGCGTTCGGGAAACTGAAAAACTTGTAAAAGCTTTAAAAAATCCCAAAAAAGAAGTAAAAGTACAAAAACAAGAACACATGTTTGTGTACGATAATCTCGAAGAACACTTGAAAAATATAATAGGAACAAAAGTGAGTGTTAACCCAAAAGCGAATGGAAAGGGAAAGATTGAGATAGAATATTATTCAGAGGAAGAACTTGAAAGAATCTATGATTTGATCATGTCTATTCAATCAAAATAGAAGAAATAGAAATGTGAAAAGGAAGAACGTATAGAAAAAAGATGAAGCAAAAGTCATAAAATATGGGGAGATGAAAAGAAATGAAAGGTATATTGGATAGTTGGGGAGTAGATCCGTTTTATCTGTTTGTCGTTATGTTTATCATACAGATTGTAATGATCGTATTGTATGTGATGCTGAATACAAAATATAGACGTTTACAGAAAAGTTATGTAACATTTATACGTGGAAAAAACGGAAAAAATCTTGAAAAAAGTATTTTCGGCAAATTTGATGAACTGGATGAAATCGCAGAACTTGTGAGAGCAAATGAAAAAGAAGTAAAAGAAATTTCGGAAAAAATGAAAACACATTATCAGAAGGTCGGAATTGTCAAATACGATGCTTTTCACGAAATGGGCGGAGAATTGAGTTTTGCACTTACAATGCTGGATGAAAACAATAACGGATGGATCTTCAATGCAATGCACAGCAGAGAAGGCTGTTACACTTATATAAAAGAAGTTGTAAACGGTGAAAGCTATATTGAGTTATCATCCGAAGAAAAAGAATGTCTGGAAAAAGCGGTGTATCAAGAAAAATATGATTTGAGAGATATGGAAGAATAACCGTATAGAAAAGTGTGATCATAAAGAAAAGATATAAGTTTTAGCAATAATAAAATGTGAATTTTAATTAGGAAAAGAGTAAAGAAGAAAAAGGAGTATATGTTATGTTAGATATTAAATTTTTAAGAAGTAACCCAGAAATCGTAAAACAAAATATTAAAAATAAATTTCAGGATGAAAAACTTCCTCTTGTTGATGAAGTAATTGAATTAGACTTAAGAAACAGAGAGATAAAGCAGGAAGTAGAAGCTCTTCGTGCAGAAAAGAATAAATCTTCAAAAGAAATCGGAGCAATGATGGCTCAGAAAAAATTTGAAGAAGCAGAAGTTCTTAAGAAAAAAGTAAGTGAAAGCGCAGGAAGAATCGAGGAGTTGTCTGTAGAAGAAAAAGAAGTTGAAGAAAAAATCAAGAAAATCATGATGACCATTCCGAATATTATCGATCCGTCTGTTCCGATTGGAAAAGATGACAGTGAGAATGTAGAACTCGAGCGTTTTGGAGAGCCGGTAGTTCCTGATTTTGAAATTCCGTATCACACAGAGATTATGGAAGCGTTTAACGGCATTGATCTTGACAGTGCGAGAAAAGTTGCAGGAAACGGTTTTTATTATCTTATGGGAGATATAGCAAGACTGCATTCGGCAGTGATATCTTATGCCCGCGATTTTATGATCAACAGAGGTTTTACATATTGTATACCTCCGTTTATGATTAGAAGTAATGTTGTTACAGGCGTAATGAGTTTTGCGGAAATGGATGCGATGATGTATAAGATTGAAGGAGAAGATCTTTATCTTATCGGAACAAGCGAGCATTCTATGATCGGAAAGTTTATTAATACACAGCTTACGGAAGAGGAACTTCCACAGACACTGACAAGTTATTCACCTTGTTTCAGAAAAGAAAAAGGAGCTCACGGAATCGAAGAAAGAGGAGTATACCGTATTCATCAGTTTGAAAAACAGGAAATGATCGTTGTCTGCAAACCGGAAGAAAGTATGGAGTGGTATGAAAAATTGTGGAAAAATACAGTTGATCTGTTCCGTTCTATGGATATTCCGGTAAGAACACTTGAGTGTTGTTCGGGAGATCTTGCAGATTTGAAAGTGAAGTCTGTAGATGTAGAAGCGTGGTCTCCGCGTCAGAAAAAATATTTTGAGGTAGGAAGTTGTTCAAATCTCGGAGATGCACAGGCTAGACGTCTCGGTATTCGCGTGAAAGGTAAAGACGGAAACTATTTTGCACATACACTGAATAATACAGTTGTCGCTCCGCCGAGAATGCTGATTGCATTTTTGGAAAATAATCTTCAGGCTGACGGATCGGTAAAAATTCCTGAAGTTCTCAGACCGTATATGGGCGGAAATGAGAAAATAGAAGTCAAGAAAAAAAAGATCTGAAAACAATCAAGACAGAAAGATGAAAAATAGATGCATAAGTATTTAAAAGCGTTAGGATTTGATAATATTCAAACAAGATCAGACTTAAAAAAGCTGTTGGAAGAAGTTGAAGAGCAGTGTACTCATCAGACAATAGTTTCTTATAAGCCGGGAGAAGATTTCTGTGAGCTGAAAAAAGAATACGGACAAAGTATGGGAATTGCACTGTGCGGCGGATTAGATGAAAGAGAATATTTTGATCCTTATTATTATTTTCCGTATTTTGAAGGAAGCGGTATAAGCACATATGCAGAAATTGCCGTAGAGAGAAAAATTGAAAAAGAACAATATCTCGGAATGTGTGAAGATTCTAAGATCGGAATAAGTCTGATATTTACGGTGCAGAACGGAATCGAATATATGAGAGAACGTCAGGCCGGATTCCCGGCAGATCCGACGACGTCAGTTACTTTATCCGGGCTTGCTTTATCAGGAATGATATTGCTTCCGGTAAGCAAAGACGAGAAAAGCGTAAGGTCGGAAAAAGAAGCTTCGGATAACCGGAAGATGCTCATTAATGCAGCAAGAAACGGAGATCAGAGCGCGATAGAAACACTGACATTAGACGATATAGATATGTATTCTCAAGTTTCAAAAAGACTTGCAAATGAGGATATATTTTCTATAGTGGATACGTATTTTATGCCGTATGGAATAGAGTGCGATCTTTATTCTATCATGGGAGAGATACTGGCAGTCCGCAGACGAAAAAACATCGTCACGAACAGGGAAGTTTATCAGATGAAGCTTAATGTAAATGAACTTCAATTTGATATATGTGTTCCCGTATCCGAGACGATGGGAGAACCTGAGATCGGAAGGCGCTTTAAAGGAACGATATGGCTGCAGGGATATATTAATTTTTAATATGAATAATCGCCGGAAGAGCCGAAAGGCACACTACGGGATCATCTTTTGTTTTCGAGTCAGCATAAATGCAGAGATTGCAGAAGCGGCTGGAATTGTCAGAACAATTCCGAATGTTCCGCATAGTCCCTGAGCAATTTCGATGCTGAGATAATTAGAATTGATAAGTTGGTTAAATTGTACTTGATATGAGAGGAACACAAGTAATGTGATGAATGCACTGCCTGTAAATGCAAGGATCAGTGTATTCGTCATTGTTCCGATCATATCTTTTCCTATTTCTATACCGGATCTGAAAATATCTTTTGCAGTAAGAGTCGGATTATGGTGATAAATTTCGTAAAGTGATGAAACGACAGACATTCCGACATCCATGATCGCACCGAGAGAAGAAATTACAACTCCCGCAAAAAGAACGTCTTTAATCTGTAGACCGGTTTCTTCATGTATTAAAATCAAACCTTCGGCATCTGCCGAACTGAATCCGTCCACATGGATCATGGCAGATGTGATAAGGAAAAGAATAAGCGCAAAAAACATTCCAATCATTGTAGATAAAATCGCGGAAAATGTTTTCCCGCTTTGTCCGTTTAACAGAAGAAGAGTAACTGCCGTGGACAGTATGGCACATATGATACTGGATGCGATCGGCGGCCATCCTGAGAATACGGCAGGCAGGAGAAATTCAATGATAAGAAGCATAGAATAAAGAAGCCCTGCGATTGATTTTAATCCCTTTCCTCCGCCGATACAAAAGATCGCGGCTGCAAGAACGGCGGCACATGCAAAAAGAGAAAATGTGCGGTCATAATTGTATACAGTATAATATGGCTCAATATTATCAGGCTGATCGATATTGATAATAAGAGGCATATGGATTTTCGCATGAACATTATGTGTTTTCGTTAGATAATTTGTTACTTCTATAATTTTACCTTTTTGAATTCCTTCGGACATTTTTATTTTTAAATCCTGACTGCCGAGGTGAATTTTAAGTTCTTTATCATATTCAATGTCCTCATTAGAAATCTCCACTACGACACCTTTGTCGTAGTGGAGTGTATCTGTGCTGTATCGAGAATAGCTTTTAAACCCGAAATTCTGAAGAATAAGTATAGTGAGGACACTGAGGAAAATAAGTATCAGTACAATATAGTTTTGCTTTATTTTTCTCAACATCATTTTATCCTATCTGATCTTAAGCAGATCTCCTTCTTTTTGTAATAAATGCAATAACGGAAAGTGATGCGGCAAGCAGCAAAGCTATCGGAGCAAAAGTGGTGATATCGCCGGTTTTTGCGGACGGAGCAGAAGTATTTGCTTTATTACTGCTGTTGTTATTGTTGTTGGCATTATTATTGCCGCTGTTATTGCCATTGTTGTTATTGCCGTTGTTGTTATTGCCGTTATTGTTATCGCCGTTATTGTTATTACCATTGTTATCATTACCGTTTTGATCATCGGTTTTGACAAGATTCTCGTAAGCTGTCTGAAGATCTAAAAGCGATGCATCCAGCATATCTTGTGTGGCATCAAAATTTTTTAACAGTTCTTCTGCTGATGTAAGAGCATCGGAAAAGGACTTCCAACTGTCTTTTGTATAATCAGACTCCGATAAATTCATATTTTTAAGTTCATTTATCTTATTGAGAAGAGCTGTATTATCCGCTTTGTAGATTGTAAATTCATCTAATAAAGATAGATCATCGGCGTAATAAGTTTTCATTGTGTAAGAAGTATCTGTCACTTTAATATCTGTTACCGTTCTTCTGTAAGATTGATCCATCTTAGCGGAATATTCGGCATTCGGAGCTTTGATATCATAGTATTTACTACCGGAAGCAGAGTTTGCGGTAAGATAAAGAATTCCTGTCGGATTTGTAACGCTGCTCTGAACTCCTTTACTTGTGTCAGGAGTTGTTCCGTCCATCATATAAGTTCTTGTGTAAACATGATCATGTCCCATTAATACAACATCAATATCAAGATCTTTGAAAACTTGAGGAAGTTCATTACGTCTTGTAATGATATCGCCGTCGTCAACATGACTTGCAGTTGAGAAAATAGAATGGTGAAAAACAACTGTTTTCCATTTTACATTCGGATTTGCAGCGATTGCTTCTTCGATAAATGCTTTATGTTCTGCGGTGGATCTGTCATTGGAGTTTAAATTAATGAAAAGTGTATTTTCGTAAACAAACCAGTAGTCGCTTCCGGCAGTTGTCTGTCCTTTGTCAGCGCTTTCGTTTGGCAGGTTAAAATGCTGATTATATGCGGCAGAACCTGAGTCGTGGTTTCCGATTGTCGTAGCGCTCGGAAGGGAAGTAAACAACTCATTTATGTATCCTGTATACTGTGTTTCATTTGAGGCCGTGTTTACCTGATCTCCGCCTGAAAGAAGAAAGTCGGCGTTAAATTTTGAAGAAATAGTTTTCAAAGTTTCATTCCATCCTTCAATATCGCTGTCTGTGCTGCCGGCGCCGATCTGAGGATCTCCTACGAAGGCGAATTCATAAGAACCGTCGTTGTTTCCGGAAGTAAAACTATAAATATCACTGATTGTATCGCCATTTTTTACACGATACACATATTCTTTATCAGGAAGAAGTCCTGTAAGAACCGCTTGATTAGAATAGAATCCTTTTTCGTTTGCAGCTGTTGAAGAAGCGGGTACAGTTAAGTAATTTTCAGGGAATGTATCGCCTGTTTTTACCGCATACTGAACTTCTCCTGCCGTTTCTGTGTCGGCGTACCACGTAATTCCCTGACTTGACGTATCGTTTCCTACAGTTAGAAAAATAGATTTCTGCGTTACTTTTTCATCATTGCTTCCGCTGTTATCGCCGTCTGTATTATTTTCATTATAGTTTAAAGACAAATTCTGAAATTCAAAGTAAATATCAGAACTGGATTCACGGTCTTGATGAAGTTCTACAGAAAGAACGTTTGATCCCTCTTTTAAGATGCTTTTCAGTTGATCTTTTGTAAGAACAACTGAAGCTTCTTTAGGAGCTCCTGCGCTTACTCCTGCATAATAAAGATTATTTTCATGCTTTTCATCCGGCATGTCGGCTGAAGTGATCAACTGTCCGTTTAAGTAAACGGCAACAGCGTCGTCATGGAAAAGAGTTCCTGTGACAGAAGTGATCTGATCAATATTTTGTGCATTAAAAGTTGTACGGAAGAAAAATGTCGGAGTACATTTGCTGTTTTCTTGATCTTGATATTGCTGTAAAAGAACTGTCGGAGTAAATCCGTTAAAAGATGTAAGAGCGCCCCTTTTCGCACCGAATTTTCCGGCGGCAGACTTCCATGCAGAGTCATTAAAATCAGGAGTAGTCCAAGCAGTGAGCGAGGACAGCCCGGATGCCGGATCTGTGTTGTTGTCAAGATATTTCCATGTTGTCTTTTCATTGACTACGGTTACATTTTCCTCGGTATTCTGCTCTTTTGCGTAAGCAGTGACCAAAGCGGCGGAACACGGAAATGCATTTATAACGCTTCCCGTTCCGAGAATTGCTGCAATCGCCGCAGCGCCGATCTGTAATTGAACGATTCGTTTTTTCATAATAACCTCCTGTAAAAGTTCCTGTTTTATTCGTATGATGCCGTGACAGTAAAAGACGGTCACATGCCGATAGTTATCGTAGCATTTGAAAAAAACACATACAATAGACCTTACAGTCATTTAAAATAAATGACAAAGATTTAAAATAGAGAGAAAAACTTAACAAAAATAAAAACCAGAATTTAACGTAAAACTAACAAAAATAAAAATCATGGAAAAAATAGTGGAAGCAAAATGATTTCAGAAAAATACGAAAAACGGTTGTAGCAGACAGATGAAACTGTTATAATAGATGAGGTATTTACAAATATTAAAAAAGTAAAATAATTGTAATTAACAGCTTCAAAAGAGCTGATAATTAAAATAAAGGTTGCCATAACAAAAATCCTGAAAACAGAATGTTTTCAAGGAAAAGCGGCATTTGTCTCGTTAGTTAAATGGATATAACAGGGTCCTCCTAAGCGGTAGATGGTTCGAGTCTAAATTTTGCATACAACTTAATATTTTTGATAGATGTCTCAGTAGCTCAGTTGGATAGAGCACACGCCTCCTAAGCGGCAGATTGTTCGATTCCTTCGAGCAATGAAAATTGCATAAATCTTAAAAATGTCTCAGTAGCTCAGCTGGATAGAGCACACGCCTCCTAAGCGTGGGGTCGGAGGTTCAAATCCTCTCTGGGACGCTGGAAACAACGCTGTAAGCCTTTGTTTTCAAGGGTTTACAGCTTTTTTTGTTTAGCTGTACTCTTTAGACAAAACCATTTTTCTTTTATTGGAGGTTAATGTATGTTTATGAGTTGGAACTTATATTTTGCTAATTGGAAACGAACAGAAACGATGTCCTTGCTAATTTGAGATTTCAGACCGCTTTTTGGCCTGCAATCAGTGCTGCCAGTGTATTTGCAAGTTCCGGTGATTTTTGAAGCTGTTCGATCAATGCTGCAAGGTCTATGGTCTGTGCCTGAGGCTGTTCTTGCGGAGGTGTTACTTTTCTCAAATCAGGATTTGCATAGAAAGCGCTCTCGAATTTCTGTGCGTTGATCTTGCGATCCTCGTCGAGAATGTGAGCATAGACTTTCGTAATCATATCTATTTCTGCATGTCCTGTATCGCCCTGGGTGACCTTCAAATCGCCGTGGTTGAGTTTCAGCTTGTAAGTCGTACTGGAATGCCTCAAAGAGTGAAATACAACGTTTGGGAGCCCTGCTTTCTGTTTCAACAGTGAAAACTCTTTCTCAATAATCCGATTCTCACAAGGTCTGCCATTTGGCAGTGCTACCACTAAATCGAAGTCCTGATATTCATCACCAAGAAAACTTTTTAATTCTTCCTGTGATGTTTTCCATTCCCGAAGAATATAGGCAACTGTCTTAGGCAGCCAGACCTTACGGATGCTGGAATCTGTCTTTGGTTTTTTCAGGATTATCCGGGTGCTGGTATTCGGCATTAACGGAGTAAAGATATGGTAAATGTCTTTTTCTCCTA